>JACCDX010441695.1_pt1 | contig 21865 bp, 24 predicted proteins | sample 7449681 | NCBI WGS metagenome assembly JACCDX01 (sample SAMN15323450, study PRJNA562643) | freshwater metagenome | isolation source: river surface water | place: USA:Blue River Watershed | collected 2017-08-18
ATAACAGCGGAATCGGTGCACCATGTTTATCGATGACGCCTACGCGCATCTGTACTCACTGAGCCTTCAAGGTCTCGGTGTGAGTACGCCCAACCCAAATGTTTCTGCTGCCATTTATGCAGCCGATGGAACCCTGATTGCTGACGGTTTCCATAACCGCAAAGTTTCAGTTGATCACGCAGAAGTTGTAGCCCTTAAGAAGGCTGGCAGTGCAGCACGTGGTGCAACGATGGTGGTTTCACTTGAGCCGTGTGCACATACCGGAACAACGCCACCATGTGTTCAAGCAATTATTGATGCAGGTATCGCAAAAGTTATTTATGCAGTCAAAGATCCCAATCCCATCGCAGCCGGGGGAGCGCAGAAGCTGGCTGATGCTGGCATTGAAGTTGAATACCGCGAATCTGCGGATCTTGAATTTGTGCAACGTGCCTGGCTTCACAAAGAGAAGACCGGGCGTCCACTGATGATCTGGAAAGTCGCGACAACTTTGGATAGCAAAGTAGCGGCAAGTGATGGAACCTCGCAGTGGATTACAGGACCTGAATCTCGTGAAGATGTTCAGGAACTTCGTGCGCAATCTGATGCAATTCTGATTGGCACAAATACTGCTTTGGTCGATAACCCTCACTTGATTCCACGTGGTCATGAAGCGCGCCCTGTGCGCGTCATCTGCGGCGAACAAGAAGTACCGGCTACCAACAAGGTTTTCGATGATGAAGCTCGCACGGTTTTAGTGAAGAGCAAGTCGATTCCTGAACTCATAAAAGTATTAAGTGATGAAGGTTTTAATCAGGTACTGGTTGAAGCAGGTCCCACACTGGGTTCAGCTCTCATGGCTTCTGGAAAGATCGATGAACTCATTGTCTATCAGGCGCCAAAGATGTTGGGTGCGGGCAAGGAATTTGTCAGCCACTTAGGTATTTCAACGCTTAGCGACCACCTCAAACTCGAACTTCTAGGCGTTCAGCCATTTGGCAGCGATATCAAATCTCACTATCTAGTGAAGGGGCGCTAAATGTTTACAGGACTTATTACCGAACTCGGCACCGTCTCTTCTATTGAACGCGGTGAAAGTTCTGCAATCTTTACCATCAAAGCTCCAGAGTCAGTACAGGGCTTAGCTATTGGTGATTCGATTGCAGTCAATGGCACTTGCCTTACAGCAACCTCTCTTTCTACTGATTCATTTACAGCAGATGTGATGGTGCAAACGTTGTCACTGACATCTCTTGGCCAGCTAGAAGTTGGTTCCCCAGTAAACCTTGAACTCGCAGCGCAGATGGATATGCGTATGGGCGGACATATTGTGCAGGGCCATGTTGATGGCACCGGCACCGTCGTAAGCCTGACTCCAGGTGAAAAATGGGCAGAGTTTGTCATCAAGGCTCCTGCGCATTTAACCAAGTATGTGGTGGCGCAAGGTTCGATCACTCTTGATGGAGTTTCATTAACTGTCGGCGCCATTGAGGATGCCTCAGACTCAATTACCGTCTGGCTCATCCCTGAAACGCTTGCCAAGACAAACTTGTCTCGTAAGAAAGCAGGAGATCTCATCAATATTGAAGTCGATATCTTGGCTAAATATGTAGAACGCTTGATTTCAAAGGGGGTTGCTCGTGGAGAATAGTTTCCAAGCGGCACTCGATCGCTTTAGACGAGGCGAACTGGTCATTGTTGTCGATGATCATGACCGCGAGAATGAAGGCGATCTGATTATGTTGGCAGAACATGCCACAGCTGAAAAGACAGCCTTCATGGTTCGCCACACCACCGGAATCTTGTGTGTAGCAATTACTTCAGAGCACGCTCACCAACTACGTCTTCCTTACATGGTCGAGCAGAACCAAGATGTTAGAAAGACTGCTTTCACGGTTTCTGTCGATTTAGCAGAAGGAATCACAACGGGCGTGAGTGCCGTAGAGCGCACAGCGACAATTCGCGCACTCGGAAGTGCAACTTCACGTGCCTCTGATTTCATTCGCCCAGGTCATATCTATCCGCTGATTGCACATAAAGAAGGACTTGCAGCTCGCGGGGGACATACAGAAGCAGGTATTGCCTTGGCTGAGCTCACTGGCTCATACCCTGCAGCGCTTCTATCTGAAATTGTTGCAGAAGATGGATCGATGGCACGTGGTAAAACTCTGCAAGCTTTTGCAACAGAACACCAGATTCCAATCATCTCTATCGCAGAGATCAAGAAGCACCAGGAATCACTTACTCCCGTTACTCGCGTTTCTACATACCCCGCTCATGAATTCGAATGGGTTCCTGTGCAGTTACGTAATGCCGAATGGGATCTTGCTACATATCCATCGCTTAAGCATCGCGAGCAAGTTGTCATGCGTTTTTGCACTGAAGATAAGGTGCCGATGGTTCGTATTCACTCTGAATGCTTTACCGGCGATGTAGTTCATTCGCAGCGCTGTGATTGTGGCCAGCAACTCGATGCATCAATCGCTGCTATTGAAACCTATGGTTGCGGATACATTATCTATATCCGTGATCATGAAGGCCGCGGCATTGGCCTGACTGAAAAGCTCAAGGCATACACGTTGCAGAATCAAGGCCTCGATACCGTCGATGCCAATCTCAAGCTAGGCCATGTGGTTGATTCACGTGATTGGTCTGAAGCAATTGCAATCTTGAAAAACCTTGGCGTTTCCGCAATAAAGCTATTGACGAACAATCCTGAAAAGGTAAAGGCTGTTGCCGATAGTGGAATTACCTGCGAGCAGGTTTCATTAAACGTTGAACCCAATGAATTTAATAAGAAGTACTTAGCAACTAAGGCAGAGCGCCTTGGACACAATTCAACTCATCAATCTGGAGGAAAGTAATGGCCGGCCACGCACCAGAAATCGCAGTTCCTAAGTTTCCTAAGGCAAGAGTCGCCATCATTTCTTCCTCGTGGCACCTCGATATCTGCAACGACCTCATTGCAGGCGCTACCCGCGCACTAGAAGCCGCAGAGGTTAAGAAGATCAAAGTTGTCTACGTACCTGGCTCATTTGAGATTCCACTTGCGGCACAGAAGATGTTTGAAAAGGGATATGACGCAGTTGTTGCCGTGGGACTTGTACTTAAGGGTGAAACCCCGCACTTTGATTATGTCTGCCAAGGCGTCACACAGGGCGTTGTCGATGCGCAACTGAAGTGGTCAAAGCCAATCGGATACGGCGTATTGATGTGTAACGACCTCGATCAAGCGATTGCTCGTTCAGGTCGACCAGGAAGTAAAGAAGATAAGGGTTACGACAGCGCTATTGCTGCTCTTTCTCTGATGGGTCTTTAATTCAGAGTATGAAAAACGTTGCATGGAGTGATGGAAGTTGGACTAGAGAACCTGTTTCGCTTTCTCATGACGGAACAGTTCTGACAGTTGAAGCTGCTGCTGAAAGTGATTGGTGGCGCACTACTTCTTATGGATTTATCCATGATGATGGCCATGCACTCGTAAAGGACTTTCCTAATGAGTCAGCAGTTGAGGTCTCATTTATCCTCAACTACACCGAACAATTTGATCAGGCTGGAATCTTTATTACCGCTGACAATGAAAATTGGATTAAGGCAGGCGTTGAATTCTGCGATGGTTTTCCTCAAGTGGGCGCAGTTGTTACGCAGACCAATTCTGATTGGTCGGTAGCCCCAGTTGCTGAATGGATGAATAAAGAAGTAACTATTCGCGTAAGCCGATCAGGGGATGCGGTCACTGTCCGAGCTGGAATTAACGGTGATTTACGCCTAGTTCGCGTCGCACCTCTTGATCCATCGCGTACATGGAAGGCCGGCCCAATGTTCTGTGCGCCAATGCGAGCAGGCTTGAAAGTTAACTTTACGAAGTGGTCTGAAGGAGCAGCTGACTCAGAGCTGCACTAATCAAGAAATAACTTAGGCAACGAGCAGCGAACGCTTAGAAAGACCCATCCAGAAACCTTCAATGAGAGTCTCTGGAATTACATCAGCCCCACTTGCTGCGCCAAGAGTTACGAAGAGCGGAGTGAAGTAGCGGCGCACCGTGGCCTATATAGAGAGCTGGCATCTGAGTCATAAATGCAGGCTATACCTAAGTAGTTGAAATTTCAACTATATCTTGAAAGCCTCAATTACAAGCGTGAAGTCAGGATTCCTTGGACTTCGCCTTCAGTGGGTGCAATGGGATTGTTGCTTGTCACAGAATCGGCGAGAACAGTCTTGGCGATATCACTGATCATTTCCTGTTTGACGCCGTAATGTGAAAGCGAATTACGGATGTTGATGGAATCTGACAAATCACGAACTGCTTCAATAGCTGTCGCTGAGTTGGCTGAGACGCCCATATCGTTTCCAACTGTTGCGTAAATATCTGAAACTTCACGTGAGTTGAACTCCATCACTTCAGGGAGAACGGTTGCAAGTGCTTCACCATGCGCTGCACCAACGTGGGCTGATACTGAGTGCGCAATGCCGTGCACGAGACCGAGACCCGAAAGGGTGAGAGCAAGGCCAGCTAAGTGTGCGCCCATCAACATATCTCCACGTGCTTCAACGTTCGTTCCCTCTTTAACGGCGATAGGTAGCGCCTTCGAAATCAATTTAATCGCTTCATGTGCATAAGCGGCAGAAACTGGAGTGCGGCCTTTTGAAGTGAGAGATTCGATGGCGTGGGTGAGTGCATCAATACCTGTTCCAGCAGTTGGACGTGGTGGAAGACCCACAGTGAGTTCCGGATCAAGAATTGCTGCAACTGGTGTTGTGCTTGAATCTCCTACATAAAACTTACATTGACGGATCGGGTCGTCAATAACTCCCCAATTATTGGTTTCTGATCCTGTTCCTGACGTTGTTGGGATGGCAATGATGGGAAGTGCTGGACGATCAGGTGTGATTGAGTAGTCGAATTTTGCTGAAGAGAATGTTGGGTTTGCTACAACGAGTGCAATGCCTTTTGAGGAATCGAGGGATGAGCCGCCACCGAGAGCCACGATGCAATCAGCGCCAAAAGTTACGCCAACCTTTGCCGCGGCATCAATCAAAGTTGTTGTGGGATTGGGCTTGATGTCAGTGTATGACGCTGTCTCTATGCCAGCACTAGCGAGTATCGCCTCCACTTTTGCAAGAACTCCTACAGCGGCAACACCTGGGTCTGTAACAATGAATACCTTCTTCTTGTTGAGACCTGCGACAACTTCAGGAAGTTGAGTAACAGAGCCTGCTCCAAATCGAATATTGACCGAACCAGGTGTGAGTGTAAATGCGTTCATCTTCTGCCTTTGCTGTCGTGAGGTTAGTGACTTGCGATGAGTGACTGGGTAATACGATCTGCTGCTTTTTTCATCTCTTTTGCTGCTGGAATGAGATGTGGTTCAAATCTCGCCTTAGGAGCTGCAACGTTTATTGCAGCCACAATTGAACCATTGAAATCTCGAACAGGCACGGATGCACCAACAAGTCCTGGTTCAAATTCTTCAATCACCGTTGAGTATCCATCGGCTCTTATTTTTTCAATAACATTTATCAACTCCGCACCAGTCTTTGTAAGACAGAGAGGGGGAGCGCTATCAATCTTTTTCTTAGCTGGATAGATTCTTTCAATCTGATCGTTATCGAGCCCGGAGAGAAGTACTCGGCCGGATGAAGTCATGTACGAAGGAGCTGTTACGCCCATCCAGCTCAGCGCACGGAAACCGTGTGCCGGTGATTCGGAATGAATCGTTACAACTTCAAGCCCTTGTAAGACCGTGAGGTGCACTGTTTCACCGAGTTTATGTACAAGACCATGCATTTCTCCACGTGCTGCAGTAACAAGTTGGGCTTCGAATGTGTAGCGCGCGATTGCATAGAGGCGAGGGCCGACGATGACACCAGCGCCTTGACGTAATAACAATCCGTTATCTAAAAGTCGTGAGATAGCGCGAGAAATCTGGCTCTTCTCTCGCTTTGTTGCAAGGGCCAGGTCGCCATTGCGCTGTGGAATGGGTGATGCCGCAGCGACCGCCTCGATAATCTCGAGATCACGCTCTAAACCGTTGTTTCGAACGGGCGTATTAGGCATGTTGCATACAGTACAACTCTTGGTGCGCCTATTGCAACACCCCCAATCCCAGGAGCAATATGGCGCTCGTGAACATGCTTGAAGATTTCATCGTGCCGCTCTCGCCGCCGAACCTTCTTGAATTCATTTCTATTCAACGTGAGAAAATTACTCTCGCTGTCATTGCTCAAATCGAACTCATTCTTCTTGTGATGACAATTGTTTCAATCACAGCAATCTGCACAGGTCTTTTAGTATGGAAATCAACAGCAGCTTCAGAAGCCGTCACTGGATTCTGGTCAGTGGTCTTCACGATCCCATCACTAGCCATGTTTATCTTCTTCATTGGTCCTTTTGGTCTCGGTTGGCTCCCTGCGGTGATTGCACTTGTTCTCTATGGTCAATTACCCGTTGTCCGCAACACGATTGTTGGTTTGCGATCCGTAGAACCTGCAATCATGGAATCAGCAGCAGCGATGGGTATGAAGCCATTTACAGTGTTGCGCAAAGTTCAATTCCCACTTGCATGGCCAGTCATCATCGTTGGAATCCGTGTATCTGCAATGTTGATCTTTGGTATCTCAGCGATTGCCGCCTACGTGGGCGGACCAGGACTTGGTGATTATCTCTTCAGCGGTTTAGCGAATCTTGGATCATTTAATTCAATGAACCAAACTCTCGTTGGCGCATTTGGAATCACAATCCTTGCACTCATTTTTGATGGTCTTTTCGTCATCGTTCGTCGCGTTACTACGCCAAGGGGGCTACGTGTCTAATACAACTCACGGACAAGAAATTCGTCTTGAGAAACTCACCAAGCGATATCCGAATACAGATAAAGATGCTGTCTCTGAATTCAATCTTGTAATCCCAGCAGGTGAATGCGTCGTCTTTGTAGGTCCTTCAGGATGTGGAAAGACCACAACAATGAAGATGATTAACCGCATTATTGAGCCTACTTCTGGCCGTATTGTCATTGGTGGCGAGGATGTTACAAAGACTCCAGCTCACGAACTTCGTCGCAATATTGGCTATGTAATTCAACAAATTGGTCTTTTCCCACACATGACTATTGCTGACAATGTTGCGACAGTTCCACAGCTACTTGGATGGGAAAAATCAAAGACACGCGCACGCGTCAGTGAACTTCTAGAACTTGTTGGTCTTGACCCATCCGAATATGGTTCACGCTACCCAAAGCAACTCTCAGGTGGACAGCAACAACGCGTCGGTGTTGCACGCGCACTTGCAGCAGACCCAGCTGTACTTCTAATGGATGAACCATTTGGTGCAACCGATCCCATTACGCGCGTACGACTACAAAAAGAATTCCGTGCTCTTCAACGTGAACTTAAGAAGACAGTTGTCTTCGTAACTCACGACTTTGAAGAAGCTCTTCTCTTGGGCGACCGAATTGCTGTTCTGTCTGACCAATCAAGAGTTGAGCAGTACGGGACCCCATTAGAAATTCTTTCTGCGCCTGCGACCAAGAAAGTTGAAAGCTTTGTTGGTGAAGCAGCAAGCGTGCGCATGCTTGGTCTCGTATCTCTAGCCAGCGTCGCAGTTGCTTCTGGAACTGTCGAAGGCCCAACTCTTTCAGAGACCGCAACCTTGCGTGAAGCGATGGAAGGTTTCATTACCGGAGCAAAGGCAATCAATATTGGTACTCGTGGCCACCTCACCTTCGAGGCGCTTCAGAGTGCGATTAGCAGTACGAGAGCAGGAGCGAAGTAAGAATGGCCAAAGCGCTTCCTAAACCAAATCTCACAGCTGGGTCTATGTACTCCCAGTCTGCGCGTTTGATTTTTAAGCGTCATCGTTCACTCATCATTCAGCCTGTTCTCATCCTTATTCTTTCTGCTGGCCTTGCCATTACTTTGAGCCAAGCACATCTGGATATCATCGAAAAAGTAACGATTAATAAGCCATTTATTTTCCGCGCGATTCAAGATCACTTGATTCTCTCGTTCGCTTCAGCGGCAGTGATTCTTGTAGTCGCAGTTCCAGCAGGAATATTGTTGACACGACGCCGTTATAAGAAGTTCACTCCAATAGTGCTGATTCTTGCCAATATTGGTCAAGCTTTTCCAGCTGTCGGCGTCTTGATCATCGCCGGAATTCTCTTCGGTTTCGGTAAGCCCATCGCTATTTTCTCTTTCGCAGCTTTTGGAATTCTTCCTATCTTGCGCAACACCATTGTTGGTTTGCAAGAAATTGATCCATTTATTATCGAATCAGCAATGGGAATGGGAATGACGCCGAAGCAAGCGCTTCGTCAGATTGAACTTCCTCTCGCGGTGCCAGTGATTCTGGCCGGTGTTCGCACCACACTCATTCTTACCGTTGGCGTAGCCACTCTTGGTGTCTTCGTTAATGGTGGTGGACTAGGAACGCTCATCATTCCTGGTCTAAAGCTCAATCGGGAGCTCGTTCTAGTCACCGGAGGTCTGTTGACGGTAATCGTCGCATTCACAATGGATTGGTTGGCACGCGCTGCTGAAGAACTCCTTCGACCACGAGGGATTTAATACCTAAGGAAGGGTAAAAAATGCAGGTAAGAAGCCACAAAGTAGTTGCTATTGCAGCTGCAATTGCTCTCGCAGTTGTCGGATCAGCAGCAACATCATCACAAGCTAACGCAGCTAGCAAGGCTCTCAAGGGCGTAAAGGTCGTTGTTGGTTCGAAGGACTTCACAGAGTCAATCGTTCTTTCAAAGATCGTTAAGCAGCTCATCATCGCTCATGGTGGAACTGTCGTTGATAAGACAAATATCAAGGGCTCATCTACAACCCGTGAGGCAATGCTCTCTGGCGATATCAACATGTACTGGGAATACACAGGAACTGCATGGTTGGTTTATCAGAAGCAGACAGATGTAAACATTTCACCAGCAGATCTCTATAAGAAGGTTGTCGCTGGCGACAAGAAGAACAAGGTGACCTGGTTGCCTATGACTACATTTAACGACACATACGCATGGGCTATCACTAAAGCAAATGCAACTAAGTACGGCATCAAGACATACTCAGATCTCGTCAAGAAGCTTCCAGCTGGTTCTTCATGGTGTGTTGAGTCTGAATTCCAGAGCCGTCCAGATGGTTGGGCAGGATTCAAGACTAAGTACGGAATCTCTGATTCAAACATCACAACAAAGGTTCTCGATACCGGTGCTATCTACCAGGCAACTAAGGATGGGCAGTGCATGGTCGGTGAAGTGTTCGCAACTGACGGACGTATCGGCGCTCTTGGCTTGATGGTTCCACAGGAAGATATTTCATACTTCCCTCCATACAACGCTGCATTGACATTGACTGATGCAACTGCAAAGAAGTACCCACAGCTTGTAAAGGCTTTGGCTCCAATTGCAGCAAAGATCAGCAACGCAACAATGCAGAACCTCAACGCTCGCGTTGACGTTCTTGGAGAAGATGCAGACACAGTTGCGAAGAGCTTCTTGTCAGCATCAGGATTGGTGAAGTAAAGAAAATGATTGAAATCCAGATCGGCGAAGGTTTTGTGGGCTCTGGGCCCAACGCGGCTCATACGAACACAGTTCTCGGTGCTCGATCTGGACCCGCTGGAGTGGCATGGGCAACTGCCCTTGCCACTCCGCGTGCGGGGCACGTTCCATTTATGGTTGTTGCACAACCTGGCATCGCTGTAACTCCACCGACTCTCTTTGTAAATAAAGCAGCTGTCGAAAGCGATCAACACGGTCTCTTCACTTGGGGCGCAGCGCAGGCAGGTGTGGCAGCTGGAGTAGGTGATGCACTTCGTGCTGGCGTTATCGATACGTCGAAGACGGATGACTTGGTCATCGTTGCAGCTGTATGGCTTAACCCATCAGCTAATGATGAAGAAGAAGTCTTTAGAAATCAGCGACAAGCGATGATTGATGCACTCACAAATGGCAAGTCCGGCAAACCAAATGCCGCTGATGTCATGAAGGCAACCGAAAACGTTGCCAACCCATTCTTTAGACAATAAGTCTTGAGATAAAAAGAACTTTCCCACTAACTGAAAGAGTCGAGCACCTTCGATGAAGATTACGAATATTCGTTTCGAGCGAGCAACCTTGCAGCTCGATCCGCCTTTCTGTCCCAACTGGGATCCCACTCCTCGCCGCACCTTTGGTGCCACTCTCACCATCGTTGAGACAGATGGGGGAATCATTGGCTATGGAGCCGGCGATGACATGGGGGGCTTCGATGGATATGAGAAGCACTTCATCGGAAAAGATCTATTTGATATCGAAGAGCATGTACGAACTCTTGAAACTATTACCTTTCACGCAGGTCGCTACTGGCCGATTGAAGTAGCCATCTGGGATGCAATTGGCAAGGCAAAGCATGAAACAGTCGCAACGCTCTTTGGTGGTGCAGAAGATTCAATTCTTGCTTACGCATCCACCGGCGCAATCATGTCTGCGCCAGAACGAGCTGCAAGTGCCGTTGCCATTCGCGATGCAGGATTTAAAGCAATGAAGATTCGCGTTCCCCAGACTCAACTCGATCTTGGAATCGAAACACTGAAGTTGATTCGCGAAGCTGTTGGAACCGATCTAGAGATTATGGTTGACCTTAACCAGGCATGGCGCATGCCGGGGGATACCCGTAAATCAATCAGCGTTGAAACCGCTATGAAATTTGTTGATGCAGCCGTTGATTACGGCGTCTACTGGATTGAAGAACCTCTTCCAATGGAAGATATGGAAGGTCTTCGTAAATTACGTGGACGCGGAACACGTATCGCTGGTGGAGAAATGGTTCGCACCATCCACGAAATCAACACACTGATTGATAACGACGCTCTCGACATCATTCAGGCAGATGTAGTTCTCGCTGCAGGCATGGAACGTTCACGTGAGATCGCTCGTCGCGCCAATGCGCGCGGCCACGTCTTTACTCCTCATACCTGGTCAAATGGTTACGGATTAGCGGCCAATCTCCATGTCACCGCAGGTATCGGTGGAGCTCCATTTATTGAATTCCCGTTCGACCCTCCGACCTGGACTAGCGAACGTCGCGACTTCCTCATGGAGAAGCCACTCACAGTTGGCCGTGATGGATTACTCCATGTTCCTTCTGGCGTGGGCCTTGGAATTGAACCAAACTGGTCACACTTTAAAAAGTCTGTTGCATAAGGAGAATTACAGTGGCACTCGATAAAGATGCATGGGTTAAGCGCGCCCTAGAACTCAAGCCTGAATCAAGGATGTATATCAACGGTGCATATGTTGATTCAGCATCTGGAAAGACATTCGACGACATTTCTCCTCGCGACCAGCGCATCATTGCAAAGATTGCAGCCGGCGATACCGAAGATGTAAACCGAGCAGTTGCTGCAGCAAAAGCTGCTTTCGATTCAGGTGTATGGCGTGAGATGAATCCTCGCGATAAAAAGGCGATCATGCTCAAGTGGGCGGATCTCATCCGTGAGCACCAAGAAGAACTTGCCCTCCTTGAAACTCTCGATGTTGGTAAGCCAATCTCTGATTCACTCAATGTCGACGTGATGGGCTGTGCCCGTACTGTGCAGTGGTACGGCGAAGCAATCGATAAAACTTACGATGAAATTGCACCTGCACCACGTAATGCACTTGCCATGATTACTCGCGAACCCTTGGGAGTTATTGGAGCAGTCGTTCCTTGGAACTATCCGATGATCATCGCATCATGGAAAGTTGCACCAGCTCTTGCTATGGGAAATAGCGTTGTGCTGAAGCCAGCAGAGCAATCATCGCTCTCAGCGATTTTGCTAGCTCGTCTTGCAACAGAGGCAGGAATTCCAAATGGAGTCTTTAACGTTGTTACTGGTCTTGGACCTGAAGCGGGTCAAGCACTAGCTCGACATATGGATGTTGCAAAGTTGGCATTTACGGGAAGCGGACCAACAGGTCGCAAGATGCTTCAGTACGCGGCCGAATCCAATATGAAACAGGTCGCTCTCGAACTTGGCGGAAAGAGTCCACAAGTTGTTCTCGATGATGTGAAGGATCTCGATGCTTGTGCATCAACGATTGCTTGGGGCATTTACTACAACGCAGGGCAAACTTGTAACGCAGGTTCTCGCGTCATCGTTCAGGGACAGAAAATCAAGGAAGCTCTCTTCGAGAAGATGTCGAAGTTTGTCGATACATTCCCAGTGGGCGATTGCCTTGATCCAAGCGTCTATATGGGGCCAATCGTCTCTACCCAACAGCGTGATCGGGTCAATCACTATCTCGATATGGTTGGAAAGAACGGCGAATCATTTATCTTCGGTGGGGACCAGCCAACAGGTGGGGATAACCTCATTAAGCCAACTCTGATTGATGGAGTTAAACATGATTCCGTGCTTTCCCAGGAGGAGATTTTCGGACCCGTCATTGTTGCCGTCGATGCAAAGGATGAAGCTGACGCGCTAGCAAAGGCAAATGGAACCGAATACGGACTCGCCGCCTCTGTATGGTCTAGTGATATCTCTCGTGCACATAATTTTGCTCGCAAACTTCGTGCGGGCACAGTCTGGGTCAATACCTTCGACATGTCAGATGTCATCACACCATTTGGCGGCTTCAATGGCTCTGGAGCAGGTCGCGATAAGTCTTTGCACGCACTAAATAATTACAGTGCACTAAAAACAACATGGGTAGATCTTTCCTAACCAACATAACTCAAGGGAGCAAAACGTGAAAGTCGCATTTATCGGTACAGGCAGTATGGGCGGAAGTATGTCTCGCAACCTAGCTGCAGCAGGCATCGACATCACGGTCTTTGATCTCAATACCGAAAGCATGCAGAAGCCAATAGCTGCCGGCGCAAAGGCTGCGAAGTCTGGCGTCGAGTGCGTAACGGGCGCAGATGTGCTCATCACAATGCTTCCTACACCGCAAGCCATTGAAGGGTGCATGGTCTCTAGCGGTGTTGCAGCTGCGATGAAGCCAGGTTCCATGTGGATTGATATGTCCACATCTGTCCCTGAAACTGCAGCGATAGTTGAGAAATCACTTGATAAATCAGTTCGCATTATTGATGCGCCTGTTGCAGGAATGTCTGTCGGTGCAGATAAAGGGACGATGTCTATTTTTGCTGGTGGAGAAGCTGCTGATTTTGAATATGCAAAGCCACTCTTTGACATCATGGGAGATCCAGAAAAGTTCTTTAACTGCGGCAAGCGCGGTACCGGTTATGCGGTAAAGCTTGTACTTAATATGCTCTGGTTTAACTCTTTCGTTGCAACGACAGAGGCACTCCTTCTTGGAGTCAAAGCGGGCGTAGATCTTGAGACACTCCGCCAGTCACTAGTGGGCTCTCCATGCAACTCAATCCTTCTTGAGCGAGACATCCTTGGAATGCTCAAGGATGGAGATTACGACGAAGGTTTTGCAGTAGCGCTTGCCTGCAAAGATCTTCGACTTGCTGGAGATCTCGCCCGTTCTGTCGGAGTTCCAATGGAAGTTGGCGCAACAGTAGAGAACGTTTATCGCCGCGCACGCGCTCGTTACGGAGATAAGGCAGGAGAAATGATTCCGGCAAAGATGTATGAGGATGACACCAACACTCCACTTCGCTTTAAGTAGTCGCTCATGACTCAGCGATTGAGCCGTATGACCATCTTCGGGGTGGCAATCATGTGGTTCGTCGGTGGGGGAATATATCCATTCTTATCTCATGCAACCGAGACAATCGATCCAATCAATGTTGTCTTTATTCGCGCTTGGGGATCAGCTCTCATTCTCTTCCTCGCAGTTCTCTTTCTAGCCCCGAAATCTCCTCGCGCATTCAAATTTGATAAATCTTTCCTGCCAATAGTCATTTCTTCGGCGATGTATTCACCGCTATGCAGCGTCTCGCTGGCTTGGTCTAGTTCTCGAATCCCTGGAGCGATTACGGCGCTTCTCTATTCGACACTTCCTGCGATGTCCATAATTTATTTGGCAATTCAAGGAAAGCGACCTTCTCGCCTTGCAACGAGTGGGGTAGTAGTTGCATCGATTGCTGTGGTCTTTCTCATTGGTGCACCTCAAGGCAGTGTTCAGATTGCTGGAATCCTCGCAGCGCTTCTTTCCACTTTTGCTTGGTTCGCTGCAACAGAGATTTGGATTAAATATGAGAGCGGCTACCCACTCATCTTTGCAATTTTCCTTCAAGTTTTTATTGGCGCCATCGGCACAACCATTGTTCACTTCGTTATGAAGGTCCCAGAAGTGCGCGCAGAAGACATCTTCAATCCAACAATGATCTTCTTAGTTCTAGCTTTGGCATCGCAATATTGGGCTTACTTGGGAATTTCCCGCCGGGTTTCACCAGCACTTCTGACATCTTTCGCTTTCGTAAATCCACTTGTTGCAGGGGTTATTGGCTTCTTCGCATTTGGTCAAAAGCTTGGAATAGTGCAACTTGTTGCTGGAGTTATCCTGCTTATCGGCGTCTACCTTGTGGTTAAGAGCGAAACGACAGCCTAGAAAGATAGAGTGCCGCCATGAGTGATCTATCGGCACAGGTGCGCAGCGCACTCGATGCCGCGGTCATCGCCATTGGTGGCTCTGCTCGTGAAGGTCAGATTGAGATGGCCGAAGCGGTGGCAAATGCGCTCACCGATCGCCATCACCTCATGGTGCAGGCGGGCACAGGTACCGGTAAATCACTTGCCTATTTAGTTCCTGCACTGGTGCATGGCCGCAAAGTATTGGTAGCAACAGCAACTCTTGCCCTGCAACGTCAGTTAGTAGAACGAGACTTACCTGCAGTTGTCCCAGCACTTGAAAAAGCTTTGGGCCGCGACATTACATATGCAATCTATAAGGGTGTTGGAAACTATGTATGTCTTCAGAAGATGAATGCAGATGAACCAGATCCTGATGGTGAACTTTTACTGGAAGCTTCTTACCTTGAAAAAGATGCAAAGCGTCTGATTGCTTGGGCTAAAACTCCTGGCGTATCCGGAGACCGTGATGATGCACCTGAAGTAGATCGCCGAGTATGGGCTGCCAATTCTTTATCGGGCCGCGAGTGTGTGGGTGCAGACTCTTGTGCATGGGGCGCGCAATGTTTTGCAGCGAAGGCAAAGGCGAAGGCGCAAGATGCAGATGTTGTCGTTACCAACCACACCTTGCTAGCAATTGAAATTGTTGATTCTCACCCAATCCTTCCTGAACGCGATGCGGTGATTCTGGATGAAGCGCATGAATTCATGGATCGCACGACGCAGGCAGTTACCGAGGAACTCACATCAGGTCGTGTGCAACGCGCTGCTGCGATGGCACGTAAGTACATGCCTGGCAAGCCTTCGGATGCCTTCACTAATGCAGCCGATAGCTTTCATGATGCGATGGCTGATTACGGCGAAGAGGTAAAGGGTGACTTTTCTGCGCAAGGTCGCCTTGAAGAGATTCCGATGTCTCTTGAAGCACCGATTCGTAAGGTGAAAGAGGCAGCAGCTGCGCTAGTGCAGCTGATTAACGCTGATGATGAAATTATCGATCCCGATGAAAATGCAGAACGTGCGCGCGTAAAAGGCGCTGTACAGGAGATTGCAACCACTGCCGGCAAGTTACTGAAGATGGGTAACGAACATGTGCTCTGGTATGAACCAACGTTTTCAACTCTGCATCTAGCACCGCTTTCTGTTTCACATGTTCTGCGTAGCAACCTATTGACCCAAAACCCAGTGATTGCAACATCTGCAACGCTGACAGTGGGAAATAACTTCGATGCGATGGCGCGCAGTATCGGCTTTGTTGTCGGCTCTGACTCTGACGAAGAGATCAAACCTGGAGAAATCGATCCAGCAAACTTACAGATGCTCGATGTGGGCTCACCTTTTGATTTTGCAAACCAGGGCGTTCTCTACATGCCAAAGCATCTTCCTGAACCAGGCCGTGATGGTCCAAGCCAAGAAGTATTAGATGAACTCGGCGAACTGATTGATGCAGCAGGAGGACGCACTTTGGCGCTTTTTAGCTCATGGCGCGGCGTCGAAGCTGCTGATGCTCATCTTCGTAAAGTCTTGGTAGACCTTCCGATTTCAATTATTACTCAGAAACGCGGCGATGCAGTGGGTCCTTTGGTTGAACGATTCGCCAAAGATGAAACGTCAATCTTGCTCGGCACAATGTCGTTGTGGCAGGGCGTCGATGTTCCTGGAAATTCATGCATCTTGGTTGCCATTGATCGCATTCCTTTCCCACGTCCTGATGAACCTGTTATGTCTGCGCGTTCATCTTTGGCTGATGCATCTGGGGGAAGCGGATTTATGCAGGTATCAGTTCCTCGTGCGGCGCTCTTGTTGGCGCAGGGGACAGGGCGTCTGATTCGAAGTATTGATGATCGCGGGGTCGTTGCGATTCTTGATTCACGTATTGTCACCAAGCGGTACGGGAGTGTCCTACTTAACTCGATGCCGCCACTGTGGCGTACCAGCGATGGAGCCATCGTTCGAGATTCACTGCGCAGACTTTCTGCCGCCGTGGAAGAATAGAGAAATGCCGAGAATTTCGACCGAATCACTGGCCCAGCACCGAGATTGGCGTCGCAACCAATTAATCGAAGCCGCTGCTGCCATTGCGATGGAATCTGGTGGAGACTCCATCACTGTTGCTGCTGTTGCACAGCGAGCCGGCTTATCGCGCACCTCGGTCTACGAATACTTCGCCAGCAGCTCAGATTTGATTGCAGATTTAATTATTGAAGAACTTCAATCATTTGCTCTGACACTCGATGAAGCCGTTTCCGAAGTCGTGGATCCAGCTGAAGCGATAGAGCGTTGGATTAGCGCATCACTGGAATATGTGGCAGATGGCCGACATTTATTGGCAAAGGCACTTAACGCGACAGATCTACCTCAAGATCGTAGCTCTGCAATTGGAGCGGCACACCGCGCACTTCTTGCTCCGCTTACACATAACCTGCAAGCGTTAGGTGTCCAAGATATCCACCAAGCGCTGCTATTAATTCAAGCCTCTACGGATGTTGCAACAAAGCGTATTGAAAGCGGAAACGATGCAGAATCAGAGATCGCAATGACCTCCCGATTCTGCATCGCTGGAATCCGCGGGCTTATTTAACGCGCAACTTCACAGTTGTATTGAGCGCATTCCACATTCCTTCTTTGGCAGGCGCTGCTGCCTTGAGAGTGCATGTGTTCGACTTCTTTAGCTCTACAAGGTTTCCTTCAACCTGACAATTCTTACTTGTTGATGTGTAGGTAATTTGTGAACCGAAGTTGGTCTCTAATGGAAGTGCCTTTGGTGAACCCTTCTTCAGAGTTGCAGGAAGTTTCAAGATCTTCTGATTGCCTGGAACCAAGATAAATGGGAAGTTACCTGAAGCTGCTGCTGTTGTTGCAGAAGCAGTAGTCGAAAAGGCAAGTGCACACTGTCCTGCTCCCTTGAGGGCAGTGAAAACTCCATTTGCATAGGTGCAATCTGGGGTAAGCGATGTCAAAGTAACTACAGCTCCAGATTTTGCAGTCGCCACAATCTTGGCATCAGCACGGTAAGCCAAATTGCTTGGCACATTACGAACGAGTGGCTTGCCGTTCAGTGTCACTGTAATTTCATCTGCAGCAAGAACTGGTGCGGCTGCACCCTTCGCAAAAGTCATTGGATAGAACTTATCCTCTGAAAAATCAGTTGGTGCAGTGTGGTCATAGCGGAAGAAGAGGCCGCATTGAGCGGTTGTGCAGTCAACAGTCACACCCTTGCCAGTGATTGAGCTGGCCACCTTGAGCGCGATTGGACCTGTTGGGCTGGTTGTTCCTGGTCCACCTGCTGCAGTAACCCACAATTGAATGGTGTCGCTACATGTAACAGGGCGCGCGGTTCCAACTGGTGCAATGCACTGCTGAATATATAGACCGGCCTTAGTTGGAAACTTTGTGAAACCGCCATTGACTGTTGCACCTGCTGGATCGAGATTTGTCAGTGGGCTACTTGCGAAGGCAAATGTCTCTGCCTGAGCAGGGGATGCAGCGAAGGTTGAAGAGATGAATCCAAGCGCAAGCGCAAGGACAATAGCTCGAGTGCGTTGTGATGACATTGTTCTCCTTAGTTAGTCTTACTTTGAAATCTTGATGGGGATATAAAGATCATGCGAACGATCGCCTTCATGCAGGTGATCTGATCTAACTGTGATTGCGCAGATAGCTTTGGTGCAATCAAACTTTCCAATTTTCTTAGTCACTGTCACCGTCTGCGAGAAACGACCACCTGGAGTAAACGGAATCGCTAACCCTTTTCCATAGGTAGGTGCATTAGATGAAATCCAATGTGAAACGCCTTGTGTACCTGAGATATCGGCGCCCCCACCGCATGGAGATGGAGCTTCACCCTTCTTTGGTTTAATGCAGTAAGCCAGGTAAATGCCGATGGTTTCGTCGAAACCCTTTCCAGTAACTCGAAGCTCTGAACCTGCTTTAACGATCGCGCTCTTGACGGAGATGCTCTGACCTTGCGACCCAGTTGCCACAGGTGCAGCCCATGACTGATTACTTGAAATCACAGTGATTCCAAGTGCTAGTAGAGCAATGGTCTTCTTCATATGAGACAAAGCCTAAAGATTGAGGGTTCTGGCTTTATCCGACAACTCCATCAGACGTGTCGGAAAGAAATTTGAGAGGATATCTTCATGCGTAACAGAGGAAAGATTTCAGTGATTTCTGTTGTCACAATCACTCTTTTCTTGCTCTCTGGTTGCGGGTCGCCATCAGCTTCAACGGTCTCTATTAGCTCTGCCGAGGCAGTTTCAATTTCGTCTTCTGAAGTTCCACAAGTAACTCGCGTCATTGCTCTGGCCAATGGCTCAGCAGAAATCATCGCAGCCCTTGGGTTTACATCCATTCTCATTGGGCGCGATATCGCCAGCACTGATGAAGATTTGCGAGATATCCCAATTGTTACTTCAGGCCATCAAGTCGTTGCAGAAAAAATCATTGCACTAGATCCGCAGTTGGTCATCATCGATAAATCAACGGGTCCAGCAGCCGCGCTGACAGCGCTACAAAACGCTGGCATAGCGGTAGTCCAGACGCCTGAGGCATGGACTCTGACTGATATTGCTACCAAAGTCACTCAAGTTGCAGCGGCAATCGGTGCACCAAAAAGTGGAGCAGCGCTGAATCGTGCGATGAATCAGAAACTTCAGGTGGCGGTTGAAAAAGGCGAACAGAAGAGAATTGCATTCTTATACCTTCGCGGAGGTAGCGCTATCTACTTGATTGGCGGAAAAGAGTCAGGTGCTGATTCGTTAATCTCAGCAATCGGTGCCGTAGATGTGGGAGCACAGAAGTTTTCCAATCCATTTACAGCGATGACCAGTGAATCCATTCTCGCCCTCAACCCAGAAATCATTCTTGTCATGAGCAAAGGCCTTGAATCAGTCGGGGGAGTTGAAGGGCTGTTATCACTCCCCGGAATCGCACAGACTGATGCTGGAGTGAATAAGAAAGTCATCGCTGTCGATGATTCACTCCTGCTTTCATTCGGTCCACGCACACCTAACTTATTGCAACGTCTCTCTGCTGCAGTTACGCAGGTATCGCAATGATGAAGCGTCTGATACCTCTTCTTATTGCCATACCTGCCCTTTCACTTGTGGCGCTTTCTCTGGGCGCTGCAGAAGTTGATCAACTCACGCGATATCTCTTCAATCCATTCTTCGATACACAATCTTCATCGCACCAAATTATTTGGGAGATTCGCGCACCTCGTGTTGCGGCTGCACTTCTTGTTGGTGCAGCTCTTGGCATCGCAGGGTCACTTGCCCAAAGCTCTACCAATAACCCATTGGCAGATCCTGCGATTCTCGGAACATCAGCCGGAGCATCCCTCGGCGTTCTACTTGGAGTACTTACCAACGTTGTCACCATCGGCTCTGTTGGATCAGTTATCTGCGCTGCAATTGGCGCACTCGCTGCGACGCTTCTGACATTTTCACTTGCCCGTTCTGCGCTGCAGTTGATCACAATCGGAATAGGTGTCTCTGCAATTCTCAACGCAATCGTTGGGCTAACTATTACCGCTATTAGCCGCCCTGATGCGCGCTCCATTTCATTCTGGTCATTTGGCTCACTCTCTCTAGTCACAGAGAAGAACATCGCAATCGTGGCACCAGTTCTTGTCATCGGAACTATCTTTGCCTGGAAGATTGCACCTGGTTTAGATCTTCTCTCACTTGGTGATTCATCTGTTCGCCATATGGGTTACAGCGCATACCGAATTCGTTTGGTTGCATTTGCAGTGTTGGCAACCTTGGTTGCGGTCACCGTCTCGACCGTTGGTTCGATTGCATTCTTGGCACTTGCTGCCCCTCATATCGCTCGCTATCTCTGTGGTCCTAGAAATCGCAATTTAGTAATTTATGCTGGAGTGATTGGTGCACTCATCTTGCTGATTGCCGATACCGCTGCTCGTTCACTTCTTCCTCCCTATGAACTTCCTATTGGACTTCTGACCTCATTACTTGGCGCTCCCATCTTGATTGCAACTCTGAAGCGAAGCGGTGATGTATGGCGCTAGTAAAGATTGAGAACGTCTCTATCGAACGCGGAGGACGCACTGTTGTCCGCAATTTTAGTGCCACCTTGGAACCAGGAAAGATCACCGCAATCATCGGCCCCAATGGATGCGGCAAGAGTTCACTGATTGGCGCACTAGCTGGAGATATTGCCGTAAGCGCCGGAGCTATCTTCTTTGGAGATAGAAACCTCGCTGAACTCTCTGACCAAGAACAATCACAGATACGAAGCGTTGTTCAGCAGAATCGAAACTATTGGCTTTCTTACACTGCTCGTGAAGTCATTGAGATGGGTCAGAGCGAAGCTACTCTGAGCCAGGTTGATGCAGTAATGAGCGCTCTGGACATTGAAAGATATGCCAATCAGAGAGTGACCACTCTTTCTGGGGGAGAAGCCCAACGTATCGAAATCGCGCGCGCTTTGATTCGGGATTCAGAGGTTTATCTCTTTGATGAACCACTTTCGGCCCAAGATAGCGCAAGCAAGATTCGCATAATTAATTACATGAAGGCTTTAACGAAAGCAGGAAAGACGGTGCTTGTGATCGCACATATTGATAAAGATGCTTTAACGTGGTGCGATCAAGTCATCGACACATTGGCGCAGTAGCGGCCAACTCTTTGCAAAGCTGGGGTGGAGCGGCAAACGAGTCACATCATCAAATTTCACCCAGCGAACTTCATGTGATTCATCGTTGAGTTCGTGGCCTTCTAAATTCTCGTTTGCGAAGGCGATAACAGTTGAATAGCTCCAGCCTTCGTGTTCATCAGTAAAAGTATGTACGGGCTGTAAATCTTCAGGTTTGATGCCAGTCTCTTCTACCGCTTCGCGGATTGCGCCTTCAATGATTGTCTCGTGTGAATCGCGAGCTCCTCCTGGAATTCCCCAGGTATCACCGTTATGCACCCATGGTGCGCGGTGCTGCAAGAAGACAGCGCCATCGCGAATTATTAGTAATCCAGCTGCTCCGTGTTTGCCCCAGTGTTTCGAGCCGCATGCGCATTCGATCCAACCATCTCCATCGCGCGCAGTCATACTCAATTCCTTCAGGTCAGATGGCTAAAGCCATTGACCCTAGAGTATCCACAGTTCCCAGATTTCGGACTTTAAAGCAGCGCATGCGCACCTAACCTCCCGCGCATGAAAAAGTTGATTGCACTCTCGATAATTCTTACCTCCATCTCCGTACCCGCAAACGGCGCAGATTGCATTGAAAAGGCATGTATCGATGTCTATACCCAAGATGGAAAGATCATCATCGAAGGAAGAAAGGGCAGCGGACTGCCTGAGAAAAAGGCTGTTGTGCCAGCGCCAGTTAAGACGCGCAAAGCAATTGTGCGAAAACCGGTGGTG
>JACCDX010355453.1_pt1 | contig 21861 bp, 13 predicted proteins | sample 7449681 | NCBI WGS metagenome assembly JACCDX01 (sample SAMN15323450, study PRJNA562643) | freshwater metagenome | isolation source: river surface water | place: USA:Blue River Watershed | collected 2017-08-18
CGCGGGGATCATCGGTCGGTCGGCTCCTATAGGGGCAGGTCATGCGCCTCGAGCAAGGTGGCGCGTTGCGGGACATCCCGGCCGAGCGGGCTGCGGCCGAGGGCGAGGCGGGCGAGTTCGGCTCCGCTTCGCGGTTGGTAGGAAGGGAGGCGCTGACGCACCGCCTCGCCGGCGCGGGCAGGGCCACCCGGAGACTTGTCCGGCCCCAGCAAGTGGCATTGCAGCCACTGGCCCCAGAGATCCTCGTCGCCGGCCGCCGGGGTGATCGGCACCTCGAAAGCCTCCACCTCGAACGTCCCGAGATCGAACTGCCCCGGCACCTTGAAGTGCACCTTGGGGATCTTCGGGACCCGCAGGCGAAAATGCACGCGGGCCTCCGTGGGCGCGTCGGCGAAACGCGTCGGGTAACCCGTGGAGAGGTCAGCCTGGCCGCCGGGGGAGGCGAGGAAGTCCTGGCCGCTCGCTGCGGCCGCCATCTGCAGAAGGTCGGCGTAGCCTTGGTCGGGACGACGCGGCTGCGCGGACGTCAGGCGGACGTCGATGGCGCCGCCGGTGCGGTCTCGCCCCGTGCCTTTGCCCGCGGGCCACTGGCCGGTCAGGCGGAGGTTGAAGGGGCCGTCCTGACCGGGGCGGATCTCGACCTCCATCATCAAGGAGAGATCCTGTTTGCGCGGCACCGGTCGCATCTGCGCGGAGGTGCGGAGGACCGAGAAGAGCAGGCCGCGCTGGGCCACCGAGCTGAAGAACGCGTCCGGCTCGGTGTGCAGGGCATCCGCCGCTTCTTCCAGCGTCGTCTCCTCGAGGTCGGTGAGGTCGCGACGCTCCTCGACATGCAGCAGCTGGCGGCCGGCGAGCAAGGGCTCGTCCGTCACGGCGAAGCGGAACAAGCCATGATGAGCGTCCATGCCCACGTCCTGACGGAGGCAGGACCGACCCAGCGCGGTCAGGCGGAACTTCTCACCGTCGCGGCTGAGCATCCCGAGCTCGACGCCTTGGCGGAGCAGGGCGCGGGCCGCCGGGAGCGGCAAGGGCAGTAGCGCGCGCACGGCCTCGGCGGTGAGTCCGCCCTCTTGCCGTTCCGAGTCGGCAGCCAGCCGCAGCAACGCCGGCCACTCGGCCGACTCACCCGAGGTGCGCACGACCGCCATCGCGTCGACGAAGCGCACGGCGATGGGGCGGCGGAGGATGAGGGGAGGGAGGGCCATGGGTCAGGCTCCGGGGAGGAGTTCGAGGCGAGACGACAGCCCGAGGGGGCGCGGCAGGCCGGAGTGATGGACGCTCTCGGAGCGGTCGGGGGCGTTGCTCTCGCGGACGCCGTTCTGGAGCGCCTCGAAGATCGCGCAGAGCTCCTGCTCCTTCAGTCGCAGCAAGGCCTGCGGCTCCCACAGCGGCTTCTCGAAGGGGTGCAGCGTCTTGAGGTCGAGCAAGAGCGCCCGGATGTGGCGGCTACGTTCCTCTTCCTGGCCCGGGCGCCGGCAGTCGTAGAGGCCTTGCAGGTTGGCGGCGCAGCGGCGTTGCCAGTCGAGGAAGATGAGCGGACGCGGTTTGCCCCGGGTGGTCGCGGAGGCCTTACCCCGGGCCTTGGGCAACTTCACGCGTCGGGCGAGCGGTTCCAGCAGTTCGGGTTCGAGGTGACCGACGATCAGGCGGAATTCCGGCGGCAGGCGAAGCGCCAGCTCGGTCCCGGTCAACGCGGTGCGGGCGCAGATCAGCACGTTGAGATCGGGGCTCAGCGCCGCCGGGTCGAACGCGGCGACTTCGCCGGTCGCCACCGTCGCCGTCTGCAATTGACGCTGACGCAGGTACGCTTGGGCGGTCGCGAGCGAACGGGCTTCGTCGACCGGGGCGTCGAGGACCAGCAGGACCTTGCGGCGTCCGTGGGCGTCGGGGATATCGGAATCCTCGTCGTCAGCCGAACCGTCCTTGCCCACGCACGCCTTGAAGGCCAGCTCGGCTTGGAGCTCGTCGAGCAGCCGTACCCGCGAGGCCTCGACCACCACCTGCTCCGCCAGCTCATCGAGGTCGGTGTCGGTGGTGGGCGCGTTCGGGTCGCTGACCAGGATCCAGCGACGCGCGTGCACCGCGGGCACCAGGAAATCGGCGAAGCCCAGTCGTTCGGCCCCGAGCACGATCAGCTGGTCGAAGTCCGCCGGATCCCGGGTGAGGGCGGCCGCGCGGAAGGAGGGATGCGCGCCGAGCGCAGAGAGGGGTAGGCCGACGAGATTACAGGTGTCGAGCAGGAGGGTGGAGGCGACCTCCCGCGGACGGCGGCCGCGGCTCAGCGGAGCGACGGCGCCGGTCAGGAGCGCCGCCTGGCGGTCGAGGTCGAAAGCCTGCGCGGCGGGCGCGGTCGGTTCGCAGGGGTCGGTGAGCCGGACCGCCGCGACCTGCTCCGCCCAGCCGGGGAGCGCCGCGCCGGCGGCCAGCAGTTCGTCGAGTTCGGGGGCGTCAGCGGCGACGACCAGCAGGCGTTGCCCACGCGCGATGGCCTGCAGGAACAGTTCCAGCACCGCGGAACGGCGGGCCGGACCGGCGGGGGCTTCGAGCAACGTGAAGTCGGTCGTGCCGATCGCCTTGCGGACGAACGCACGAGCGGTGGTCGTCAGGGACGGCGCCCCGGTCAGGAGGCGCCAATCGGCGTCCTGGTCGCCTTGGTTGACCATCTGTGCTTCGCCCCAGCCGCGGGCTTCGGGGTTGAACAACTGCAGCAGCGGCAGGTGCGAGGCTTGCCAATGTTCGCGCAAGCGACGGGGGGCGATGAGCCGGCGGGTGAGGTGGCCACGCGCGATCCGCCCCGTGAGGAAGACGGGGTCGCCGTCCTCGAGCTGTCGCTCCGTCGGGTCGGCGGGCGGGGCGGCCTCGCCCGGCGCGTAGGCTTGCACGGCTTTGCGAACCACCAGCAGGCCTTTGCTGCGCAAAGCGCAGATCCGTTCCACCCGGAGGCCGGGTTGACGTGACTTCGCCCCGCGCATGGTCGCGTGCAGTTCGAAGGTATCCGCCTGTCCGAAGAAGGCGCGGCGAGCCGCCGGTTCCAGCGGGGAGTCTTCCGTCGCGCCCGCTAGGCGCAGGACCAGCAGGTCTTTTGGCGAGACTCCCGGGATGTTTTTAAGCGCCCCGGTCGACTCGGCCAGGTCGAGCATCGCCTCCGCCTGGCGGATGGTCGCGGCGACACAGGTCACGGTGACGAAGCCGGCGGCGGCGCGCTTCTCGGCGGCTTCCGTTGCCCGTTCCCACTCGGCCAAGGTCCGTTCGGCGGCCTCCGTCCACGCGTGCGTCGGGCGGCGGCGGGCATCCTCTAATTTGCGGAGATCGAGAGCCGCATGCTTCAGGCGGTCGGTCTCCGCCTGGGCCTGCGCCAGCTCCAGCCGGAGGGTATCGGCTTGGTGCGTGGTCTTGGTCGGGCCCGGGGCTTCCATGGGGAAGGGTCACTCAATAGGGTTTAAGCCCTTGGGTGAAGGGTATTTATCGGCGAAATCGCCCCCGCCGCCGGCCCGGCTCTACAGTTTCAGGAAAATCTGCCGCCGGTAGAGCCAGTAGCAGAAGAGCCAGAGCATCCCCGTGACGAACAAACTGGACCAGAGCGGGCCGTAGGTGCCGGCGAAGGTCGCCTGACCAAGATAAGTGCGCCCGATGCCGGCCAGCGGCCCGGCGAAGAGCGAATGCGCGACGTAGATTGCGATGGAGTTCATCCCCACGACGGTAAGCGGGAAGGCCCATGCGCGGTGACCGCGGACGTCGATCACGTGGTGGAAGGCCGCCAGCAGCCAGAGGACCACGCCGCTGCTCGCCAACGCCCAGGAAGGCGTCCACAGGCGTTTGACGATCGGGCAGATCGTCTCGCCCGCGAGCCAACCGAGCGCGAGGCAAGTCGCCCCGGCGCCGACCAGCCAGAGCGTCTTGCCGCGCGGGGTGCGCTCGCCGCGCAGGACCTCGCCCGCCATCAACCCCAGCGTCATCGTGATGATCGCCGGGACGAAGTTGAGCGTCTGGTAGCCGCCCCCGTTGAAGACGAAGGGCTTGGCGGTCGGGAAGAGGTTGAGGAACCAACGGTCGAAGTGGGCCGCGACGTTCGTGCCCATGTTCCAGTGCCCGAGGAAGCCCGGCAGCACGCATTGCCGGAGCTTCTCACCCGTCACGCCGAAGTCGCGGAAATTCGTGCCCGGTCCGGGCAGCGGGTGCAGGACGAACGCGCCCCAGGTGGCCGTGGCGAGGATGACGATTGCGCCGACTTGCCAGCGCCAGCCCCGGTCGGCCAGCAGGAAGACGAACACGTAGCCGAGTCCGATCTGCGCGAGGACGTTGTGGAAGGCGAACTCCGGTCGGGGCCGGTCGCCGGTCGTCAGGAAGATGGCCAGGGCGACCAGCAGGGCGGCGCGGCCGATGGCGTGGAGCAGCGACCGTTGGTAGCTCTCGCCGGCCCGGCGGCGACTCGCGAGGGAGTAGGGGATCGCGACCCCGACCATGAGCATGAAGGCCGGCTGGATCAGGTCCCAGGCGCCGCCACCCAGCCAGGCGGCGTGCGTCGTGTGGTACTTCAGGAACGACCAGAACGCGGAGTCCGGGTGCTCGGCGGCGATCGCGGCGAAGCCCAGCCCACCCGTCGCCATGAAGAGCATCGCCAGACCGCGCAGGGCGTCGAGCGAGGCGAGGCGGGGCGCGGGCGGGGCGGCGTTCGACATGGTCAGGTCAGCGTACCAGGCAGGGTTTCTTCGGGTCGAACTTCCAGCCGGGGAGCAGGAACTGCATCGCGACTGCATCGTCGCGGGCGCCGCTCGGCAGTTTCAGGTAGAGGTCGTGCGCGGCGGCCAGCTGGCGCTCGTCGATGGTCGCGCCGAGACCCGGCTGGGCGGGGACGGCGACCTTGCCGGCGCGGATTTGCAGCGGCTCCTGGGTCAGGCGCTGGCCTTCCTGCCAGATCCAATGCGTATCCATCGCCGTCACGTCGCCCGGCGCCGCGGCGCCGACGTGGGTGAACATCGCGAGGGAGATGTCGAAGTGGTTGTTCGAGTGCGAGCCCCACGTCAGCCCATGCTTCGCGCACGTCGCGGCCACCTGTACCGAGCCCTCCATCGTCCAGAAATGCGGGTCGGCCAGCGGGATATCCACCGCCTCGAGCTTCAGCGCGTGCTCCAGCTGGCGCCAATCCGTCGCGACCATGTTCGTGGCCGTGCGCAACCCGGTGGCCCGGCGGAACTCCGCCATGATCTCGCGCCCGGAGAAGCCGCCTTCGGCTCCGCAAGGATCCTCGGCGTAGGCCAGCGTGTCCTTGAGGTCGCGGCCGACGCGGATGGCCTCGGTCAGCGACCAGGCGCCGTTGGGGTCGAGGGTGATGCGCGCCTGCGGGAAGCGCTTCGCCAGCGCCTTGACCGCGGCGGCCTCCTCGTCGGCCGGCAGTACGCCGCCCTTGAGCTTGAAGTCCTGGAAACCGAAGCGCTCCTGCGTCGCCTCCGCCTGGCGCACGATGGCCTCCGGGGTCAGCGCCTCGTCGTTGCGTAGCCGATGCCAGGCCACGGCGGAGCCCGCCTCGTCGCGGTAGGGCAGGGTCGTCTTGCGACGATCGGCGACATAGAAAAGGTAGCCGAGCATCTCGACCTCGGTGCGGAGTTGCCCGCCGCCGAGCAAGGCCGCGACCGGCACGCCGCGTTCCTGACCCAGCAGGTCGAGCAAGGCCGACTCGATCGCCGTCACCGCGTGGATCGTCGTACGCAGGTCGAACGTCTGCAGGCCGCGCCCGCCCGCATCGCGGTCGGCGAAGGCCTGTCCGACGCGCGTCATCAGCTCCGCCCGGCGGTCGATGGGCTGGCCGACGAGCAGTTCGGTGGCGTCGAGGATGGTCTGGCGGATCTTCTCGCCGCCCGGCACCTCGCCCAAGCCGGTCCGGCCGGCGCTGTCCCGGATAAGGAGGATGTTGCGCGTGAAGAACGGGCCATGCGCGCCGCTGAGGTTGAGCAGCATGCTGTCGTGGCCGGCGACCGGCACGACGCGGAGGGATTGGATCAAGGGGACGGACATCGGGAAAAGTTCAGGCGCGGCGGAAGCGGACGAGGAGCACGAGCACGGCGGTCAGCAGGGAGGAGGCGGCGAGACCGTGGAGTCCCCACGTCACGCTGCCGGTGGTCTCCTTGATCCAGCCGAAAGTGGCCGGGGCGACGAAGCCGCCGAGATTGCCGAGGGAGTTGATGAGGGCGATCCCCGCGGCGGCGATGCGGGGGTCGAGTTCCTTCTGGGGGAGCGGCCAGAACAGGGAGGCGGCGGACTTGAAGCCGAGGGCGGAGACGCAGATGCAGACGAAGCCGGCGACCGGGCCGCCGAGGGTCGCCGCAAACATCCCGAGGCCTGCCACGATGAGCGCGACCGCCACCCAGCCTTGCTGGCCGGGGCGGCGCGCGGCCGCGATCGCGAAGAGGTACATCCCGACGATCGAGATCAGCCAAGGGATCGAGTTGAAGAGGCCTACTTGCAAGTCCGAGAGCCCGCCCATGCCGCGGATGATTTCCGGCAGCCAGAACGTCACGGCGTAGATGGTCAGCTGGATCGCGAAGTAGACCCAGCAGTAGAACAGCAACCGCGGGTCGAGCAGGAGCTCACCCAGGCCTGCCTTGGGTCGGGTGATCGCGGCGGCCCGCTCGGACTCCACCGCGGCGGTGAGCGCCGCGCGTTCGGCGGGCTCCAGCCAGCGCGCGTCGGCGGGAAGGGCGTCGAGCCAGAACCAAAGCACACCGGCCATGCCGACCGAGAAGATTCCTTCGAGCAGCACCATCCATTGCCAGCCTTGGAGGCCCAGCCCTTGGATGCCCAGCAGCGCGGCCGACAGCGGGCCGGAGATCACCGAGGCGATGGCCGAGCCGCTCAGGAAGACCGCCATGGCCCGGCCGCGTTCCGCAGCTGGGAACCAGCGCGTGAAGGTGTAGACGACCCCGGGGAAGAAGCCGGCTTCGGCCGCGCCGAGCAGGAATCGCAGGGTGTAGAACTCCTCCGCCGTACGTACGAAAGCGAGCAAGGCGGCCAGCGCGCCCCAGACCGCCGCGATGAGCGTCAGCCAGCGGCGCGCTCCCATCCGCTCGAGCGCGAGGTTGGCGGGGACCTCGAAGAGCGCGTAGCCCCAGAAGAACAGGCCGGCGCCGAGGCCGTAGGCGGTGGCGCCGATCCCGAGGCTGGTTTCCAGCTGCGGCTTGATGAAACTGACGTTCACCCGGTCGACGTAGTTCACGATGAACATGACCACGAAGATGGGCAGCAACCGCCAACGCGCCTTGCGCACCGCCGACGCGAGGGCGTCGGGGGCGGTGGTGGCGGCGGCATCACTCATGAGCGACGCTTACTGCGGGCCGAGCTTGGTGATGAGCGCGGCGAGGCGTTCGCTCTCGGCCGGCTTGAGGTCGAGCAGGGGCGGACGGACGGGGCCCGCGTCGTGGCCGACGATCCGGGCGCCGGCCTTGATGATGCTGACGGCGTAGCCGGCGCTGAGGTTGCGCAGCTCCAGGTACGGCAGGAAGAAGGTGTCCAGCAGCCGGTTCACCGTCGCGTGGTCGTCGGCCGCCACGGCGCGGTAGAACTCCATCGCGGTCTTCGGGATGAAATTGAAGACGGCGGAGGAGTAGACGGGCACGCCCATCGCCTTGTAGGCGCTGGCGTAGACTTCGGCGGTGGGCAGACCCCCGAGGTAGCTGAAGCGGTCGCCGAGCCGGCGGCGGATGGAGACCATGAGCTCGATCTCGCCGAGGCCGTCCTTGTAACCGATGAGGTTGGGGCAGGCGGCCGCGAGTTTCTCAAGGTGGTGCGCCTGCAGGCGGCAGACGTTGCGGTTGTAGACGACGACGCCGATCTGCACCGACTTGCAGACCTGCTCGACGTGCGCGGCGACGCCATCCTGGTTGGCTTCGGAGAGGTAATGCGGGAGCAGGAGGATGCCCTTGGCGCCGAGGCGCTCGGCTTCCTGGGCGTATTGGATCGCCACGCGGGTCGGGCCGCCGGCGCCGGCGAGGATCGGGACGACGCCGGCGCAGGTGTCGACGGCGGTGCGGATGACCTGCGAGTATTCCTTGGGCTCGAGGGAGAAGAACTCGCCGGTGCCGCCCGCGGCGAAGAGCGCGGTGGCGCCGTACGGGGCCAGCCACTCGAGGCGCTTCGCATAGGTGTCGGCGCGGAAATCGCCGTTCGCCGCGAAATCGGTGATCGGGAAGGAGAGCAGGCCGTGCGAGATCGTCTGCTTGAGCTCTTGGGGGGACATGGTCGGTACGCCCCCGAGGCAAAGCGAGCGTCCCCGGAGTGGCAACGCCGGACTGGTCGGCCGCCGACCTTATTCCGCGAGCTGGGCGATGAGTTTCAGCGTCTCCAGCGGGGTCTCGTGCGAGGCCACGGCGCCACGGAGGCCGACGGGCAGGAGGTCGGCCGCGATTTCCTTCAGCTCGGTCAGCCGGGCTTCGGCGGCTGCAAGCGGACCGCGGGGATTGGTGGCGTCCACCCACACATCGAAGACCGTCACCGTCGGCTTATCGGGCGTCTCGCCGTCGATCTCGCCCTCGCCGACCTCGTACCCGCAGTCGAGTAGTTCGTCCCAAAGGACCGCGTCGAGGTCGAAGGCGTCCTCGAGGTCGTACAGGCGGATACCGCTCATCCATTGGTCGAGGAGTTTGAAGGCCGCCGCGTGGTCGGGGTGGACCTCCGTGAAAGTGAAGTCGATGCCGACGGCCACGAGCGTCTGGCCGTCCAGCGTGTCGCCGATCTTGGGGCCTTCGAAGGATTCCGCGGAAGTCATGGCAGCAGGAGAGGGCGGAAAGGGAAGGAGGGCGAGAGGATTGTCGACGCAGCAAATGGGCTAGGGCCCGGGCTAGGGCTAGGGCTTGGGCGGCATACGCCAAAAGCGTCAGGCAAAGACGTCATTCTAACTCAGGTTTCGATGGCAGGATGAGTTGAACTGAGTATTTCGATTTCACCCAGCCCCAGCCCCGGCCCCAGCCCATCGCTTATTCACTTCGACGCCGCCATCCCCGCGAGGTAGCCCGTGGTCCAGGCGTTCTGGAAATTGAATCCACCGGTGACGCCGTCGACGTCGAGCACCTCACCCGCGAAGTGGATGCCTGGGCAGAGCCGGCTCTCCATCGTCTTGAAGTCGACCTCGGACAACTTCACGCCGCCGCAGGTCACGAACTCATCCTTGAAAGTGCTTTTGCCATCCACGGCGAAACGTCCGTCGACGAGTTGCGCGACGAGCGCCTGCAACGCGGCGTTGGTGACATGGGCCCACGGGGTCGTGGCCGGGATGCCGGCGGCGACGACGAGCTTCTCCCAGAGTCGCTGGGGGAGGGGCAGCGGGCTGAAAGTGCTGACCTGCTTGCGGGCCTCGGCTTGGCGGAGGTGCGTCAGCTGGGCGAGGATGGCCTCGCGCTTGGCGCCGGGCACCCAGTTGACCGCGACCTCGCAACGGTAGCCTCGGTCGGCGAACTCACGGGCGCCCCAGGCCGAGAGTTTGAGGATGGCGGGCCCGCTCAGGCCCCAGTGGGTGACGAGCAGCGGACCGTCGGTGCGGAGCTTGGTGCCGGGCAGCGAGACTTCGACCTGCTCGACGGAGACGCCGGAGATGTCGGCCAGGCGCGGGTCCTTGATGTTGAAGGTGAAGAGCGAGGGGACGGGTGGGATGATGGTGTGGCCGAAGGATTCGGCGATCGCCAGACCCCCGGAGGCCTTGTTGCCGCCCGTCGCGATGATGACCCGATGGCAGAGCAGGGGCTCGCCCGCGCCCAGCGTGAGCTTCAGGCCGAGCGCGGTCCGTTCGACCGAACGGACGGCAGTCTGGACGCGGATGTCGACACCGGCTCGCCGGGCGGCCCCGAGCAGGCAGCCTGCGATCGTGGCGGAGTCGTCGGTGATGGGGAACATGCGGCCGTCCGCCTCGGTCTTCGTGGCCACGCCGCGGGCGGCGAACCAGGCGACGGTATCACGGGGCTGGAAGCGGTGGAAGGCGCCGAGCAGTTCGCGGCCGCCGCGGGGGTAACGTTTCACCAACTCCGCCGGTTCGAAGCACGAATGGGTCACGTTGCAACGACCGCCCCCGGAGACCTTGACCTTCGAGAGCAGGTGGGGCGTCGCCTCGAGGAGCGTGACCTCCCCGCTGCCGCCCAGAGCCTCCGCGCAGGTGATCGCCGCGAAGAAGCCGGCGGCTCCTCCTCCGATGACGGCGATGTGGCGGCGGGAGGACATCGGTATCCCCATCAAGATGGGCGCGGTCGGCGGCGAAATGAAGGAAAAACGGCCGAGCGGCCGGTTGGCGGCAACAAACCCCTTCCCATGGGTTGATATTCTTCTTACCAAGAGACATGCCCCTGTCGCGCCTGCTCGCGTTCCTCAGCCTGGGACTCCCCGCCCTCGCGGCTCAGCCGGGGTTGGTCCGTGCGGAGTTCATCTTCGCGAGCAACCCTGTGCCGAGCTGTCACGCGACGACCATCGTCGAGGCCAAGGATGGCGCACTGGTCGCGGCCTGGTTCGCCGGGGAAGCCGAGGGGAAACCGGACGTCGCGATCTGGTCGGCCCGTCACGTCGACGGCCGGTGGTCGGCGCCCGTCAAGCTCGCCGAAGGCACGCAGCCGGATGGCCGTCGTTTCCCGTGTTGGAATCCCGTGCTGTTCCAGCCCAAGGAAGGCCCGCTGCAACTTTATTACAAGGTCGGGCCGAATCCGGTCGAGTGGTGGGGCGTGCAGCGTCTCAGCCAGGACCACGGCCGGACGTGGGGGGAGCCACGCCGGTTGCCCGACGGCATCCTCGGACCCATCAAGAACAAGCCCGTGCAGCTGGTCGACGGCACCATCCTGTCCGGTAGCAGCGCGGAAGGGTTGAAAGCCGGCCCAAGCTGGCAGATCCATTTCGAGCGTAGTCGCGACAACGGCGTCACCTGGGAGAAGCTCGGTGTTGAGCAAGGCCCGGGCAGTCCCGCCGCGATCCAGCCCAGCATCCTCTTCCTTAAGGATGGCGGACTCCTGTCGGTCGGCCGGACCCGCGACGCCAAAGTTTTCAGCACGACCTCCCGGGACCAAGGGTCGACCTGGTCCAAGGTCGGGCTGACCGACCTGCCCAACCCGAACTCCGGCACCGACGCCGTGACGCTCAAGGACGGACGTCATCTCCTGATCTATAACCATACCACCAAGGGTCGTAGCCCGCTCAACCTCGCCGTGAGCAGGGACGGGGTCGTCTGGGAGGCCGCCTTGGTCTTGGAGGACGAACCCAAGGCCGAGTTCAGTTATCCGGCCATTATCCAGTCGGCCGACGGTCTCGTGCACGTGACCTTTACTTGGAAGCGCAAACTCGCCAAGCATGTGGTCATCGACCCGGCCAAGCTCGTCGCTCGCCCGATGGAAGGTTCGGCGTGGCCGAAGGCGGCCTCCGAAGTTTCCGGACAGAGCCAGCTCGAGCGCCTGAAATACAATCATCCGGGCCTGGTCGTCGATCTGGGTGTCGGCCTCTGGGCTTGGCCGCTCCCGATGGATACCGATGGCGATGGTAAACTCGATCTGGTCGTGAACTGCCCCGACAAGCCCTCGAACGGGGTGTATGCGTTCAAGTCCGGTGCCGACACCGCCAAAGAGCCGCTACCGGTTTTCGCGCCGGGCGTCCGGATCAGCAAAGGACTGCAGAACGTCGAGCTCAGCGTGGGCGCCGACGGCAAGCCGCGCGTGCTTTCTCCCGGGGTCGAGTACCCGGACTTCGCGCGCACCGGGCTCGAGGTCGGCCATAAACTGCCGCTACCGGCGAACATCCACCCGCGCAAGGTGCGGGCGAACATGTGGAAAGTCGTCGACTACGACGGCGACGGGAAGACCGATGTGATCGTGGGCGTCGGCGATTGGACCGACTATGGCTGGGATAACGGCTATGACGCCCAGGGTGTCTGGACCAAGGGCCCGCTGCGCGGCTTCGTCTATTGGCTCCGCAACGAAGGAACCGACGTGGCCCCGAAGTATCGGCCCGCCGAGCGCGTGCAGGTGGCCGGCAAGGATCTCGAGGTCTTCGGCTGGCCATCCCCGAACTTCGCGGATCTCGATGGCGACGGGGATCTCGACCTGATCTGCGGGGAGTTCCTCGATGGGTTCACTTACTTCGAGAACGTCGGCACGCGGGCGGCGCCCCGCTATGCCCCCGGCCGACGGCTCACGGTCCCTCCCGGGCATCAGGCGTTGGCCCGACCGGCGGCCTGGAAGGCGCTACGCGAGACGCCTGCGGGCGCGACGCCGCTGACTATGGATCTGGAGATGATCACCCCGGTGGTCTGCGATTGGGATCGGGACGGGAAGCCCGACCTCATCGTGGGCGATGAGGACGGGCGCGTGGCCTTCCTCCGGAATACCGGTGATTTCACCGCTGACCGGACGCCGATCTTCCTGCCTCCCCGTTATTTCCAGCAGCAGGCCGACGAGTTGAAATTCGGCGCCCTGGCCACGCCGGTGGGTTTCGATTGGGACGGGGACGGCGATATCGACCTGCTGAGCGGGAACACCGCGGGCTACGTGGGCTTCTTCGAGAATCTCAGCGGCGCCGGGGTGGCTAAACCGAAGTTCGCGGCCCCGGTGTTGCTCGCGGTCGCAGGCCAGCCGTTGCGGATCATGGCCGGCGAGAACGGCAGTATCCAGGGGCCGGCTGAGGCGAAGTGGGGCTACACGACCTTCACGGTGGCGGATTGGGATGGCGATGGCCGGCCGGACCTGGTATTGAACTCGATCCTCGGGGAGGTCGTCTGGTATCGGAACGTCGGTACCCGCCGCGCACCGCAACTCGCCGCCGCCCAGCCGATCGAGGTCGAGTGGGAGGGCGCGCAGCCGACGCTCGCCTGGGGCTGGAAAAAGCCGGCGGGCAAGGCCTTGCTGACGCAGTGGCGCACGACCCCGCTTGCCGTCGATTGGAACAAGGACGGGCTCACCGACCTCGTGATGCTGGACCAGCAAGGCTACCTGGCGTATTTCGAGCGCGCCCAGGTGGACGGACGTCTCGTGTTGAAGTCGCCCCGCCGGGCGTTCTGCGATGAGCAGGGGCAGCCGCTCCAGTTGAGCAAGGGCAAGGCCGGCGCGAGCGGTCGGCGCAAACTCTGCGTGGTCGACTGGGATGGCGACGGCAAACTCGACCTGCTCCTGAATTCCACCAGCGCCAATCTCCTGCGGCAGGTCGAGGGGCCAGCGGGCACCTGGCGTTTCCGGGACGAAGGCCCGCTCGTGAAGCAGAACATCGAGGGTCATGACGTCAGCCCGGCCGTGGTCGATTTCGACGCCGACGGCGTCCCGGATTTCGTCGGCGGGGCCGAGGATGGTCGCTTCTACTTCCTGAAGAACCCTCGTTCCGCCCGCTGACATGCATCGCCGCGACTTCCTCGGAGCCTCCGCGCTCGCCCTGACCTCGGCGCTCCTGCGCGCGGAGCCCGCCGGCCGCCGCCTGACCGTCGCGGTCATCGGGCATACGGGGCAGGGTAATTATGGCCACGGGGAAGACCTGGTCTGGCTCAAGGTGCCGCGGACGGCGGTGGTCGCCGTCGCCGACGCGGACCCGGAGGGGCGGGCGGCCGAGGCGCGGAAACTGGGTGGGGTGAGGGCCTTCGCGGATTACAAGACCATGCTGACCGAGGTCCGGCCCGAGCTGGTCGCGATCTGCCCGCGCCACGTCCATGAACACCATGCGATGATCGTGGCGGCCATCGAAGCCGGCGTGAAGGGCATCTATGTCGAGAAGCCTTTCGTGCGCACCTTGGCGGAGGCCGACGAGGTGGTGAAGCTCTGCGCGGAGAAGGGCGTGAAACTCGCCATCGCCCATCGCAACCGCTATCACCCCGTCCTCGACGTCGTGAAGCGGCTGGTCGCGGCGAGTGAGATCGGTGAACTCACGGAAGTCCGCGTGCGCGGCAAGCAGGACCAGCGCGGCGGCGGACTGGATCTCTGGGTCCTCGGCGGTCACGGTTTCAACCTGGCGACCCTCTTCACCGGTCCGGCCGTCTCCTGCGAGGCGACCATCCTCGTCGAGGGACGTCCCGCGACGAAGGCCGACGTCCATCCGGGCGACGAGGGGGTGGGGCCGATCGTCGGTGATGAGATCCGGGCGCGTTATGAGACGAAGAGCGGCGTCCCTTTATATTTTGATTCCAAGCAAGGCAGCGGGACCAAGGGCATGCCGTTCGGCGCGCGGTTGATCGGCGCCAAGGGGGTGATTTCCCTGCAGGTGGACGAGGAGCCGTTGGCGATCCTCGAGCGCGATGGCCGTAAGACCCCGATCACCACCGCCGGTCTCGGTCAGGCCGAGCCGATGACGGACATCAAGCTTCTCAACGGCGGGCACCTCGGCGCGGTGCGTGACCTGCTGGCGGCGATCGATGAAAAACGCGAGCCCCTCTGCGGACCCCTCGCCGGCCGGGAGACCGTCGAACTGACCCTGGCCGTGTTCGCGTCCTTCGCCGCGGGCGGCCGCAAGGTCGCGCTGCCGCTGGTCGACCGCGGGCACCCGCTGCGCTGAGCTCAGCGCGGCTCCGGCCCTGGACGGCGCTTACTTCGGTTTCCCGGGGCGCGGCTCCTCCCCCCAGTTGTTGCGTGCCGGCCCCGGCCAGGGATCGACGAAACTCGTGGCCGCCCAATCGTTCCACTGTTGGATCAGCAAGCCGGCGACTGCTTTGTTGATGCCGATCAGGTTGCGTTGCTCCGTGCGATCTTCCTCGAGGTTGTAGAGTTCCCACTCGCCTTTCAGTTTCATCACCGCTTTCCACGGGCCGCTCCGCACCGCGCGGTTGCCTTCGTGTTCCCAGAAGATCGGCTTCACGCGGTGAAGCGGATCGCCGGCGAAGGCCGGACGGAGGCTGATCCCTTCCATCGGCAGGATGCGATGGCCGGCAAAAGTCGCCGGGTAGGTCGCGCCGGACAGGTCGACCGCCGTGGCCATCACGTCGATCAGGTGGGCCGGCTGCGTCGCGAGCTTGCCGTGGCGGTCGGCGGGGATGCCTTTCGGCCAGTGGGCGATGAGCGGCGAGCTGATGCCCCCCTCGTGCGTGAAGTGCTTGTAGCGTCGGAAGGGCGTGTTGTTGAGCGTCGCCCAGCTCATCCCGAGGAACACCCGCGAGTTCGCCGAGCCGATCTCCTCGCCCTGCGTGATGCCGCGCGGCCCGCCCTCGGCGTTGCCGCCGTTGTCGCTGAGGAAGAGGATGAGCGTGTCGTCGAGCATCCCGCGCTCCTTGAGTCCGGTGACCACCCGGCCCACGCTCTGGTCGACGCAGTCGAGCATCGCGGCATAGGTCGCCATCATGTGGTCGAAGCGGTCCTGTTCCTCGGGGGATAGCGTCTCCCAGGCCGCGACCTCCGCGGGGCGCGGGGAGAGGGGCCAGCGGGCGTCGACCACCCCAAGTTCGATCTGCCGGGCATGGCGAGCGGCCCGGAGTTTGTCCCAGCCGGCCTTGTATTTGCCGCGGTATTTGGCGATCACCTCCGCGGGTGCCTTCAGCGGGAAGTGCGGCGCGCCGTGGGCGAAGTAGAGGAAGAACGGCTTCTGCTGCTGCTTGGCGTCGTCGACGAATCGCAGGGCCCAGTCCGTGAACAGGAACGTCGAATACCATTCGCCCGTGCCGAGCTTCGGATCTTCCGCCGCCGTCTCGACGCCGTCGAGGTAGACGAATTCCGTACCCGGCATATGTTTTTCGCGCGGGAAATACAGTTCGCCGAAGCGGGTGGTCGCCGTGCGTTGGAAGCCCTTGTTCCAAGGCGTCGTCCCTGCCTGCTGTCCGAGGTGCCATTTGCCGACCATCGACGTGTGGTAGCCGGCGGACCCGAGGACTTGCGCGATCGTCACCGCCCGGTCGTGGAGCCGGCCATGGGTGCCGAGCGATTCCGGACGGCGCAGGCCGTCAAGATGTCCCATCCCGGCCTGATGCGGGTAGAGGCCGGTCAGCAGGGACGCCCGGGTCGTGCTGCAACGGGCGGTGTTGTAGAACTGCGTGAACCGGACGCCGTGCTTCGCGAGTCCATCGAGGTTCGGCGTCGGGATCTCGCCGCCGTAGCAGCCGAGGTCGGACCACCCCATGTCATCGACCATGATGACCAGGATGTTGGGTTGGCCGGCCGGCAGGGGCAGGCCGGCCAGCAGGGCAAACAGTAGCGCTAGGAATCGCATGGGCGAGAGGATGTGCCGTCGGCCAGACCGGGCAATCCTGAGATAAGTCCTGGTTCAGCGAACGGTCGCTCCGCAGACCAGTTCGAGGATGCGCGGGATGCTGTAGTTCTCGTAAGCCCCGTTCTTGGGCGCGACGGGCGGGGTCGTGTGCGTGCCGAAGTTATCGGCCGGCTGCGGGAGGCGCGTCAGGTCGGGGTTCCACTGCCCGTCCTTGCCGCCCAACTTGTAGATCACCAGGTCGAGGGACGGCACGATGTAGAGGCAGAAGCCATGGGCGCCCGTCTTGTAGAAAGCGTCGCGCGGCGCCCCGAGGATCTGGCCGGCCTGGTTATGCTCGAACTGCAGGCTGAAGGGAAAGTGCGGGTTGTAGGTCGAGGCCTGCCGGCAAAGCCGGAGGTAGTCGGCCGGGACCAGCTGACGGTCCTGCCAGCGACCACCTTGGGCGAGGCAGTAGCCGAAGCGCAAGGTGTCGGTGGCCCGCAACGCGATCGACCCCGCGCCGTTCGCGTGTGCCATCGTGACCTCGCCGCGGTAGAGGCAGTAGCCCCAGGGCCCCCAGCCCATCGGCCGGGCGAACTTCTCTTCGATGTAGGCCGGCAGTTCCTGGCCGGTGACGCGCCGCAGCACCATCGACGCGATGTGCGGGGCGGGGGACGAGTAGGAATAGCCTTCGCCGGGGCCCGCCCAGAGGGGCGTGCGCAAGGAGGAGCCGTCGACGTCCCGGATATCCTGGCCCTTGGACGGTTTCAGCGGCTGCGTCACGCCGCGCACGACCGCCGAAGGGGCGGCGCCCTCGCCATTGTGCCCCGAGGTCATGCAGAGCAGGTGCCCGAGGCGGATATCGGCCTCGCGCGGGTCGCGTAGCGGGAAGGCTTCGGGCAGGAATTCCCGGGTGTAGACCTTGGTGTCGAGCCCGTCGGGCAGCTTGGCCTTGAACTCCTGCAACATGAGCCCGCAGGCGATGCTCGTGAAAGCCTTGCCCGTGGAGGCCATGTCCGGGTTGGCGTTGCGGTGGGCCTTGCCGTAATAACGTTCCAGGACCAGGTAGCCCTTGCTCACCACCAGCAACCCGCCGTTATCCGCGTTGGAACGCTCCGCGGCGCGGGCCGCCACTTCCAGCCGCTCAAGGTCGATGCCCGCCAACGCCCGGGCCTCGGCGGCGTCCTTGGTCGTCCGCCAGCCTCCTTGGCTGTCGGGCGGAGGGAAGTAAGTCGCGGCGGGGAGGGCGAGCGGGAGGAGGAGGGAAAGGAGGCGCATGATGAATCAAGAGGGCTAGGGCCGGGGTTCGGGCTGGGGCTGGGAGCAGGACTGTAGATAAATAAATCGCCGAGATGAGTTTAAAGTCGAGTCCAAGCCCAAGCCCTGGCCCCGGCCCAAGCCCCATTACTCTGGCAACCTGTGCGGTCCTGGTTTGTCTATGGGTGACCCCGATGCGTGCGCTCATCGTCTTTCTTATGACCTGGCTGGCCTTGCCGGCGGCCGAGCCGTTGTTCGAGCGGGACAACCTGGTGGCGTGGTGCATCGTGCCGTTCGACGCCAAGAAGCGCGGGCCGGAGGAGCGGGCGGAGATGCTCGCGCGTCTGGGGCTCCGTCGTTTCGTCTACGACTACCGCGCCGAGCATGTGCCGCAGTGGGACGCCGAACTGGCGGCCTTGAAGAAGCACGGGATCAAACTCGAGGGGTGGTGGTTCCCGACGGTCCTGAACGACGAGGCCAAAGCCGCGCTCGCGCTTTTTCGCCGGCATGACGTCCGCCCGCGGCTCTGGGTCATGGGGCAGGGTGGCCCGGTAGCCGTCAAGGATGCGGCCGACCAGCGGGCCCGCGTCGTCGCCGAGGTCGCCCGACTCCGGCCGATCTGCGAGGCGGGCGCGGCCCAGGGCTGCGAGGTCGCCCTCTATAACCATGGCGGTTGGTTCGGTCGCCCGGAGAACCTGGTCGCCGTGGTCGAGGCGCTGCGCGCCGAAGGGGTGCGCAACGTGGGCATCGTCTACAACCTGCACCACGCCCATGACGTCATCGAGCGATTCGATAAGTTCCTGCCGCAACTGCTCCCCTACCTGCTCTGCCTGAACCTCAACGGGATGGACGCGGATGGCGAGGCCGCGGGACGTAAGATCAAGCCCTTGGGGTCGGGGCACCTGGATCTGGCCTTGCTGCGGCAGATCCGCGCGAGCGGTTACCGCGGGCCGATCGGGATCCTCAACCACACGGACGCCGATGCGGAAGGCCGGTTGCAGGATAATCTCGAGGGGCTGGCTTGGTTGACGGCGCAGCTGGACGAGCCGGTCGCTCCGCCCGCGCCGCGTTACCGCACCTGGAGGGAGCCGGCCGCGAAAGGTCGGCTCGCCGGCGCCCAGGCCGTGCCTTCGCTGTCGCCGGAGTTCGGTTCGGCCTTGGCGGGTGGTCTGGTGTTCCCGGGTAAGCCGGAGTTTCATGCGTGGCCGATCACGGTGGAATGCCGGGCCCGCCTCGACGGTAAGGCCGGCTACAACGTGCTCATCGCCTGCAATCACAAACCCGAGTTCGGGCACTGGGAGTTCAAGACCGACCCCCGTACCGGCGCCTTCGGCTTGTACCTCCCCGGGCGGGGTGGCGAGTTTCCGACGGGGCGTCCGGTGGTCGATGGCAAGTGGCACGACTACGCGGCGACGATCGGGGTCGACCGGGTGCGCGTCTGGATCGACGGGGAGCTCGTGCTGGACCGACCGTTGCCGTCCGAGACGAAGCGTCCGGCCGCGAAGACGGAGCAGCTGGCGGTTGGTCGGCTCGTCGATGGTTCGATCGGTTGTGACGGCGTCATCGACGATGTGCGGATCTCCCGCGGCGAAGGCGCGCCGGTTCGTTCCACGGGGCCGCGCACGAGCGGGGGGCCGACTTTGGGCCTATGGTCTTTTGAGGAGCCTTTCGCGGCCGCTCCGGTCGCGGCGGAGTTCCGCCCGGCCAAGCCGCCGCTGCATCCCGAGGAGACGCGTCTCTGGAAGGCTTTCGTCAATCGCGACCGCATCTACGATTTCTACGCGAAGCAGGCGGCGGCTTTTCGCGGCACCGCGCCGACCCTGCTGCCGGAGTATCCCGGACTCGACGGCGGACTCTACGGCCATCAGGGCAATCAGAACGACCAGGTGACGTGGCGCGACCGGCGCTGGGAGCAGGCAGATAAAGGGTCGTTGTTCTCCGGCGTCTTCCGCGGCGAGGGGCTGACGGTCCCGAAGGCGGTCTGCGTCCACGAACGCGACCGCAGCGCGTGCTTCGATCCGACGACGCTGTCCTTCCCGCTGGAGTGGAAGGGCGGGTTCGTGCGGCTGGGCGAGATGCGCCACGGCTTCAACGACGGCGGGCGTCTCCTCGGTGAGGTCGTGCGGCGCGGCTCCCCCGGCGTGCCTCCCCCGGACGGCGTCTACCATGGTTTCTACCGCCATGGGTCGCAGACGGTCTTCAGTTATTCCGTCGGCGGTCGCGAGTTCCTCGCCACGGCGTGGGACGGACCGCAGGAGCCCGCGAAGCTCGCGCACCTGACCCAGGGCGGGCCGACGCAATGGCCGACCTGGATCGAGACGAAGGGTTCGGTCGGACAGGGCAAGCCGTTCGCCACGGACACGATCCCCGTGCCCTTCGCCAATCCCTACGGCGCGCTGATGTTCCTCTCCGGGCTCGACTTCCTGCCCGATGGCACCGCGGCGGTCTGCACGATGACGGGCGAGGTCTGGCTCGTGCGCGGTCTCGACGCCGAACTGCGTCAGGTACGCTGGAAGCGTTTCGCCACGGGGCTGCACCAGCCGCTGGGCGTCAAGGTCATCGGGGGCCGGGTGCACGTGCTCGGTCGCGATCAGGTGACGCGTCTGCATGACCTGAACGGCGACGACGAAGCGGACTTCTATGAGTGCGTGACGAACGGGTATGCGACGTCCCAGGGCGGCCACGATTACGTCATCGGCCTCGAGGCCGATGCCCAGGGTCGCTTCTACACGTCCTCGGGCAACCAAGGCATGCTGCGGCTGAGCGGGCGCCAGGGCGTCGAGGTGCTGGCGACCGGGTTGCGCAACCCGAACGGCACCGGCTTATCGCCCGACGACCGGTTCTTCACCTCGAGCCTGCAGGAAGGCAACTGGACCCCGGCCTCCGCGATCGTGCAGGTCGAACTGGGCAAGGACGAGGGCGCGCATTTCGGTTACGGCGGTCCGAAGGGCGGGCAGTCCCCGAAGCCGCCTTTGCTGTACCTTCCTCGTGGGGAGGATAACTCCAGCGCCGGGCAGGTCTTCCTCGGGGACGCCGCCTGGCCGGCCCTGCGCGGGGCCGGGAACCTGGTCCACCTCTCTTTCGGCGCCGGCACCGCGCTGATGGTCACGCGCCAGCAGGTCGGCGGACAGTGGCAGGGGGCTGCGCAACGGATCGCCGCGGATTTCCTGTCGGGCTCGCAGCAAGGTCGGTTCAACCCCAAGGACGGCCATCTCTATGTCACCGGTATCGCCGGCTGGCAGACCTACACCACGGATGACGGTTGCTTCCAGCGACTCCGGCATGTCGGCGGCACGCCTGTGCTCGTCGCGCATGAGGTCCGGGACAACGGCGTGTGGCTACGTTTCGACGCGGCGTTGGACGGCCGGTCCGCCGGTCGCGCCGCCGGGCATTTCGCGCAGACCTGGAACTACCGCTACGCCGCCGCCTATGGTTCGCCCGAGTTCTCCGTCGCTCACCCCGGCGTCGTGGGGCACGACGTGCTGGAGGTCCGCAGCGCGCACGTGCTCGGGGATGGGCGCGAGCTCTTCGTCGAGATCCCGCAGCTCAACGTCGCGCATCAGGTCCACCTCAACCTGGCGCTCGTCCCGGGCCGCAACACCGACCTCTTCCTGACGGCCCATGCCTTGGCGGAGCCCTTCAAGGAGTTCCCGGGCTACGCGGCCATCCCCAAGCAAGCCCATGCGCACGCCAGCCTGGCGGTGAACGCCGGCGCCGCCGGCATGATGCGCCCGGTCCGCTGGGAGACGGAAGTCTGCGGCAATCCCCCGCAGGAGCTCACCCTCGAGACCGCGACCGGCCTGCAGTTCGCGCAGAAGGAACTCCGCGTGAAGGCCGGCCGCGGGGTCGCGCTCACCGTCGTGAACCCCGATTCGATGCCGCATAACTGGGTGCTGACCAAGCCGGACGCCTTGGAGGCGGTGTCGTTGCTCTCCGCCAGGATGGCGGCTGAGCCGGACGCCTACTCGCGTCATTACGTGCCCGACTCGCCGGATATCCTTTGCCATACGCGTCTCCTTGACGCGGGTAAGCGGACCACGGTCTACTTCAACGCCCCCAAGGCACCGGGCCGTTACCCGTACCTTTGCACTTTCCCCGGCCACGCGCAGATCATGCGCGGTGTGCTGATCGTCGAGTAAGACCATGTTCGGCCCGCTCTCCGGATACCTCTCCGCGCTTTCCTCGGCCTACCAGGCCAAGGGCGGTCGGGGTCCGCTCTTCCGCGAGGCGGAGGCCGCGGAACTCGAGGCCGTTCAGGTCGCGCGGGTGATTCCGGCCGCGAAAGGGGCGATCGCCGCCGCCCGCGACGCGCTCGTCGAATCGACCGTGACGACCGTGGCCGCCGCGACCCAGGTCGATGCCTTGGCGGATTTCGGCGCGCGGATCGGGCCGCTCCAGGCCGCGGGATTTCGTACCGTGGCTGAACTCCGGGGGCAGGGTCTGTCCTCCTTGATGGCCCGCGAAGGTATCGGCGAAGTCACCGCCGCCGCGGCGGTCTCC
>JACCDX010182432.1_pt1 | contig 21859 bp, 15 predicted proteins | sample 7449681 | NCBI WGS metagenome assembly JACCDX01 (sample SAMN15323450, study PRJNA562643) | freshwater metagenome | isolation source: river surface water | place: USA:Blue River Watershed | collected 2017-08-18
GCCAAGACAGGTGGCAATGACCTTGATTGCGCATCCTGTCATGCGAGCTGTCCATCAATACTGCATGAGAATCTGACTCCCCCACCGATACTCAGTTCGTCCCTACTCATAGCCGACCACTGGGCGCGTCTCACGTCGCCACCTTTCCAACGATTAGAGCGCCCGCAATGGCGTGTCCTCGCCTGATCGGCGGGGAGCGCGTTTCTTCCCTCGTCGTCACTAAAGCAGTTGCGCTTAGTGCGTGACCGCGTAGAGCCGCGTTTACGACGCTGATGTGACGATGTAGCAGGCGATCATTGAGATCGCACCTCGCCGATTCCTTCGTGTGTTTGAAATCACTGGAGAATCGGATGTTGAAGAGTAATCAAAATAAAAAACGACGGACGCCACTTACCTTTCACAGAACCACAAAAAAGGTAGCTGTAGCGGGCTTGTTCATTGCGCTCGCCGCTGGAGCAGCTTTGGCTCAATCGCCACCTGCTGCGCAAACCAACCGTTCGGCCCGTCCAGAGGCGCAGCCAGAAACGGCAACTTCTTTGACGCTTCAGAAAGCCATAGCGCTGGCGCTAGAAGGCAATTTGGATCTGGCCGTCGCAACACGGGAAATTGAGGCGACTGAAGGTCAGGTGCTTCAAGGACAATTACGCCCTAACCCAGAACTGGAGTACTCGCTGGAAAACCAGCGCGCACAGACCCGTACACAAAGTGTGCAGATCAACCTTCCCGTCGAAATGGGCGGCAAGCGCGCCGCACGTATTGCGGCGGCTGAGCGAGGGCGCGACATAGCAGTGGAAGGACTGAATGTGCGGCGCATCGAGATCCGCGCCGCAGTGATCGCTGCTTTCTTCGAAATGCTAGCAGCCCAAGAGCGTGTGACTCTGGCGCTTGATAGTGTGGATTTAGCAAAAAAGGCGACAGACGCGGTTGCCAAGCGCGTGACGGCAGGCAAGGTTTCTCCGGTAGAAGAGTCCAAGGCTAGGGTGGCTGAGGCCGGGGTACGCGTTGAACTCGCGCAAGCACAAAGCGAACAGCGCAACGCTCGGGTGCGTCTGGCCAGCCTGCTGGGTCCCAATCCTCCCCGCTTCACCCTCGTTGAGGGCAATGTTGAAGCGACCCCGGTTGTTCCAAGCTTTGACAGTGTCCAGCAACGCTTGTCTGCGTCGCCAACTTTGCGTCGCGCCCAGCTAGAGCTAGAACGCCGCAGATCGTTGGTCGATGTGGAGCGCAGCAAGCAGACGCCCGATGTCACCTTCCGCCTTGGAGTGAAGCGTGCCAATGAACTGCAGAGCGATCAGCTACTGTTGGGCGTCTCCGTTCCATTGCCGCTGTTTAATCGTAATCAGGGCAATTTGCTCGAAGCGCTGAAGCGAGAAGATAAAGCCCGGGACGAATTCCAGGCTTTGAACGTGCGCGTCGGCACTGAAGTTATGCAAGCCCGCGAGCAGCTGGATGCCATTCGTGGGGAAGTGGATGTTCTGCAACGGGACATACTGCCCGGGGCCAAGAGTGCCTATGACGCAGCCACCATCGGGTTTGAAAACGGCAAGTTCAACTTTCTGGAAGTGCTGGATGCACAGCGCACCTACTTCGCCGCCAAGTCCCAATACCTCAAGGCCCTAGCCGAAGCACATCGCGTGGCGGCAAACATTGATCGGGTGCTCGGCGACCCCAGCTCGAATGCCGACAAGCCAGCTAACCAGGAATGAACATGCAAATCGACGCGAATAAACTGAATATCAGCAAAAAACAACTGATCGCCATTGCTGCGATTATTGTGACTGGCGTAATGCTTGGCACTACCATTCTCAACGACAAGAAATCCAAAACCGCAGAAGATGACGACCACGGCAGCCGCATTGAATCCACGGCATATCGTGGAGGAGAGCAGCAAGAGGATCCGAACAAGGGGTCGCATGGCGGCAAGCTGTTCAAGGAAGGGGACTTCGGGTTGGAGGCGGTACTGGCTGGGGATAGCGGCGAATCACGACTGCGGATCTGGCTGTTCAACAAAGACAAGCCGCTTCCAAACAATGCCACCAAAGTCAGCGCCACCATCACGCGCTTGACCGGTGAGAAGCAGACCCTCAACTTCATACCTGACAAAGACAGCCTCGTGAGCCGCGAGGTGGTGGCCGAGCCACATGCCTTTGAAATCAGCATCATTGCCGATACTTCCACCGGCCCCTTCAGGTTCGTCTTGAGTCAGGAAGAAGGAAAAGTCGACTTTAGCGAAACACAAATTAAGGCCGCATCCATTGGCATCGATACAGCCGGTCCAGCTCGCATCAAATCCGCTTTGCAATTGCCGGGGGAGATTCGCCTGAACGAGGACCGGACATCGCATGTTGTTCCGCGCATCGCAGGAGTGGTCGAGAGTGTGCAGGTCAGTCTGGGGCAGGCGGTCAGACGAGGCCAAGTGCTGGCTGTCATTGCCAGCCCAGCGGCCTCAGAGCAGCGCAGCGAGTTGCAGACGGCACAAAAGCGATTGACCTTGGCCAAGACCACGTATGAGCGTGAGAAGCGGCTCTGGGAACAGAAGGTCTCTGCCGAGCAGGACTATCTCCAAGCCACACAAGCCTTGCACGAGGCGGAAATTGCCGTGGCCAATGCCCAGCAGAAATTGTCCGCCTTGGGGATGACCTCAAGTTTGTCGGGCGGGCTCAATCGCTTCGAGCTGCGCGCGCCATTCGACGGGTTGGTGATCGAAAAGCATCTCAGCCTCGGCGAAGCCGTCAAGGAAGATGCCGCCGTGTTCACAGTATCCGACTTGGGGCAGGTCTGGGCCGAGATTAGTGTACCTGCAAAAGATTTACCGCTGGTCAGGGTTGGTGAGAAGGTCACCATCAAAGCAACGGCGTTCAATGCCAGCGCGACTGGAACCATCATTTTGGTGGGTTCATTGATCGGTGAGCAGACCCGCATGGCCAAGGCCCGCGTGATCTTATCTAATCCCAAGGGCGCTTGGCGTCCTGGTTTGTTTGTCAGCGCGGAGGTAACCGCTTCAGAGGCGGATGTCCCCGTAACCGTGGCCAGTGACGCCATTCAAATCGTGGGAGACAGGTCCGTCGTGTTCCTGAAGGTGAACGGAGGCTTCATAGCCCAGCCCGTGCAGTTGGGTCGCAGCGATGGCAAGCGTGTTGAGATTCTACAAGGAGTCAAACCGGGGGCTCTCTATGCATCTGAAGGCAGCTTTGTCGTGAAGTCTGAGCTCGGCAAAACTGCTGCCGAAGACGCCCATTAATATCGGAGCCACGCACATGTTTGAAAAACTGATTCACGCAGCCATCGAGCACCGATGGTTAGTTCTGCTGGCAGTCATCGGTATGGGGGCCATCGGTGTATACAATTACCAGAAGCTCCCCATTGATGCCGTTCCAGACATCACCAACGTCCAGGTACAGATTAATACCCAAGTACCAGGGTACTCGCCGCTGGAGACCGAGCAACGGGTGACTTACCCGATTGAGACCGTGATGGCGGGCCTCCCTAATCTGCAGCAAACCCGTTCCCTATCCCGCTATGGACTGTCACAGGTGACAGTGATCTTCAAGGACGGCACCGACATCTACTTTGCACGCCAATTGGTCAACGAACGCATACAGGAAGCGCGTGACAAGCTGCCTTCTGGAATTAGTCCGGCGATGGGTCCGATTTCGACCGGCTTGGGCGAAATCTACCTGTGGACGGTAGAAGCCAAGGATGGTGCGAAGAAGCCTGATGGCCTGCCCTACACGACCACCGATCTGCGCGAGATTCAGGACTGGATCATCAAGCCGCAGTTACGCAACGTGCCTGGCGTCACAGAAATCAACTCGATTGGCGGCTACGCCAAGGAATACCAGATTGCGCCGATACCCGAACGACTTGCCTCGCTGGGCGTCACCTTGCAGGACATCGTGACGGCATTGGATCGCAACAATGGGAACGTGGGTGCGGGTTATATCGAAAAGCGTGGAGAGCAATATCTGATTCGAGCCCCAGGACAGGTCAAGACGCTGGATGACATCGGCAATGTGATTCTCAGCAGCGCCGATGGTGTGCCAATCCGGGTACGGGATGTGGCCGAAATCGGCTTGGGACGTGAACTGCGCACGGGTGCCGCGACAGACAATGGGCGCGAAGTGGTACTGGGTACGGTCTTCATGCTCATTGGGCAAAACAGCCGAACGGTCGCTCAAGCCGTCGACAAAAAGATGGTGGAAATTAACCGCAACCTGCCTGAAGGCGTACATGCAGTCACGGTTTACGACCGCACAGTGCTGGTGGACAAAGCCATCAGCACGGTGAAGAAGAACTTGTTGGAAGGTGCGATCCTCGTGATCGTGATCCTGTTTCTATTCCTGGGCAATATTCGCGCGGCCATCATCACGGCGACCGTAATTCCCTTATCGATGCTGTTCACTTTCACGGGAATGGTGACCTACAAGGTAAGTGCCAATTTGATGAGCCTTGGGGCACTGGACTTCGGCATCATCATCGACGGTGCGGTTGTGATCGTCGAGAACTGCGTCCGTCGTCTCGCCCATGCGCAAGCGCAGTACGGCGGACCGTTGACGCGCTCGGAGCGATTCCACGAAGTATTCCTAGCCGCCAAGGAATCACGACGACCGCTCTTGTTCGGTCAGCTCATCATCATGGTGGTGTACTTGCCCATCTTCGCCCTTACCGGTGTTGAAGGAAAGATGTTTCACCCGATGGCATTCACTGTGGTCGCTGCGCTGCTAGGCGCAATGATTTTGTCGGTGACTTTCATCCCGGCTGCCGTCGCACTATTCATTGGCAACCGCGTTAACGAGAAAGAAAACTGGCTGATGGTGCAAGCCAAGCGCTGGTACGCCCCTTTGCTGGACCGCGTTATGGCGGCCAAAGCCGTGGTCTTGACCGCCGCCGTCGTGGCCGTGGTTCTGTGTGGTCTGATCGCGACCCGCATGGGCAGTGAGTTTGTACCCAACTTAAACGAAGGCGATTTCGCTATCCAGGCCCTGCGTATCCCTGGTACCAGCTTGTCACAGTCGGTGGTAATGCAACAGCAGCTCGAAGCGACGCTCAAAGCCAAGTTCCCTGAGATTGAACGTGTCTTTGCACGAACGGGAACGGCTGAGATCGCCTCTGACCCGATGCCACCGAATATCTCCGATGGTTACATCATGCTTAAACCGCAGTCGCAGTGGCCGGAACCACGCAAGTCACGCGACGAGTTGATTGCGGCAGTACAGGAAGTCGTTGGTAATATTCCGGGCAACAACTACGAATTCTCTCAGCCGATCCAAATGCGGTTTAATGAACTCATTTCAGGTGTCCGCAGTGATGTTGCTGTGAAGATATTCGGCGACGACATGGCCGTCTTGAATAAGACCGCTGAAGAAATTTCGTCAATGCTGCAGAAGATCCAGGGTGCGTCTGAGGTCAAAGTTGAACAGACCACTGGATTGCCGATGCTGACGGTGAATATTGATCGTCAGAAGGCCGCCCGCTATGGCCTGAACGTAGGCGACATCCAAGACACGGTGGCGACAGCCATCGGAGGGCGTGAGGCCGGGACGCTGTTTGAAGGCGACCGTCGATTCGACATTGTGGTTAGGCTGCCAGAATCCCTACGCAATGACTTGGAAGGCATGAAGCGTTTGCCGATTCCCTTGCCACGCGAAACGAGCGGCGCTGAAAGGCGAAGCAACTTCATCCCGTTGGCGAACGTGGCGAGCGTCGATTTGGCACTCGGCCCGAATCAAGTAAGCCGCGAAAACGGCAAGCGCCGCATCGTGGTGAGTGCCAACGTCCGTGGTCGAGACGTTGGTTCGTTTGTTGCGGATGCAGAGGCTGCACTAGTACAAATCAAGATCCCTCCGGGGTATTGGACGAGTTGGGGAGGTACCTTTGAAAACCTGCAATCAGCGACACAACGCTTGCAAATCGTTGTTCCCGTTTCTCTACTTCTCGTGTTCGGATTGCTGTTTGCGATGTTCGGCAACGCTAAGGATGGATTGCTAGTTTTTACCGGCATTCCATTTGCGTTGACGGGTGGCATTCTGGCGCTGTGGCTGCGCGACATTCCCATGTCGATTTCGGCGGCCGTAGGTTTCATCGCGTTGTCAGGCGTCGCCGTACTAAATGGCCTTGTGATGATTTCCTATATCCGCACCCTGCGAGAGGATGGCATGTCGTTGGATGCCGCCATCCATGATGGCTCGTTGACCCGTTTGCGTCCGGTACTGATGACAGCCTTGGTTGCATCTTTGGGCTTCATCCCGATGGCGATTGCCACCGGAACCGGTGCCGAAGTTCAGCGCCCCTTAGCCACTGTGGTGATTGGAGGCATTTTGTCTTCCACACTACTGACGCTACTCGTGCTTCCCATTCTTTATCGTCTGGCCCATCGGCCGGACGAGCGACTGGGGTACGTTTCTGCAAAACCGGCGCACACGTAACCTGCGGGAACGTCGCATAAAAACTGATCTCAACTAGCCAAGCACTGAATTTTATACCTGTACTTTGATAGACACTATTATAAAACTGATTGCTACTGCTTTTATTTTTAGAGCCTATCTCGTTAGGCTCTTATTGTTTAGTCGGTACAGCAAGAAATCCCAGTCTTTCTTAAACTTCTAAAGTTCCGTACCGCTGCAAAAAAGTCAGGAGGTTCTGAGACGAAACCGGGTTTGAGACGGTTTTCGGGGGTGGGTGGCCATGGGGTCGGTCAGGAGCCCATAGCAAAAAGCCCCGCATGGTGCGGGGCTCTGAGCTCCTAAAAACTCGTGTGAGCGAGTTGGAAGGATTTGTCTTGGCGGAGAGGGTGTCCTCCCTCCGCATAACTAATTCGACATTTAAATTAAAAATAACGTCGAATTGAATTATAAAAACATTTAAAAACAAAGGTGTAATAACATGATGCGTATCAGGGAGGGTCATCGAAGCCCATCAGATCGCAACTGAATTGGAGGGTACATTGGGGGGTAGCTGTGGCAAGGGAGGCTAAAGAGTTATCACCGCTGGAGGTTGGACGTATTACCGATCGTGGTTATCACCATGTTGGAGGTGTTGCGGGTCTGGTCATGCAGATATCCAAGAGTGGTACCAAATCTTGGCTCATGCGTGTAATGGTTGGCGGCAAGCGCCGGGAAATCGGACTTGGTGGATACCCCGACGTAACGCTCGCCGGAGCCAAGGAAGCTGCAAGAACGATACGGGAAAAAATCGTGGCAGGTATCGACCCGGTTGCAGCAAAGGCTGAAGCTCGCAGTAAGCTCGCCGCCAACTTAGCCTCCTCATGGACTTTCAAGGACGCCGCAGAGAAATACATCGCAGCGAATGAAGCAGGCTGGAAGAGCGCCAAACACGCTGCACAATGGACTTCTACACTTAAAACCTACGCCTACCCAACCATCGGGAAACTGCAAGTCACTCATATTGAAACATCACATGTAATCGCGATCATTGAGCCGATTTGGACTACTAAGAACGAAACGGCCAGCAGAGTACGTGGGCGCATCGAAAGCGTTTTGGACTGGGCGAAGGCGCGGGGCTACCGTCAAGGCGAGAATCCAGCGCGGTGGAAAGGCCACCTCGATCACATCATGCCAGCCCCAAGTAAAGTTCAGACGATTCGCAACCATCCTGCGCTGGACTATCGTAGCGCTGGTGCATTCATGGCAGATTTGTCAAAACTTGACGGCATGGGTGCTCGCGCACTCGAGTTCGCCATTCTGACGGCCGCTCGCTCTGGTGAGGTGCGCGGAGCCACATGGACCGAAATCGACGGCGAAGGTAGATATTGGACTATTCCGGCAGAGCGCATGAAAGCGAAGCGCGAACATCGCATTCCACTTTCACCTGCCGCCATTAAGTTACTTGAAGACCTTCCTCGTGGCGGCGACCTAATTTTCCCCAGCAGCAGAGCCAAGCAGCTATCCGATATGACGCTGACAGCAATTATCCGCCGTATGGACGAATCCCGCACCAATAACGGCAACATAGGGTGGAAGGACAGCACTGGGAACGTTATTACCGCTCACGGTTTCCGAAGCACATTCCGCGATTGGGCGGGAGAAACAACTTCCTACCCGCGAGAAGTCATCGAACACGCCCTCGCCCACCAATTAAAGGACAAGGCCGAAGCAGCATATGCACGGGGTACGCTGTTCGACAAGCGCCGTCATCTGATGGACGATTGGGCGAAGCATTGTGCGATCTTCGTCAACAGTACCGACAACGTCACTCCAATGTGGAGGGCGAACAATGTCGCCGCGTAAGCCGTTCATCGAGCACAAAACCCGAATTAAAACCCGCTGGACGCCGGAAACACCAAAAGCAGCGCAATCCTTGCTGGACCAGATTGAACGAGCAATTTTGAACGGAAATCCTAGCGAAAATCCAGATTCCCCCCCATTTACCACATTCGACATACCGGCACACGCAGCCAATTACCTACTGGACGCTATCCGGATGATACGCGGAGGATTGGATGCAAACGCCGCCTTGCATCTTGTGGCAAATCAGCGCGGCCGCACCAGAAATAACGACCGCGACGACCTCATCGCCATAATGGTTCGTGAGCGCATGTCCGCACACCGCGAATCTCAGGAAACTGCTACTGCGGAAGTTGGGGCGCATTTCAACCTAGGTCAGCATGGCGCCGAGAACGCTCGCAAAAATGGGCACCAAGCTGCGGACTTTTTCGATCAAATTCGACAATTTGGCGGAGATGGAGCCGCTGACGAGTACATGGACTATCTGATTAGAAAATCAAAACGGGGGTGAGAATTACGCTTTCAATGTTCATCTCGTAAGCCGGTATTTTGATGTAGACAATTCGTGTCACGCTAAATCACAGCATCCTGCCAGAGGGCAAAGCGTATCCCTCAATTTCGGCAGCATGCGGGAGCCGCTGGCATGAAAAGCCGCAACACCTTTGACCCCATCCGGGATTTCGACAACGCCCCGGATTCAATGCTGTACGACATCACCACGGCCAGCACAATCTCCAGAAGAAGTCGCGCCAGCCTCTACCGTGATGCGAAGGCCGGGAATCTACATATGGTCAAAGTCGGTAACTCTACCCGTATTAGTGCTGGCGAACTGCGCCGCATGATTAAGGCATAGGAACGCGGAGCATGGACAAAAATAACACCCACGTCACCAAAGCCAACGAAAGCGCCAAGATTTCACCTGCGCCCTACCACGATAGAAACGACGTTATAGGACTCGCTCTTGACGCACTGCTACGCAGCAGTCAACTCAGCGACAACTCATGTTTTTTCCTCGTCGCTTCTTCCCGACTCGCTTACCAAGTTAGACAACTTCAAGAAGATGGATGGCGAGTCCTGAGCCAGTTCGAGGAAATCATCACAACCGACGTAGGTAGACCAGCGCGGATCAAAGTCTACTGGATGGAACCGGTAGACATCGCCGCCGCTGGCGAAGATGGCCGCGAGTACGCGATTGCAGCACCCCGAGCCGAGATGGCAAGGAGGGCCGCGTAATGGCCCGATATCGCAAAATTGACCCGCGTATCTGGAATGACGAGAAATTCCGCTCTTTGTCCGATGGTGGAAAACTAGCTTTTCTATTCCTACTGACACACCCCCACATGACAGCACTTGGAGCCATGAGGGCGACCACTGCCGGACTAGCCGAGGAATTGGGATGGAGTGCGGAAGCCTTCCGGGAAGCTTTCGACGAAGCTTCTCGAAAGGGTATGGCGGAACATGACCCAAAGGCTTGTTTAATCGCACTGCCAAACTTCATCCGGTACAACTCACCGGAGTCGCCAAATGTAGTCAAATCGTGGCTGGGATCAGTTGATCTACTCCCCGAATGCCCCTTGAAGAACCGCACCGTATCAAGGGCGAAAGCCTTTGCGGAAGCCTTACAGGAATCCTTCGGAAAAGCCTTTGCGGAAGCCTTCTCGAAGGGTATGCCTTATCAGGAACAGGAGCCAAAACAGGAACCGGATACGAAAAAATCTAATTCCGAAGCTATCGCTTCGGGCGGCGACGCCACCAAGTCGGCATCTGACTTGACAAGGAGCGAGCTATGGTCAGCAGGCAAAAGCCTACTGGAAAGCGCAGGTTTGCCGAAGGCGCAATGCGGTTCGTTTGTCGGAAAGCTGATCAAGGACTACGGCGACGCCGTGGTTGTCGAATCGGTACGGGCTGCGATAGTCGCGCAGCCAGCCGACCCGGTCGAGTACCTTAAGGCTGCATGCCAAAAGGCAGTTGGCTTCCGCAAGCCGATGCGGAGGACTCCCACTCCGGAGAACTTCGATCTCATCGACTATGGAGAGGGCGGATTGATTTGAACGACGGCTGAGATCCACAAAATCAGCGATAAGCCATTTGTCACACCAGCCCGGAAGCAAATTGCCCAGTAGCATTGTTAGCACTTTATCGCTCAGATAAGATGCCCCATTGAGCTTAACCGTCAGCCTTCGCTCGACGGAATAACAAGAACAGGGATTCAGCATGCTTAATGGCGAACTTCGCAGCCAAATTGACTCCGTCTGGAACGCATTCTGGTCAGGTGGTATTTCAAATCCGCTGGAGGTGATGGAACAAATCACCTATCTGCTATTTATACGCCGGCTGGATGACGCGCACACCCTTGAGGAGAGCAAGGCCATGCTCCTCAAGAAGCCGATAGCCAACCGCATCTTCCCTGAGGGCAATGACCCCAAGGGCCGCGACTACAACGACCTGCGCTGGTCCCGGTTCAAGAATTTTGCCCCGGCCGTTATGTTCGACGTAGTGGCAGAGCACGTTTTCCCGTTCATGAAGAGCATGGGTGGCAATGGCTCGACCTACAGCCACCACATGAAAGATGCCCGTTTCACCATTCCGACGGCCGCGTTGCTGTCCAAAGTGGTGGATTTGCTCGACCACGTCCCCATGGAAGACCGGGATACCAAGGGCGACCTCTACGAATACATGCTGGCAAATATTGCCAGCGCCGGGCAGAACGGCCAGTTCCGCACCCCCCGACACATCATCAAGCTGATGGTCGAGCTGACGGCACCAATGCCTAAGGATGTCATTTGTGACCCGGCCAGCGGAACTTGCGGTTTCCTGGTCGCCGCCGGGGAATACCTGCGTGATAAACACCCGCAGCTCTTCAATGATGCCACGGCCCGGGAGCATTTCCACCACGGTATGTTCAACGGCTACGATTTCGACAACACCATGCTCCGTATTGGCAGCATGAACATGGCCCTGCACGGCGTCGAGAATCCGGATATTCGCTACAAGGACTCACTTGCACAAGACCACGCTGGTGACGAAGAGAAATACTCTCTCATCCTCGCCAATCCTCCCTTTGCTGGCTCTCTGGACTACGAAAACACCGCAAAAGACTTGCTAGCGCTGGTCAAGACGAAAAAGACCGAGTTGCTGTTCCTCGCCCTGTTCTTGCGCTTGCTCAAACCCGGTGGCCGGGCGGCGGTCATCGTGCCGGATGGGGTGCTGTTCGGCTCATCCAAGGCGCACAAGGAATTGCGCCGGATGATTGTCGAGGAGCAGAAGCTCGATGCGGTCATCTCGCTGCCCTCCGGCTGCTTCAAGCCTTATGCCGGCGTCTCGACGGCGATTCTGCTCTTCACCAAGACCAATTCAGGCGGCACCGACCATGTCTGGTTCTACGATATGCAGGCCGATGGCTGGAGTCTCGACGACAAGCGCCAACCACTGCTCTCGGAGGACAAGCTTGGCGTCTCGCCAGCGCCGACTTTTACCGAAGCCGACCATGCTAAGAACAATCTGCCGGATGTGCTGAAGCGCTGGCAGCAGCGGGATGCCGCCGAACGGCAGCGCTCACGCAACGAGCAGAGCTTCTGTGTGCCCAAGGCTGACATTGCTGCACAAGGCTACGACCTGTCCATCAATCGCTACAAGGAAGTTGTACAAGAGGCCATTGAGCATCTGCCACCAAGGGAAATTCTCGCCAAGCTGACGAAGCTGGAGGAAGAGATTCAGGCGGGGATGAAAGCGCTTGAGGAGATGCTGAAGTGAGCCATCCTGAAGTCCCATTGTCATCACTGATTAGGCCAGCGAAGACGATACGTGCCGGAAAATTAGACTACCCTGTCTTGTCCATGACCATGCGAGATGGGCTAGTGGACCAAGCAACCAAATTTAAGAAGCGCGTCGCAAGTGAAGACACATCGAATTACAAGGTAATTAAGAAGAATCAACTTGTCGTCGGTTTTCCTATTGATGAAGGTGTGCTGTCTTTTCAGCGGCTCTATTCGGAGGCAATAGTTAGCCCGGCATACGATGTTTGGGATGTCATATCGCAAGAAGTATTAACTGATTATCTAGAAAGGTTTCTCAGGGGGCCGATTGCACTAACCTTCTATGCACAGAAGCTCAGAGGCTCAACTGCCAGAAGAAGAACACTGCCAGACGATGTTTTCCTTTCTCTTTCTGTTCCACTACCGGCCATCACCGAACAAACTCGCATCTTGGCTATCCTCGACCAAGCAGATGCCCTCCGCGCCAAGCGCCGGGAAGCCTTGGCGCAACTCGACAGCCTCACGCAGTCGATTTTCATTGAGATGTTTGGGGACCCAGTGGCCAACCCGAAAGGGTTTCCGGTAAGAACCTTAGGGGAAATCATCAAGTTCGAGGGTGGCTCTCAGCCGCCTGCATCTACATTTAGCTCCGAAGATGCTCCTGACCGTATAAGACTCGTCCAGATAAGAGATTTCAAGTCTGACCGCTTCAAGACATTTATTCCAAGAAAGCTAAGCAAAAGATTCTTCGGCGAGGATGACGTAATGATTGGCCGCTACGGCCCACCAGTTTTTCAGATACTCCGGGGATTATCCGGTTCCTACAACGTAGCCCTGATGAAAGCGGTTCCGCGGGATGGCGTGACAAAGGATTTTGTCTTCCATCTACTCAAGGAAGAGCGGCTTCACAATTTTGTCGTAGCCAACTCTGAGCGGACGGCGGGTCAGAGCGGAGTGAATCTGGAGCTGCTTGAGAAATATCAGGCATACCTTCCGCCGATAGAACTTCAAATGCAGTTCTCAAAGCAAATGGCTCAGTTGAAAACCATGGTGAAATCGATGAACGAAGCGCAAACCGAAAGCGACTCGCTTTTTGCCTCGCTTCAGCACCGCGCCTTCCGGGGAGACCTATAAGTGAGCAACTTCGCCTTCCTCCAGCAGCCCGAATGGGCCTTCCTCTTTGAGTCAGCCTTAAAGGCGGAGGAACTGGCGAATACTGATGCCCGGGCATCTTGCTTCTACGCTCGGCGTACCCTAGAGCTGGCCGTCGCATGGCTCTACAAACATGACCGCTCACTGCGACTGCCGTATCAGGACAACCTCAGCGCCCTGATTCACGAACCGACCTTCCGGCAGACTGTTGGCGATGCGCTTTTCACAAAGGCCCGGCTCATCAAGGACCTTGGCAACATGGCCGTACATAGCACCAAGAAAATGGTGCCGCTGGATGCCATTAATACAACCCGGGAGCTGTTCCACGTCTGCTACTGGCTGGCCAGGACCTATGGCCGCACCCAGCGCCCGGACCCGAGCCTGTGCTTTAAGATTGGCAAGCTGCCAGCCGCCTCGGCGGCGCCTCAGCAAACCACCGATCAGCTCCAGAAGCTCGAAGCCAGCCTGCAAGCCAAAGACGAGCACCTCTCTGCCGTACTGGCCGACAAGGCCGCACTCAGCGAAGAACTTAAAAAGCTGCGCGAAGAAATTGCCGCAACCAAGCAGTTCAATTCGGCCCAGCCCGATACCCACGACTACTCCGAAGCCGAGACCCGCAAGCTTTTCATCGATACGCTGCTCAAGGAAGCTGGCTGGAATCTGGACCCGGCCAAGAACTTTGAGGTCGAAGTCGCCGGCATGCCGAACAACCAAGGCATCGGCTTCGTCGATTTCGTCCTCTGGGGTGACGATGGCAAGCCGCTGGCGCTGATTGAAGCCAAGCGCACCACCAAAAGCCCGAACGAAGGCAAGCAGCAAGCCAAGCTGTACGCTGACTGCTTGGAAAAGATGTTCGCCCAGCGCCCGGTCATCTTCTATTCCAACGGCTACGAGCACTGGCTGTGGGACGATCTTAGCTATCCGCCGCGCCCCGTGCAGGGGTTCTACAAAAAACCGGAACTTGAACTCGCCATCCAGCGCCGCACCAGCCGCCAGAAACTGGGCAAAGCACCCATCAACGGCGACATCATCGAGCGCTACTACCAGACCCGCGCCGTGCGCCGGGTGGGCGAGACCTTCGAGGTCGACAATCTGCGTAAGTCGCTGCTGGTCATGGCAACCGGCGCTGGCAAAACCCGCACTGTCATCGCTTTGGCCGATGTGCTGATGCGTTGCAATTGGGCAAAGCGCGTCCTGTTCCTTGCCGACCGCGTGGCGCTGGTGAATCAAGCCGTAAATGCATTCAAGGCCCACCTGCCAGATGCCTCGCCGGTTAATCTGGTGACCGACAAGGCCACCGAAGGTCGCGTGTACGTCTCAACCTATCCGACCATGATGGGTCTGATTGATGAAGCTTTCGACGGTCAGCGCCGCTTTGGCGTCGGCCATTTCGACCTCATCATCATCGACGAAGCGCACCGCTCGGTTTATCAAAAGTACCGTGCCATCTTCGATTACTTCGATTCTCTGCTGGTTGGCCTGACCGCTACGCCCAAGGATGAAATCGACCACAATACCTACGGCCTGTTCGACCTTGAAACCGGAGTGCCGACTGATGCCTATGGCCTCGATGAAGCGGTAGCCGACGGCCATCTGGTGCCACCAGTGGCCATTTCCGTGCCGCTCAAATTCCAGCGCGAGGGCATCAAGTACGATGACCTCTCCGAAGAGGAAAAGGAAGAATGGGATGCGCTGGAATGGAACGAGGACGGCACCGCTCCTGACGAGGTCAATGCCGAAGCGGTCAATAAATGGCTGTTCAATCAGGACACCGTCGATAAGGTCCTCGAAACCCTGATGATCAAGGGACTGAAAGTGGCTGGTGGCGACCGGCTGGGCAAAACCATCATCTTCGCTAAGAACAACGACCACGCCGATTTCATTTCAAAGCGCTTCGACGCTAATTACCCTCACTACAAGGGGCATTTCGCCCGGGTAGTGACCTACAAGACCGAATACGCCCAGAGCCTGATCGATGACTTCTCCAACAAGGAGAAGATGCCGCACATCGCCATCTCGGTAGATATGCTGGACACCGGCATTGATGTGCCCGAGGTGGTCAATCTCGTCTTCTTCAAAATTGTGCGCTCCAAGACCAAGTTCTGGCAGATGGTTGGGCGCGGCACCCGGTTGTGCAAGGACCTCTTTGCACCCGGCGAAGACAAGCGGGAGTTCTTCATTTTTGACTTCTGCCAGAACCTCGAATTCTTCAGCCAAAACCCGGATGTGTCGGATGGCTCTGGCACCGAGCCGCTCAGCACCCGCCTGTTCAAAGCGCGGCTTCAGGTCATCGCTGAACTAGACAGCAAGTTCGCTGCAGGCCAAAAAACAGTGGAGATACCGCCTCTGCCATACGATGGTCACCTAACGGAAGAACAGCTCCGAAAAGATACCGCAGCCCTCCTACATCAGAACGTTGCGGCCATGAAGGTGGACAATTTTGTCGTTCGCCCTCAGCGCAAATACGTCGACAAGTTCGCCAATGCTGAGAGGTGGCAGAAGCTCGGCCCGGAGGATTTCCACGAGCTGACCAACAAGGTGGCCGGATTGCCGACAGAACTGGCGGACGAGGACGAGGAGGCCAAGCGCTTCGACCTGCTGGTACTACGCACCCAGCTCGCGATCCTGCAAGCGAAACCGGATTTCGTCAGCCTCAAGGAGAAGATTCAGACCATCGCCAGCGCCTTGGAAGAGCAGAGCGCCATTCCCGCCATCAAGGCCGAGATGGTATTTATCCAATCGGTGGCCAGTGATGACTGGTGGGAGGACCTCACCGTACCGATGCTGGAAACAGCCCGGCGCAAGCTCCGACTGCTCATTAAGTTGATCCCCAAGGGCCAGAAGAAGGTGGTCTATACCGATTTCCAGGACGAACTGGGCGAATCGACTACGGTCGAACTGCCACAGGTCACGGCTGGTCTGAACATGGCCAAATTCAAGGACAAGGCGAGAGTCTTCCTGAAAGCCCACGAATCGCACCTGTCCCTGCAACGCCTGCGCCGCAACCAGCCTCTGACCACGACCGACCTTGTCGAACTGGAGAAGATGCTGGTCGAGGCTGGAGGCTCAGCGGACCTAATCAATGAAGCCAAGGAAAAGAACCACGGACTGGGCATCTTCGTACGCTCCCTCGTTGGACTCGACCATGAAGCTGCTATGCAGGCCTTCAGCGAGTTTGTGAGCGGCACGACAGCCACACCGAACCAGATCGAGTTCGTCAACCTTATCGTGCAAGAGCTGACGCAGAACGGTGTAATGGAGCCAGACCGACTCTTCCAGTCACCCTTCACCGACATCAATGCCCAGGGACCGCTGGGGGTATTCGCGCCAGCCAAGGTGACGCAAATTGTCGAGGTGCTGAATTCGATTCGTGAAAGAGCCGCCGCGTAACCAATGAAAAAACGTGGACCTAAAGTTGCAAAGTCGCGAGCTGCATTACTCGATGATTTGAAGGAACAGATTGAACTCCTTTGTGACTACTGCCGGTCTTTTGACGATGGCAAACGGCGATTCGCGAAACCCATGTCCACTAGCCTGCGCATACTCCTATGTGGAAACGCAGGAAATTCAATTTCGCTCCTGCATCAACTCGACCTTCGAAAGGTACGATTCGTCGACACATGCCAACCACTGCCGATTAAATCGAGGTTTCCGCAGTGTCAGTTGGCTGCAATACATATCTCCGGAACTGAACCGCAAGCCGAATATGTGCCAATGCTTTCGAATCTACCTTATCCGCCCCGACAAACCCCCTTTGCGGAATGGTGGACCATCCCAATTATTAGGGACATACGCGGACACGGGTTTTCAAGACTTGAGTTGGTTCAAGAGGTAAGCAACACGGATGGAGGGGCTCATATTGACCCCGGGTTGAATGAAGCGTACAGCCACTTTCGAAGCGGAACCTATATGGGCTGGAAAATCAGATCCGGCGAGGCACTTTCCAATATTGAGGACCCTCACCTCGCATGTATCCGACAAATCACCCACGAAACACTTTTGACCTTGCTCGGCGAAGTACCAGAGCGATTCCAGTCAGGCTACCAATATCCGGCAGAATCAACCAAGCACCTTAACGGCGCTTTGCTTTTCGGAACGAATGTTGATGGGGCTCCGGGAAGCGTCGTACCAATCATTCGAATAGGGGCCACCGAATTGGTTGGCGAAGTTGGCTAGAGTTGGTTACCCAACCTAGGCCGCCATCGATCGAAGATTAGCCGCCAGGCACTGAACCTGTTCTCGAGCACTCCCACTTAGTGCCGCATAGTTGATCAGTAAATCTGCCAGTTGATCGTCATCGCAGTAGAAGTACGCCACTGGTACTTTGAGTATCGTGGCCAGCCTTTCCGAAATGGAAAAAGGCGCCTCATGTGCTCCGGTTTCGTAGCGACTCATTCTGGCGCTGCTACTTCCTTCGTCCATCCCGATCATTACCCCAAGTCTGTCCTGGGCGATTCCCAATCGGAGACGCGCTTCACGTAGGCGGCGACCGAAAATAGTGCTGGGAGCAGACAACCTAGGCATTCTTCGATAATCGTAGAAAGCCTTTTTCTTGACTCTACGAAAATCGTAGAATCATCCTCTTTGACGTATTCAGAGGGAATGATGTCGATTTCGGCAACAACACTACGAGAGATGGTGCTATCCGTGCTGCAGGGCAACAACGAGCAACCACTGAAACCATCCGAGATTGCTGCAGTGATCAAGGAAAAATTCCCTGAATACTGTGCAGCCAAGGCTGCCTCTACTTCTCAAACCAACTTCAACGTCGTGGCGCAAATCGCTAATGAGGTCAGCGCCAATAGCACGGTCTGGATGCAGAAGCACCCACAGCTAAAAAGCTCGGATGAGACACCGAGGACTTATTGGTGGGAAGGGGAAGATAGAGACGAGGTATCCCTCATCTCACCTGCAATGCAAGGATCAATCACTTGCTCACCGAATGGATCACCCGACGAGCAAAGTCTTTATCCAAAGCTCTCAGCTTACCTATGGGGTATGAAAGCCAGAAAGTTGTACCCGAAGCGGATCGATGAGAAAACTTCGTCAAACACTAACGGTGCGAACGGCAACAAGGCTCTTCATCCGGACGTTGTCGCACTAGAAGATTTAATGCCCCTGTCACCACATGGTAGTTGGTCGCCCGAAACGAAGGAATGGGCCACTCGCTCCGGCGCCCCCCAAGCAAAGCTATGGTCCTTCGAAGTTAAGGCCAAAATTAGCTCCATTTCCAACGCACGAGAGAGTTATCTGCAGGCGCTCGCAAACTCAGCATGGGCGAATTATGCCTATCTGGTGGCTGCCCAGATTTCTGACAAAGCGTTAAGAGAGTTGAAAACTCTTGCAGACCTTCACGGCGTCGGCGTGATTTTGCTCGACTTAGACAACCCAGTTGATGAAAGTACAGTTAAATTTCCTGCCCGTGAGAGACATCCCATCGATTGGGGGACATGCAATCGAATAGCCAGTCAAAACAACGACTTTAGAAAATTCATGGAATTGGTAGCAGACTTCCACATAACCAAAAAAACTGGGGAACGCGACTGGGACATTCCGAAGTCATCCATATCATCTTCCTGAATATTTATTTTCGATTAGCTCATCTATTGAGCCAGATAAACAGTATTGTCGTGCGTACAAAAAACTAGACAGAGAAGGTTTTGAGATGGATCCCTCGTTCAAGCTTGTGCTTCAAGAACTCACTATTCCTTGGGGTAGCACGTTGCCCTTTAAGGCCCGGCTATATGCCGCGACACCTTCATGTTGCAAATCTAAAGAAATAAGCGACACAGCTTGGTGTACGGAGATCATTAGTCTTGCTGCTCAGCAGGGAAAAATCTGCTTTGTGATTTCAGACAGTTTTTGGCTTGAAAATGGAAATCGAGAAGTTGGAGTTGAGGTAATTGAATCGAAATTTTCGGACTACATCCGATTCCACGATTTGAATGGAGGCGCAACGAATGCAGGAACCCCTCAAGAATGCCTTGAAAAAATTGTCGAAGATCTAAAAAGCGGTAAAGACATTGCTGTTTTATTTTCTACGACACAAATTTCCGGATTCATCCCAGCACTGATCAGTATGCTGGCTGCGCCTGATTGCCATCTTGAGAAAATCTTGTGGCCAATCGAACACTCTGCCGGGTATTTTCTGACCCCAGCCCAGCGAGGCTATTTGGCAGGACTCTTTGACGCGAACAAGCTCCGAGCGCTAGGCTTAGCTGCTTCGGCAGACTCTTATGATGAATAGCCGGAAATTTCGAACGAACTGAATTCGTCATCACCATAGAGAAATTTCTCTATTGCATTAAAAAGAATATTTCTTGGATAACGTATCTAATTTCTTCTTTCGCCAAAGAAATTATTAACCAGACACCAGAGAGCTAATAAGAATCAGAAAATTTATTGAACGAATGCGAGAAAAACGCTAGCTACAATCTGGTGCCGGTAACAATCCGCAGAATTTTATCTGTGATAACTGGCTGTTACCAATTATAGACTTCGGCGGAAGTCGAAATGAATACAGTTGAATCTATCCGCCATCAATTTTTAGGCTATCAGCGCGATGCCTAACAAATTTCACTCAACCCGCCGAAATTAGCAGCATCGAGTACCGGCCAATTAACTTCGACTATCTCATTCGCCCATCCATCGTATGACGCCGCAGCTACTTCCTGACCCACACACGATAGGTCAACAAGATGCGAACGAACCCGCTCTTGAACCGCTGCCCATTCAGGAATTAATAGAGATAAGAAATACTCAGCCTTTGTAGAAATGCAGCGATAAGTGGTTGTATGCATTCCCTTTGGTTTTGCTGGGACTCCCATCATGGGACAAGCATCCGGAGCCAGCTTACGAAGCAGCATGGCTGTCTTTTGCATCAGTCGCGAAAAGGTATCCTGAGACTGAGATTCAAAGACCAGCTTAGAACATTTGCGGCATCGATAACCACTGCTATTGGAGTACAGCAAAAAAACTGGCTGGTTACACTCGGGGCAGATAAACATCGGACGCTTCCCGCCAAGATGACATCTTCGATGCCTTATCGACACACAACTTCGGCGTTGCCTCCCATTTGCGCTCCTAACGCAGTCGAGGATCAGATCGTCAGACATAACATGAAGCTCTTCGCCATCTCCTAACAACAAGACCATGCCAGGAGACAACCACCCAGATCGCCTAAATTCCCGAATGTCGATGCGGCGGCAATCTGCAGTAGTGGCCTTCTTTGTCGTTCGCATCCAACGTCCAGAACCAAAACCACCCATTTTTATCCCCGAAATTTATTGGCAAATGGACCTAGGAAGGTTGTTCCTGCATCTACTTCCATTCGACAGGCCTAGTGTAATTTCACGACCAGATGGACTTTCTAGCTATCGATCCGAGATACAGGCATTGTTGTCCTGCTTACACCAAAGAGTAAGTCGTACTCCGCACGAAAGCAGTGGGCCGCAAGTTGGGCTGCTCGGAAGAAAACAGCGACCTCTGACCGGCGTGACCCGCGCCCCGGAAACGGATAAACGAACCTTCCCGGTTGATCCGGGCAACAGCCAATAGTGCCAGCAGCCGTGAGACTCGGCTTGGGCGGCGGATGTGCAACCTACCACTACCGTACGTGACGCTGGGGCAGGCGGAGAGGCTACCCGATAGGACCACCGTCCATAGCGGTTCGATAAAGGTGTATCACTCCCCAGCGGGGGCAGGCAGGTGATACGGGTTAGGGTTGATCTCTCTTTACTAAAGACACGAACCGATTGGAGGAATATCCGATTCGAACCCTCATCGCTTTGCGACAAAGGGAGCAATTTTTAATAAGAAATCAAACACCAAGAGGAGGAATATTCTCGCCCCCGGCCCTAGGAAAGCATAGGCGTCATCCTGAGCAAACATCGCACCGCATCTCACCTAATCACAAACTGAATTGGGGGGTCCATTGGGGGGTAGAAAGCAAAAACGCGCCAAAAGGCGCGTCTTTTCATACATCCTGGCGGAGAGGGTGGGATTCGAACCCACGGTACCTTGCGGTACGCCTGATTTCGAGTCAGGTACATTCGACCACTCTGCCACCTCTCCAGGTTCGAAAACTTCGTGGTCGTTTTCGACAAACCGCGAGTATAGCAGAGTTCTCCGCACGAAAGAAAGAGCCTTTTTGAAAAGACCGAAAAATCAGGCCTGCAGGACCTTCAGCCCGCCCATGTACGGCCACAGCGCCTCCGGGACAGCGATGCTGCCGTCGGCCTGCTGGTAGTTCTCGAGGATGGCCACCAGCGTGCGGCCAACCGCCAGGCCGGAGCCGTTCAGCGTGTGCAGCAGCTCGGGCTTGCCCTGCGCATTGCGGAAGCGTGCCTGCATGCGGCGCGCCTGGAAGGACTCGCAGTTCGATACCGACGAGATCTCGCGGTAGGTGTTCTGCGCTGGCAGCCAGACCTCCAGGTCGTAGGTCTTGGCCGCGCCGAAGCCCATGTCGCCGGTGCAGAGTGTGATTACTCGATACGGCAGGCCGAGCTTCTTCAGGATGTTCTCTGCATGCCCGCACATTTCCTCGAGCTGCTGGTACGACTGTTCCGGATGCGCGACCTGCACCATCTCGACCTTGTCGAACTGGTGCTGGCGGATCATGCCGCGGGTGTCACGGCCGTAGCTGCCGGCCTCGGAACGGAAGCAAGGCGAATGCGCGACGAGGCGCATCGGCAGCTGGTCGCCATTGAC
>JACCDX011488099.1_pt1 | contig 21859 bp, 20 predicted proteins | sample 7449681 | NCBI WGS metagenome assembly JACCDX01 (sample SAMN15323450, study PRJNA562643) | freshwater metagenome | isolation source: river surface water | place: USA:Blue River Watershed | collected 2017-08-18
GCTACGTGATCCACGAAAACGTCGCATGGGATCGTCTCCAAGGCGTCGCGGCCGCACAGAGTGCGGTCGCGCAAGCCGATGTGGTCTGCTTCGGCACGCTGGCCCAGCGCGACCGGGCGGCGCGGACCGCTCTCCGCGCCCTGGTGTCAGCCGCGCGCGACGGCGCTCTGCGCATCTTCGATATCAACCTGCGCCAGCACTATCACAGTGCCGAAGTCATCGCCTCGTCGCTGGCGCTCGCACACGTCCTCAAGATCAACGACGCCGAGCTCCCGGTCGTGGCCGCCCAATTCGACCTCGTTGGCGACGAGCGGACCCAGCTCGCCGCTTTGGCCGCGAGGTTTTCCCTGCGGGCGATTGCGTATACCCGCGGTGCTCGCGGCAGCCTGCTTTACTCCGCCGGCGCGTGGTCCGACTTGGCCGCCGCGCCGATCGCGGTCGCGGACACCGTGGGTGCCGGAGATTCGTTCACGGCGGCGCTCGCGCTCGGGTTGCTCGCCGGGTGGCCGCTCGACGTCGTGCATCGGCAAGCGGCGGCGATCGCCGCCTATGTTTGCACGCAGGCAGGCGGCACCCCCCCGCTCCCGGCGAACCTCACGGCGCCGTTTTTGGCCTTTACCCGACCCTCCTCCTGACTCTCCGGCCGTGCCGGCATGTCTGCCGAAACCGCGAGGGAGGGCAGGGGGGGCGGCAGCCTATGCCGGTTGCGGGCGAGCCGCCGCTTGGCGCGCGATCGGCAGGACCGCGAGGGCGGCGATCAGACACAGCAATCCCGCGCCGATAAAGGCCCACGCATAGCTGCCCATCGCCGTGCGCACCGCGCCGGCGGCATACGCCGCGAACGCCGCTCCCACCTGGTGCGCGGCCACCACCCAGCCGAAGACGATGCTCGCTTTCTCCCGGCCGAAAACCTCCCCGGTCAAGCGCACCGTCGGCGGCACCGTCGCAATCCAGTCCAGTCCGTAAAAAACCGCGAAGACCGCCAGTCCGGTCGTCGGGCCGAGCAATGCCTGCGGCAGGAACAGCAGCGACACGCCGCGCAACCCGTAGTAGCCGAAAAGCAGATACCGACAGTTCCAGCGGTCGCTCAGCCAGCCGGACGCCGTCGTCCCGACGAGATCGAAGAGTCCCATGGCGGCCAGCAGACTCGCCGCCCGCACCTCCGGAATGCCGCAGTCGAACGCCGCCGCCACCAGGTGGGTGCCGATCAGGCCGTTGGTGCTCGCGCCGCAGACGAAGAAGGAGCCCGCCAGCAGCCAGAAATCCCGCACCCGCACCGCCTCCGCGAGCACCGCCAGGGCCCGCACCGCCGGATTTCCCGCGGCGGCCCGCCGCGCCGCCACCCGGGCGGGATCCTCCGCGACGCCGGTTTCGCCGTAAGCGCGCAGACCGACGTCGCCGGGATCGTCGCGCATGCGCCACGCGATGAGCGGTGCCATCGCCAGCGTCGCGCCCGCGACAATGAGGGGCGCCGCCCGCCAACCGTCGCTCGTGGTCGCGGCGGCCAGCCACGGCAAAAAGACCAGCTGGCCGGTCGCCGTGCTCGCCGTGAGCACGCCCATCACCAATCCGCGCCGGGCCGTGAACCAGCGATTGGCCACCGCCGCGCCCAGCACGGTCGCCGCGAGTCCCGAGCCGGCACCGACCACGAAGCCCCAGAGCACGACAAACTGCCAGAATTGCGTGGCCAGCGTCGACAACCCGTAGCCGGTGCTCAGCAGCAGCATCGCGGCCACCATGCAGCGCCGGAGCCCGAAACGTTGATACAGCGCCGCCGCGAAGGGACCGATCAATCCGTAGAGAAAGATGTTGATCGAGACGATCGACGACACCGTCGCGCGGCTCCACTGGAACTCGTTGCCCAGCGGCAGCAAGATGACCCCGGGCGCTGCGCGCGCGCCGGCGGCGGCGAGCAACGTGACGAAGGTCACCGCGGCCGCGACCCAGGCGTAGTGCAGGCGCGGACGGGTCGCGGACTCGGCGTTCATGGCGGCGGACGCTGCGGGCTTCCGCGCCGCGCAGCAAGCTGCCCTGCCGCTGTATCGTCCGAGGAAGCGGAGTGCCGTGCCGGTCGGATGCGGTGCGGTGCCGTGCCCCGTGGTCTGCCCGCGCGGGGGCCGTTCGTGGCCGCGAAAGTCCCCGGGCGCGACGCGGGTCGGATGACGGCGATCGTTGTCGTTCGGTTTGGAGCCACGGCGAAAGACGCCATGCTCCGGCTTCAGGTCCACGCTCCGTCCCGCCCCGGACCGATTGCCCCGCGAACTGGAGGCACCCGATGCCCTCCGCCGCTTCGGCAGCGGCTGGCTCGGCGGTGTGATCGGGCTCGCGTTGGGGGCGGGCGGCCTGCTGCTCGTCCTCTCGCTCCGGGCACCGGGAGCGCTTTCCATGCCGGAGATCACCGCGCTGCATCGCAGCCCCGGCTTCCGGTTCGTCGTGCTCGGCGTGCTGGTGGCAGCCTTTGGCTGCTCCGCGCTCAGCCTGGCCCGGCGGCGCGAGCGCATCCCCGGCACGCTCGGCTTGGCCGCGACGCTGGTCGCCGCCCTGCTCGGCGGGGCCCAAGCGGATGCGCTGGTGCCGGATCCGACGCCGCTTTTTCTCGGGCTCGATTTTCCGTCCTCAACGTTCTCTTCACCGGCTTCCTGTTCGTCCCGGTCGAGCGTCTCTTCCCGCGACATCCGGATCAGGCCGTCTTCCGCGAGGAGTGGCGCGAGGATATCTTCTACTACTTCGTGAGCAGCCTGCTCGTGCGGGTGATCACGCTCGTCACCTTCGGCCCGGCCAAGGGGATTCTGGCCTTCGCGCCGCTCGACGGGGTGCGCGCCTGGGTCGGGGCTTTGCCGTTCCTCGTGCAGTTCGCGGCGATCATGTTCCTGACCGACCTCGTGCAATATTGGGTGCACCGCGCGTTCCACCGCGTGCCCTGGCTGTGGCGCTTCCACGCCGTCCACCATGCTGCGCGCAGCATGGATTGGATGGCGGGAGCCCGCCTGCACTTCCTCGAGATCCTCCCGCTGCGCGCGACGACGGTGATCCCGAAGGTCGTGCTCGGTTTCGATGCCGCGGCGATGAACGCCTACATTCTCCTCGTCTACCTCTACTCGACGTTCGTGCACGCCAATCTCGGCTGGCGCTTTCCGGTGGTGGAGAAATTCCTCGTGACGCCGCGGTTCCACCACTGGCACCACGGCATCGAGCGCGAGGCGATCGACGCGAATTTCGCGATCCACTTCCCGCTGCTCGACCGCCTGTTCGGCACCCACTTCCTGCCGAAGGACCGGTGGTCCGGGGGCGACGGCATCGCGCATCACCCCGTGCCGCGCGGCTACCTGGCGCAGTTCAGGTATCCGTCCCGCGGCGACAAATTGCCCCGCGACCGCCCGCGGCACTCAGCGCTTTTCTTCCATCAGCCCGACCAGGTTGCCGTCGGGATCGCGCACGAAGCCGATCCACAGTTCGTGGTCCGGCATTTTGGCGGTGAGCTGCGGCGCGCGTTCGTTCCGGGCGCCGCGGGCGACGATCGCGGCGTGCGTCGCGACGACGTCGGCCACCTTGAAATAGGGCACCGAGTTCTTCCCGGGTTCGCCGTGGCCTTGCGGCGTGGTGAGCATCACCCGCACCTCGCCCGCCGCGAGAAACGCGAGGTTCGGGCCGGCCGCGAAAAGGAAACGGAGGCCGAGGACGTCGCGATAAAACATCGTGGCTTGGCCGACATCGGCGACGGTGAGGGCGAGCTGGCCGAGCGAGGGGTGGGGGGAGTGCATGCGGAAAATCGGGTGGGGCGAAGGGAGCGATGCGGGGCCTGCCTGCCGCGCGGACGATGACGATCGTGGCACTTTGGTTGCCGGGTGGGCGGTGTCGAGTGCCCGGTCTGCCGAAGGAAAGTGGAACCTTTGTCGGGGATTCCAGACCGGTCTGCGTTGAGCTGCGCCGGCCGGGCGGCTCCCTTCCGCGGCTCTCCTATGACCGCTCTCACCTTGTTCCCCTTCGCCGACTACTGGTGGTTCTACGCGATCTTCACCGCCGGTGTGATCGGACTCCTCGCCCTCGATCTGGGTGTTTTTCACCGCCAGGCGCATACCGTCGGCTTCAAGGAAGCGCTCGGCTGGACGGTCGCGTGGACGACCCTGGCGCTCCTGTTCTGTTTCGCGCTTTGGCGCTACGCCGAGTGGAAGCTGCCGCAGGATCCGCGTTTGTTGGCGGCCGGCGTCACCGCCGAGGCTGCGACCGGACTCGCGCGCCAGACCGCGCTGGAGTTCCTGACCGGCTACGTCATCGAGCTGTCCCTCTCGGTCGACAACATCTTCGTCTTCATCGTTGTCTTCACGTTTTTCGGCATCCCGGCGCAGTATCAGCACCGCGTGTTGTTCTTCGGTATTCTCGGCGCGCTGGTCTTCCGTGTGCTCTTCATCGCGCTCGGTTCGGTGCTGATGCAGTTCCACTGGGTGATCTGGGTGTTCGGCGGCTTCCTGGTCCTCACCGGCCTCAAGATCCTCTTCGCGCCCGAGAAGCCGATGGATCCGGAGAAGAATCCGCTGCTGCGCCTCGTGCGCCGGTTGGTGCCCGTCGTGCCGCGCTTCGAGGGGCAGAAGTTCTTCGTGATGGAGAACGGCGTGCGGCACGGCACCCCGCTGCTGGTCGCCCTCGCGGCGATCGAGTTCAGCGACATCATCTTCGCCGTCGATTCCGTGCCGGCCATTTTCGCGATCACCAAGGAGCCGCTGGTGGTTTTCACCTCCAACATCTTCGCCATTCTCGGCCTCCGCTCGATGTTCTTCCTGCTCTCCGGCGTCGTGGACAAGTTCCGCTTCCTCAAATACGGCCTCGGCCTGGTGCTCATCTTTGTCGGGCTGAAGATGGCCTGGCTCAACGGGCTCTTCGGCGGAAAATTCCCCATCGCCTGGTCCCTCGGCATCATCGCCGGTCTGCTCGGTGCGTCGGTCGCGGTATCGCTGCTCGTTCCGCCGAAGGCCGGGAAATCCGCGCCGCCCGCGGCCTGAGGCTTCGCCGCGGCGGCCCGCCTACTTCATCCACGCCCAGAGAAACTCCACGGCTTCCCGGCCGAACAGCGCGATCGCGCCGAAAAACACGATCGAGGCGAGGGTCATCCCGTATCCCGCGATCACGAACAGGCCGTCGCGCTCGAGCAGGCCCGCCGCGACGAGCATGATGCTCCACGCCGGGATCGAATTGCTGAAGGGCACCGGCAGCGGCAGCAACAGCAGCGCGGCGCCGATCGCGATCGGCACCGCGTGCAGTTGCTGCAGCAGGCCGGTCGCGGTCAGCCACGGCAGCCGCGGTCGCAACAACCGCTCGAACGCGAGAATGATCCGCCGCGTCACCGCGAAGACTTTTTTGAAGACCGCCGGCGGCAGCCGGGTGTCGAGCAGCCGCTGCGGCAGCCACGGCTTCGCCCCGCACGCCAGACGCACGCCGATCAGACCGATAATGAGCCCGAGCGGGGTCGACAGGCCCGGCAGCGGGATCGGCGTGCAGAAGGGCAGGGCGAGCAGCATCGTGAGCAGCACGTAGCCGCGTCCGTGCAACAGCCCCAGCACCTCGCGCAGCGTCACCGTTTCGACTTCGAACTCGCGCAGGATCAGCTCGAGCTCCTCGCTGAGTTTGCGTGCCTGCCCGGGATCGGCGGCCGCGATCACCGAGACGCCGGCGGCGGGCGGCGCGCCTTCCCGCGGCGTGGCGGCCTCCGGCTCGCGTCCGGCGGGCTCAGGTGCCGCGCTTGTTGCCATAGAGCTCGATGTGCAACCGGTGCGCGTAGCGGTAGCCGCGGGCCTTGCAGAGGTCGCCCAGCCACGCGGCCCGGCCGCGCATTTTTTCCAGCGTCGTCGCCTCCGGCATCAGCAGCACCTTGTGGCGCGGGATCTCGCGCTGCAGCGCCGCCAGCATGTGCTCCAGCTCCTCCACGTCCTCCGGACGCGCCACCACGAACTTGAATTGATACGGATAACGGTCGATCCAGGCGCGCACCGCCTCCGGCTGCCACCGCGTCGCCTCGTGTTTCTTCCGCCACGCCAGGTGCTCCGCCGCATCCGGGGCGGAATTGAGCAGTTTGGGCGAGAGCGACGCCAGGTCGCACGCGATGCCGCCGGGCGCGACGGTCGCCGCGGTCTCGATCGTGAGGTGCCGCCCCGTCTCCCGGAGTGCCGCCGCCAGCGCATGGATGTCTTTCGCGATCATCGGCTCGCCGCCCGTGAGCACCACGTGTCGGGCCTGCGGATACGCTTCGACCGCCGCCACCAGCTGCGCCACGGTCCGCTGCGTGCCCTCGGGGTTCCACGAGGCGTAGGGCGTGTCGCACCAGGCGCAGCGGAGATTGCAGCCGCTCGTGCGCACGAACACCGACGGCACCCCCGTCAGCTCGCCCTCGCCCTGCAGCGAAAAAAACGTCTCGGAAATCAACATGGCCGGAAATCTCCCCGCTCAGGCGCCGCCCCGCCCGGGGCGTTCGCCGGGCCCCGGCTTGGCGGGCAGCGGTCCCGCGGCCGCATACGTCGTCGGATCAGCCCGCCCCGCCAGGGCGAAGGCCTCGCGCCGCTCCACGCAGGTGCCGCATTTTCCGCAGTGCTCCGCGCCGCCCTTGTAGCAGGACCAGGTCCGCCCGAGGTCGACGCCGCGCCGGGCCGCCTCCGCCGCGATCGCGCCCTTGTCCATCGCGATGAAGGGCCGCAGCAGCGTCACGCCGGCGTAGGTGCCCAGCCGCATCGCGTCGCCCATCGCGCGCATGAAGTCCTCGCGGCAATCCGGGTAGATGGCGTGGTCGCCGCCGTGCGCCGCGATCACGAGGCCTTCCGCGCCGACGCTCTCCGCGAAGCCGCAGGCGATCGCCAGCATGATCGCGTTCCGGAAGGGCACCACGGTCTGCTTCATGTTTTCCGCCTCGTAATGACCTTCGGGAATGTCGCCGCCGCTCCTGAGCAGGTCGGAGGCAAAGAGCCGGTTCACGAAGTCCAGCGCGATCACTTCGTGGCGCACGCCGAGCGCCGCCGCGTGCTCCGCCGCGAACGGAATCTCCCGGTGGTTGTGCTTCGCCCCGTAGTCGAAACTCACCGCCGCCGCCACGGTATGCTCCGCCCGCGCCCAATGGAGCGCGGTCACGGAATCCATCCCGCCGGAACACAGCACGACAACCTTCATGCCGTGCAGCATGGCCACAAACCCGGCGAAAGTGACACAAAAAGAAGCCGCGCCGTCCCCGTCGCCGCGGGCGGCTCGTGCGGTTCCGGGGCCGATCCGATCCGCCCCGGCTGATTTCCCTTTTGCGCCGCCCGCGGCTTTTTGCGGCGATTTCCGCCGCCCCGCGCCATCTTCCGCTCCGCCCATGCTGATTCTCCACGACCCCCGCTGCGCCGACTACGGTTCCTCGATGCGGCCCGAGCAGCCCGCCCGGGTCATCCGCTCCGCCGCCCACCTGCGCTCCGCCCACCCCGACTGGACCTGGCGCGAACCCGACGCCGCGCTCGTCACCGACGAGGTGCTGCTCCTCGCCCACACGCCCGCGCACCTGCGTCGCCTCGGCCTCGGGCGTGATTTCGACGCGGATACGCCGTATTTCGAAGGCATCGGCGACCACGCCCGCCGGGCCGTCGCGGCCGCCCTCGGGGCGGCCCGTCACGCGATGGCGCAGCGCGACGCCGCCCGCGGGCCGGAACCGGTCTTTTCCCTCATGCGCCCGCCCGGCCACCACGCCACCGCGGAGAAGGCCATGGGCTTTTGCTACCTCAACCAGATCGCGCTCGCCGCGATCTACGCCCGCGCCCGGCTCGGGGCCGCGCGCGTCGCGGTCTGGGACTTCGACGCCCACCACGGCAACGGCACCGAGGCGATCCTCCATCCCGCCACCGCCGCCGGTCCGTTCGCCGGATCCTATTTCTTCGCCTCCATCCACCAGCATCCCTGTTACCCCGGCACCGGCACCCGGGATCTCGGCCCGCTCACGCGCAACTGGCCCGTGCCGCCCCGCGCCCCCCGCGCCGACCACCTCGCCGCCCTGCGCGCGTCGCTCGACGCCATCATCGCCTTCGCGCCTGACCTGGTGCTCGTTTCCGCCGGTTTCGACGCCTACGCCCGCGACCCGATCACGCAGATGACCCTTGAAGCCGAGGACTTTGCCCAACTCGGCCGCTGGCTCGCCGCTGCCCGCCACCCCGCCACGGGCCGCCCCATCCCGGCCGCCGCCCTGCTCGAGGGCGGTTACCACGCGGATCTCCCTTTGCTGATTGATGCTTTTCTCTCGGCGTGGAACATCCCCGGCTAGTTTTCGCATGATTTCGCGCTTCCTCCCGTCGCCGCTCCGCCGTTTTCTCGGCGTGAAAGTGACCGCCCGACCGCCCTCCTACCTTCTGCTCGACCAGCCCGGTTCGCTCGGTCCCCTGCTCGCTGCCCTGGAGAAAGTGGACGAAGTCGCCCTCGATACCGAGGCCGACAACATGTATCACTACAAGACGCGCGTCTGCCTCCTCCAATTCCTGGTCGACGGCGAAGTCTACCTCGTCGACGTCCTCGCGCCCGGGCTCGATCTGGGCCCGCTCTGGAGCGCCCTCGCCCGCAAGCACCTCGTGATGCACGGCAGCGACTTCGACCTGCGGCTGCTCCACGATCTCTGCCGGTTCAGCCCGCACAGCCTTTTCGACACCATGCTCGCCGCCCAGCTGCTGGGCCTCCAACGCATCGGTCTCGCCTCCCTGCTCGAGCAGCACTTCGGCGTCGCCCTCGACAAGGACGGCCAGAAGGCCAACTGGTCCAAGCGCCCCATCACGCCGAAGTTGCTCAACTACGCCGCGCTCGACGTCTGGCACCTGCCCGCCCTGCGCGACATCCTCCGCCGCGACCTCAAGAAACTGGGCCGCCTCGACTGGCTGGAGCAGCAATGCCGTGCCCAGCTCGCCTCCGGCGCCACCGGGTTTTCCCCCGCCACCGAAAACGACTGGCGCATCGGGCGCAGCGAACGCCTCCGCGGCCCCGGCCTCAGCGTGCTCCATGCCGTCTGGCACTGGCGTGAAGCCCAAGCTCAGCGCCTGGATACCCCCCCGTTCAAGGTCTGTGGCAACACCTTGTTGCTCAAGATCGCCGAGACCGCCGAATCGGGCGCGTCCGAGTCCGCCATCCTCGCCGACGTCCACCTCGGCAAACGTCACGACCGCATCTTCCCCTCCCTCGCCGCCGCCGTTCGCGCCGGCCTTGCCCGCGATCCCAAGTCCCTGCCGCGCCGTCCGGGGCGCGACCCCAGCCATATCTCACTGACCCAGGCCGAGATCGAACTTCAGGATCGTATCCGAGGCGACCGTGACCGCGTCGCCAAGGCCCTCGCCATCGAGGCCACGCTGATTGCCAATCGCTCCCAGCTCGCCCAGATCGCCCGCGCTCCCCGCAAGCTCGGCGAGATCCTCCTGCCGTGGCAGGCGGCCCTGCTGCGCGACGAACCGTCGCTCAAATCCTGACGCCCCGCTTCTCGGCGCCAGGGCGCCTGCGCGCCGACCAATCCCCGACCTTGCGAAACTTCTTCCGCTTACCCAGCGTCCTCCTTCGCCGTTCCCCATGAAATCCAAGCTTCCGCTGGCCGCCACCCTCGTCCTCGTCCTCCTCGCCTCCGGCTGCGCCACGCGCAACACCGGCAGCGGCGGCAAGGAAACCACCCTGCTCGGCGGCGCCATCACCTACTCCAAGGACTCTTTTCAGCCGACCACCGCGGCCACCGTCGATGCCGACACGTCCAAAATCATCGGCAAGAACGGTCCCTCCGGCAGCAAGACCACGCTCCTCTGGGGCTTGATCACCCTCCGCGACTACTGAGCTCCGGGCCCCCGCCTCCGAAACTTCCGTAAAATCACCCGCCGCTCCCCTCCGGAGCGGCGTTTTTGTTGCCCCGTCCACCGCGCCCCCCGCACCCTCGCGCCGAAATGCCCGAACGCGCCCTTGCCGACGCTGCCGGTGCCGATGCCAACATCGCGCGCCACCTTGCCCGCATGGCCGCCGCGCACCCCGACCGCGCCGCGCTCAAGATCCCCCGCGGCCGCACCGCCGCCGGTGACATCGACTACCTCGGTCTTTCTTTCGCCGAACTCGACGCCGAGGTCGCCGCATGGTCCGCCCGGCTCGCCGCCGCCGGAATCCGCCCCGGCGACCGCACCTTGGTGATGGTCAAGCAGGGGCTCCCGCTCATCGCCTCGGTCTTCGCGCTCTTCCGCACGGGCGCCGTGCCCGTCGTCATCGACCCCGGCATGGGCCTCAAAAACTTCCTCGCCTGCGTCGCCCGTTCGCGCCCCCGCGCCCTTCTCGGCATTCCGCTGGCCCAGCTGATCGGCCGCCTCTTCCGCCCGTCGTTCCGCACCGTCGCCGTGCGCGTCCCCGCGTCGTCCGTGCTCACCGCCCGGCTCACCGCGCCGGGCGCGCGCGCCGCCGCCCCCGGCCATGCACCGCCGGCGTTTGCCGCCGGCCCGGATGCCCTCGCGGCGATCCTCTTCACGTCCGGCTCCACCGGAGCCCCCAAGGGGGTCTGCTACGAGCACGGCATGTTCGAGGCCCAGGTCCGGCTCATCCGCGAGACCTACGCCATCGAGCCGGGCGAGATCGACCTCCCGCTGCTTCCGATCTTCGCCCTCTTCAACCCCGCCCTCGGTATGACCACCGTCGTGCCCGAGCTCGATCCGCGCCGACCGGCCGCCCTCGACCCCGCGAAAATCGTCCAGGCCATCAATCAGGAGCGGGTCACCAACTCCTTCGGGTCCCCCACACTCTGGCGCAAGATCGGCGACCATTGCCGCCGCGAACGCCTCACGCTTCCCACGGTCCGCCGCGTCCTCTGCGCCGGCGCTCCCGTTCCCGCCGACCTCTGGCGCCAATCGCGCGTGTTTCTGCCCCTCGGTCGTCTCCACAGCCCCTACGGCGCCACCGAATCGCTTCCCGTCGCCACCATCTCCTCCGACGAGATCGTCCCCGGCTCCGTCGCCGGCGCCTGCGTCGGCCGTCCCGTCCCCGGCGTGGCCGTGAAAGTCATCGCGCTCACGGACGCCGCGCTCCCGAGCCTCGCCGCCGCCGGCGAGCTCGCGCCGGGCGAGGTCGGCGAGTTCATCGTCGCCGGGCCGGTCGTCACGAAAACCTACGACGCCCTGCCCGAGGCCACCGCCCGGGCGAAAATCCCGGAAGCCGCGCCGCCCGCCGCCCCCGGCGCTCCTGCCCACCCGCCCCCGACGGTCTGGCACCGGCTCGGCGACTGCGGCTATCGCGACGCCGAGGGCCGGCTCTGGTTCTGCGGCCGCGCGGCCGAGCGCGTCGAGACTCCCGCCGGCTCGCTGCACACCGAGCCCTGCGAGCAGGTCTTCCGTTCCCACCCCCGCGCGACGCGTTGCGCCCTGATCGGCCTCGGGGAGCGTCCCCGCCAGCGTCCCGCGCTCGTCGTCGAGACGAGGATTGAAAACGCCGCCGCCGGCCGGACGCTCGCCGCCGAACTTCGCGCCCTCGCCCTGACCCATCCCCACACCGCCGCCATCGGCACGTTCTTCTTCCGCGAGAAATTTCCGGTCGACGTCCGGCACAACGCCAAGATCCACCGCCTCACGCTCGCCCGCTGGGCCGCGAGCGCCCCGGCGCACACCGTGGACTGATCGACGGCGACCCGCGGAAATGGCTTCCGCGCGCTTCCGTCCCTGTATTCCGTGGCGTCCGTGGGCACCTCGTCTGTTCTCGTCACCGGCGGCACCGGCTTCCTCGGTCGCCGCCTCGTCGAGCGCCTCCTTGCGGCCGGGCGCCCGGTGACCGTGCTCGCCCGCCGCCCCGATCCCGCGCTCGCTGCCCGCGGGGCTCGCTTCGTCGCCGCATCGCTCGACGACGCCCCCGCCGTCGCCGCCGCCTGCACCGGCATCGGCACGATCTACCATGTCGCGGCCAAGGTCGGGGTCTGGGGCCGCTACGACGATTTCTTCCGCACCAACGTCCTCGGCACCCGCGCCCTGCTCGAGGGCGCCCGCCGCCACGGCGTCCGCACCTTCGTCCACACCAGCACGCCGAGCGTCGTCTACAACGGCCGCTCCCTCGCCGGCGCCGACGAATCCCTCCCGCTCACCGTCGACTGTCCCAGCCCGTATCCGCTCACCAAGGCCGTCGCCGAGCGCGAGGTGCTCGCCGCCGACTCGCCCTCCCTTCGCACCGTCGCCCTCCGCCCGCACCTGATCTGGGGCGTGGGCGATCCGCACCTCGTGCCCCGCGTGCTCGCGCGCGCCCGCGCCGGTCGACTCCGCATCGTCGGCGACGGCACCAACCGCGTCGACATGGTCCACGTCGACAACGCCGTCGACGCCCACCTCGCCGCCGAATCCGCCCTGACCTCCTCTCCTTCGCCCGCCGCGGCCGGCCGCGCTTTTTTCGTCACCAACGGCGAGCCCGTCGTCCTCTGGGACTGGATCAACCGGCTGCTCGTCGCGCTCGACCGACCGCCCGTCGAAAAGAAAATCTCCCTCGGCGCCGCCCGTGCCGTCGGCGCCGTCTGCGAAACACTTTGGCGCGTGCTCCCGCTCCGCGGCGAACCGCCGATGACCCGCTTCATCGCCGCCGAACTCGCCAAGGATCATTGGTTCGATCTCGCCGCCGCCCGCCGCGACCTCGGCTACACGCCGCGCGTCTCGATGGCCGCCGGCACCGCCGCCCTCGTCGCCCACCTCCGCTCCACGCCCGATGCCTGACTTGCCTCCGCGCGCCATGATCTCGCCCGCCCTCGCGATGGCCGGGATCGTTCTGCTGTCCAACGTCCTCGTCCAATACCCGATCAACCCCTGGCTCACCTGGGGCGCCTTTTCGTATCCGGTCGCATACTTCGTCACCGACGTCGTCAACCGCCTCGCCGGTCCCGCCCTCGCGCGCCGCGTCGCCTGGCTCGGTTTCGGCGTCGGCCTCGTCCTCTCGCTCCTGATGGCGCCGCCGCGCATCGCGCTCGCCTCGGCCACCGCCTTCATCGTGTCGCAGCTGCTCGACGTCGCCGTTTTCAATCGTCTCCGCCGCGCCAGCTGGTGGCAGGCTCCGCTCTTCGGTTCCGCCGCCGCCTCGGTGGTCGACACCGCGATCTTCTTCGGCCTCGCCTTCGCCGGCACTGATTTCAGCTGGCTGCACCTCGCCGCCGGCGACCTCGGCGTGAAGCTCTTCATGGCCGTCGCCCTCCTGCCGCCCTACCGCCTGCTCGTCGGCAAGCTCACCGCGCCGTCCTGACGCTTGGGCCCGGCCGCCGCCGGCATCCGTGTGCTCCGTGCACTCCGTGGTCAATAATCACGCCGACCGCTGCCGCACCGCTTCGAACAGCGTGATGATCGTCGCCATCGCCACGTTCAGCGAGTCCGCCTGCCCCGCCATCGGGATGCGCACCGGCGTGTCGCAGTTCTCCAGCCAGAATTTGCTCAGCCCATACTGCTCGCTCCCCATCACCACGGCCAGCGGCCCGCGCAGATTCACGTCCGAGTAGATTTTCTCCGCCGCGGGCGTCGTCGCCGCGGTGCGCACGCCTTTTTCCTTCAGCCACGCGTGCACGCGCGTGCTCTCCTCGACCACGAGCGGCACGGAAAACAGCACCCCCGTCGACGCCCGCACCACGTTCGGGTTGAAAATATCCGTCACCGGGTCGCACACGATCACCGCGTCGCACCCCGCCGCATCCGCGCTGCGCAGGATCGTCCCGAGATTGCCCGGCTTCTCGATCGCCTCGACCACGAGCAAGAACGGCTCCGCCGGCAGCGCCAGCTCCCCGAGCGTGCGCTTCCACTGCGGCGCCACCGCCAGCAACCCGTCGGGCCGCTCCCGATACGCCACCTTCGCGAAGGCTGATTTGCTCAGCTCGAAGGTCCGCGCCCCGGCCGCCTCCGCCTGCGCGATCAGCGCCGGTTCGTTTTCCCCCAGAAACCACTCCGGCGCGAAATACAGCTCCTGCAGCGCCACGCCCTTTTCCAGCGCCCGCCGGATCTCCCGGTAGCCTTCCACCAGAAAGACTCCCGCCTCGTCGCGCGGCCGCCGGTCGCGCAGCTTCACCAGCTGCTTTACCCGCGGATTCTGGAGACTGGAGATTATTTCTGCGCTCACGCCCGCACGTCAGCACGGATTCCCCGTCCCAGACGAAACAAAAACCGCCTCGCCGCCCTCGGTTCCGTGTATTCCGTGTGGTCCGTGGGCCAAAAGCATTCCCGGAAATTCAACGACCAGCCGTTCGCCTATCACCAGGAGATCGAGCTCGAGATCGCCACGCTCACCAACCTCGGCTCCGGCCTCGGCCGCGTCGCGCTGCCGGGCGAAACCGAGGCGAAGTGGGTCGTCATGGTCCCGTTCACCCTGCCCGGCGAACGCGTCCGCGTCCGCGTCTTCCGCAACCAGAAGAATTTTTCCGAGGCCGACCTCGTCGCCGTCCTCCGGCCCTCGCCCCACCGCGCCGACGCCGTCTGCCCGCTGTTCGCCCGCTGCGGCGGCTGCCAGTATCAGCATCTCGCCTACGCCGAGCAGCTGCTCTGGAAACAGCGCCAGGTCGCCGAGCTGCTCCGCCACATGGCCGGCATCCCCGATTTCCCCGTCGCTCCGGTTGTCCCGTCGCCGCGCGAACTCGGCTACCGCTCCAAGATCACCCCGCATTTCAATCCGCCGCGCGATCCCGCCGTGCCGCCGCCGATCGGCTTCCTGCGCCAGGGCACGCGCTTCGACCTCGTCGACGTCCCGCGTTGCCCGATCGCGACCGACGCCATCAACGCCAAGCTCCCCGAGGTCCGCGCCCGCGTCCACGCCCGCGCCGCCGCCGGCGAATACAAGCGCGCCGCCACGCTCCTCCTCCGCCACGCCGACGAGGGCGTCGTCACCGATTACGACGCGATCATCACCGAGAGCATCGCTTCGGACTCCGGCGCGCCGCTCCGCCTGCGCTTCCTCGCCCGCGACTTCTTCCAGAACAACCCTTTCATTCTTCCCGCGTTCACCGGTTATGTCCGCGCCCAGGCCGCGGCCAGCGGCGCGCGCTACCTCGTCGACGCCTACTGTGGCAGCGGCCTCTTCGCCCTCAGCGCGGCACCCGCCTTCCGCCGCGTGGCCGGCATCGAGCTCAGCGAGTCCTCGATCAAATTCGCCCGCGAAAACGCCGCCGCCAACGGCCTCGCCCACGTCACCTTCCAGGCCGGCGACGCCGCGCAGATCTTCGCCGGCTTGCCGGCCCTCGCGACCGCGGACGAGCCGCAGGCCTTCGCGCCTTCGGACACCGCTGTCATCATCGATCCGCCGCGCAAAGGCTGCGACGAGTCCTTTCTGTCGCAGCTTTTCACCTACGGTCCGCGCTGCGTCGTCTACGTCAGCTGCGACCCCGCCACGCAGATGCGCGATCTCAAGTCGTTCCTCGCCGCCGGCTACACCCTTGCGGCCGCCCAGCCCTTCGATCTCTTCCCGCAGACGCGCCACCTCGAGTGCGTCCTCACGCTGGTGAAAACCGCTGTCCCCGCCTCGGCCGCCACCGCCTGATCGGGCGATCCCGCGCCGCGCCCTTTTCCCCATGGACCTCCACCTCACCGGCCAGCACGTCGCGGTTGTCGGCTCCTCCCGGGGCATCGGCCGCGCCGTGGCCGATGCCTTTGTCGCCGAGGGGTGCGTTGTCCGCGGTTTCGACCGCGCCGAGTCCGCCGCCGCTGCGCCGTTCCCCACCACGCTCGGCGACGTCACGTCGTTCGACCAGCTCAAGGCCTTCGCCGCCGCCTTCCCCGCGATCGACCACGTCGTCTTCGCCGTCGGCGTCGGCTCCGGTAAATTCGGTTTCCCGTTCTGGAACGTCCCGCCGTCCGACTGGGCGCGGGTGCTCGACGTCAACCTCATCGGCGCCGTCAACGTCGCCCACGCCTTCGCTCCCGGTCTGATCGCCCGCGGCTCCGGCTCGTTGCTCGTATTCACCTCCGTTGCCGGCCAGATCGGCTCGCAGACCGATCCGCCCTACAGCGCCGCGAAAGCCGGTCTGATCAACTTCATGCAGTGCGCGGCGAAAGACTTCGCGCCGCACCACGTGCGCGTCAACGCGCTCTCCCCCGGTATGGTGCAGACCGCGCTCAACGAATCGGTCTGGGCCGCCGGCCAGGCGACGCTGCCCGCGTCCGCGCGGCAATCCTACGCCGAGTGGGCGGCGGAGAAAATCCGCAAGGTCTCGCCCCTCGGTCGCTGGCAAACGCCCGCCGAGTTTGGGGCCATGGCCGTCTACCTCGCGTCGCCCCACGCGAAGAACATCACCGGCCAGACGCTCAACATCGACGGCGGCCAAGTCATGCACGCCTGACCGTGGGTGCCATGTCCGCCGCCTTGCTCAGCCGCTTACTCGGCGTTTCTCGCCTCATTCGTGTCGGTCGCCTCGCGGCTGTGCTCGTCTCCGCGGCCGCCGCGGGTCTCGCCTTCGCCGCGTCGTCGCCCGCGTCCGCCGCTCCCGCTTCCGATCGCATCACCTTCGCCACCGTCGCCAGCACCGCGCTCGGCCGTTCGTTGCCCATCGCCATCGTTGCGCCCGCACCGTCCGCTGCCACCGCGACCACGGCTCCGGCCGCCGTGCCCGTCCTCTATTTTCTCCACGGCCGCGGTCGCCATCACCGCTCGCTCGTCGATTCCCCGCTGGCCCGCGCCGCGCTGCTCGCGGCCCGCTGCTACGTCGTGCTGCCCCAGGGCGAGGACGGCTGGTATATCGACTCGCCCGCCCAGCCCGACGCGCGCTACGCCGCCTACCTTGCCGAGGTGATCGCGTGGGCCGAACGCACGTTGCCCGTCGCCCGCGAGCCGGCGCGCCGCGGCATCGCCGGTTGGTCGATGGGCGGTTACGGTGCCGTGCGTTTCGCGCAGGCCCAGCCCGCGGCCCGCCGTTTCGGTTTCGTCGCGAGCATCATCGGCCTGCTCGATTTCCCGCGCGCGGAAGATTTGCCGGAAGGGCAAAACTACCGCGTGCCCGTCGCGCGCTTCACCGCCGATCCCGCCGTCTGGGCGACGCTCAATCCGCTCCGCGCGGTCGACGCCCTCCGCGGCTCCGTGGTGACGCTCGTGCTCGCGACCCGCGGCTTCGAGCGGACGATGAACGAACACTTCCTCGCTGCGCTCGCCGCCGCCACGCCCCCGATCCCGGCCCGCGTCCGCCGCCTCGAGGGCGGCCATGAGTTCGCCCTCGTCGAGCGCGCCGTGCCCCTCGTGCTCTCCGACGCGATCGCCGTGTTCGACCGGGTTTCGCCATGAGTGTCGTCACCGAAAAGTCCCTGCAGTGCGAATTGCTCGTCGCCGGCGGCGGTTTGTCCGGCGTCTGCTGCGCGCTCGCGGCGGCCCGTCTCGGGACCAAGGTCATTCTCGTGCAGGATCGCCCCGTCCTCGGCGGCAACGCCTCCAGCGAGATCCGCATGCACGTCGTCGGCGCCACCGGTCTCCACGCCGGGTTGCCGCTCGAGCTCGAGCCGCGCGAGGGCGGGCTCATCGAGGAAATCCGGCTCGAGTTCGCCGTGCGCAATCCCCAGCGCTCGCCCGCCGTCGCCGATCTCATCCTCTACGAGCTCTGCCGCGCCGAACCGAACCTCACGCTGCTGCTGAACACCACCGTCGTGGCCGCGCGCGTCGCCGACGGTCGCATCGTCGACGTGACCGCCGAGCGGCCCTCGACCGAGGACCGCTTCACGATCGCCGCGACGATGTTTGCCGACTGCACCGGCGACGGCCGCCTCGGCGCGGAGGCCGGCGCGCCCTGCCTGCGCGGGCGCGAGGGCCGCGATGCCTTCGGCGAACCGCTCGCCCCGCCGCAGGGCGACACCAAGACCCTCGGCTCCACGATCCTCTTCCAGGCGCGCCGCCACGACCGCCCGATGCCCTTCGTCGCGCCGCCGTGGGTGCGCAAGTTCACCGCGTCCGATTTCAAGCTCCGCCCGTTCGGCAAAAGCGGCTCCGACCTCGGCCTCGAATACGGCTACTGGTGGATCGAGTGGGGCGGCTGCCTCGACTCGATCAAGGACGGCGAGCGCATCCGCGACGAGCTGCTCGGCATCACGCTCGGGGTCTGGAACCACATCAAGAACGAGAGCGGCCTCGACGTCGCGCACTGGGCGCTCGACTGGATCGGTTTTGTTCCCGGCAAGCGCGAGAGCCGCCGCTTCCTCGGCCAGCACGTGCTCACCGAAAACGATGTCCTGGGTTCGCGCCCGTTTGCCGACGCGATCGCCTTCGGCGGCTGGCCCATCGACACGCATCCGCCCGAAGGTGTCGACGCGCCGGGCGAAGCGCCCTGCACCCAGCACCATGTGCCCTGGCTCTACGATTTGCCGCTGCGCAGCTGCGTGGCGTCGACGCTGCGCAACCTCTTCTTCGCGGGCCGCAATATTTCCGCCACGCACCTCGCGTTCGCTTCCACGCGCGTGATGGCGACCTGCGCCGCGATGGGGCAGGGGGTCGGCACCGCCGCGGCGTTGGCCCTCCGCGCCGGGGTCGCGCCCGCCGAGATCGCCGGCGACGCCGCGCTCGTCGGGCGCATCCAGCAGCAGCTGCTGCGCGACGACGCCTATCTCCTCGGTGTGCCGAACCGCGACGACGCCGACCTCGCGCGCCGCGCCGTGGTCACCGCCTCCTCCGCGCAGCCGGGCGGCGAGCCCGCCCTGGTTGTCAGCGGTCAAACCCGCGCGGTGCACGGTCCCGCGCCCGCCGCCGGCAACGCCGCGGCCGGCCCCGCCAACCATTGGGAAGACGTGCTCAAGGCGCTCGATTCCGGGCCGTCGCGGCCGCATTACACCGTGGCCCCGCCCGATCGCGCCCGTCCCGGCATGCACCGCTGGCTGAGCGATCCGGCCGGCGGTCTGCCCGCCTGGCTGGAACTGCGTTGGGCCGAGCCCGTCGCCGTGCGCGAGGTGGGGCTGATTTTCGACACCGGCCTGCACCGGTTCCTCACCTTGTCCCAGGCCGACGGCTACACCCGCCGCATGCACTGGGGCGAACCGCAGCCCGAGACGGTCCGCGACTATTGTCTCGAGGTGGAAACCGCCGCCGCGCCCGGCGAGTGGCGCGCGGTGCACACGGAGCGCGGGAACTACCAGCGCCGCCGCGTCCACCGGTTCGTCGCGGCCGGGGCGCCCGCCCTGGCCGGCATTCGCGCCCTGCGTCTCGTCGTCACCGCGACCAACGGCCTCGATCACGCCCGCGTCTGCGAAGTGCGCGTCTACGCCTGAGCCGCCCCGGGCCCCGGTTTGCCCGGGGCGCCGGGCTCTTCCGGCGGTTTCGGCATGTCGGCGAGCAGCTTGGCGATGCCGTCCTCGGAGATGCCGTGGCTCACGGTCAGGTTGTAACGCTCACGCAAAAACCGCTCCACCGAGACCCATTCGTCGTTCCACCGCACGCGCCCGGTCCACGCGCAGAACGTCACGAAGTCTTCCAGCCGCTTCACCTGGTCGACCGCGGTTTTCAGTTCGCCGATGAGCCGCGCCTGCTCGGCCTCGTGCCGGCGTTCCTCGCCCATCGCCGCGCCGAGGAAAAGCGATGTGCCGATGCACACACCCATGAAGACGTTGAGGTAAAACATCCGGTCCGCCACCGCGATGCCGGCGAGCGGTCCCTGGCCCGCGAGCACCGCGTCGAACGCGAACAGCCCCAGCGTGGTCCCGACCGTCACGGCCACCGACGGCACGAACCGCACCGCCGCCCACACGAGCAACGGGAACACGACGATCAGCGTCACCGGCAGCGGCAGCCCGTCGATCGCCCAGCGGCCGGCGCCGAACATCGCCGCCAGCAGCGTCAACGCCCCCAGCGCTCCGAGCTCCACCCGTTGCGCCCGGGTGTCCGCGGGCCGCGACCAGCGCAGCCACGCGAGCGCGGCGGGCGCCGCGAGAAAGATCGCGAAAACATTCGCCGCATACCAGGCCGACGCCGTCGTCCACAGCTGCCCCGCGGGCAGGTGGCCCGCGCTCGTCAGCGCGAACATCCCCATCGCCGTGCTCAGCGGCTGGAGGACCAGCAGCTCGGCGAGGATCAGCTGGACCACGTCGCGCAACCGGTCGAATTCGATCCGGCGTCCGAGCCGGTCGTGGAACCACCAGCCGGCGAGCGCGGCGTCGAGGCCGTTGCCGGCGGCCATGAGCAGACCGACCAGCAGCGGTTCGTCGCTCGCGAGCGTCATCGCGAATTCCCCGGCGAACACGCCGATCGCCACCGCCCGGCCCCAGAGCAGCGCCGCGATCAGCGCCAGTCCGGCCGGGATGAAGAGCATCCACGAGACGTTCGCGACCTGGGCCGAGATGCCGATGCAGAGGCGTCCCGTGCCGTAGTAGACGGTCGCGAGGGCCGTGAGCAGCAGCGCCCACGACCAGAGTGGCCGGCGTTCGTTCATCCCTGGACCCGGAATGCTCCGGAGCGGCGCCGCGCTGCCAACGGCAATTCCCTACGTGGTTTTGCGCCGGCGGTATGCGGAGCGCTACGCCGCGGCGGAGGTTGCCCTTGGCCCGGCTTCTGCGCGGTTCCGGCGGCACGCGCAGCTCCCGCCGGCCCGAATCTGTGATTCGGGTCGGCCCGGCGGCGGAATCTCGCGGCGGGCCGGGGCCTTCTTCGGTTCGATCCGAGGAAAGCCCGGGTCCGCCGCTAGGCCCGCCCGTTCGCGCTGCGATACGAGTCGCGCATGCGCGGGCGCGGACTCACTCGGCGAGATCGGCGTGTGCGGCGGGCGCGGTGTGTGCGGCGGCGGTTTTTGCGACCGGGTCGTTGACGGTGCCGAGCGCGACGACGACGCCGGCGAGAATGATGGCGGCGACGAATTTGAAGTAGGGATCGTTTTTCATGCGGTTGATCGGGATTCGTGCGGCAAGACGGTCCGCGTGCCCCCGCGGGTTGCGCGGGCGCGCGGAATTTCGCCGGCGATATTTTCGCCGGTCCTGTAACTGTCCGCGGAATCCTGCGTCGCGCGCGCCCGCGGCGCGCCGGCGCTCAGGCCTTGTCCGCGGCGGGATCGTCGTCGCCGTCGTTCTCGGCGAACGCGCTCGCCGCTTCCGCCAGCAGCCGCTGCGCGGCCTCGAGCTGGTCGTCGGCGACCTGGACGCGGATCATGCCGCCGAACGCGTCGTCCAGCACGAAGGCTTCGATGCCATTGTCCACGAGCAACGAGTGGAGCAGTTCCGCCTCGGCGAGATTCGAGCACGTAGTCGCGGTGGTCATGGCCGGACTATGGGCCCGCGGCGGGCGCGACGCAACCGCGCCGCTGGCAATTCTTCCGCGCTTCTTGCGGCGATCCGGGCGGTTCGCCGCCGGCCGCGCGGGTCTAGCGCACCTTCGCGCACACGATGCAGTCGCGCGGCTCCGGGCCCAGCGTCGGGCATACGTGCCAGCGGCGCAGCACGCCTTCGCGCTGCAGGCCGACCTTTTCCATCACGCGGACCGAGGCCGGATTCGCCGTGTCGCAGAAAGCCCACGCGCGGTGGATCCCCGGCTGCGCCAGCGCCCAGTCGACGGGCGGCGCGAGCGCCTCCGCGGCGAAGCCCCGGCCCCACCACCGCTTCGCCAGCACGTAGCCGAACAGCGCGCGGCCCTGGCCCTCGAAAGTCACTCCCACGGAGCCGATCGGCGTATCCGTGCCCTTGAGACAAAGCAGCCACGGGTAGTGGCCCGCCAGTCCGCCCCGCTCCCACTGGGCCGCGCTTTCGCGGAGAAACGCCGCCAGCGGCGCCGTCTGCGTGTAGGCCGGCCAGGCGAGGTAGCGCGTCACCTCCGGGTCGGAAGCCCAGCCGGCGAAGACCGCCTCCGCGTCGTCGGCCCGGGGCGGGCGGGCATCGAGCCGCGCCGTCGCGAACCGGGCGGGCGGGCGGGGCTTCGCGGCGGGCAGGTTCACTCGTCCGGAGCGACTTTGGCGCGCACCGCGTCGAGC
>JACCDX010479277.1_pt1 | contig 21849 bp, 41 predicted proteins | sample 7449681 | NCBI WGS metagenome assembly JACCDX01 (sample SAMN15323450, study PRJNA562643) | freshwater metagenome | isolation source: river surface water | place: USA:Blue River Watershed | collected 2017-08-18
AACCCATCATAAATCTTTAAATCTTTATGCAATTGTATCTCTCTCAACGTCAATGCGTGTAAGATAACGTCTTTTTGACCTTTTGGTAACTCTTGTACGATAGTTTTCATCTTATTTGTTTTTGATTATAATACAAATGTAGGTAATTCCCTGGACATATGCAAATTTTTTAACAATTATTTTTAAAAATAATTAAATATGACCTAATTCTCTGTGTATTCTAGTAAGACCTAACCATTCCACATTTATATCTTCAAAGGCAATTGCCATAGTCAAACAAAATATAAAACCAACAACCATAAAAAAGATAATATATCTTGTTGTTACATCATTACTGATAGCATTTATGATGTTTAATATAAGTTTACCAAAAATTGTTAGTACAGCAATTACAACAATACATGCTATATGTATACCAACCAATAAAACCAAAGTATCAGCTTCAATAAAAAAGTTCAGCAATAAACTCATCAACCAACCATTTGCACAATCAGCTATAAAATAACCACTTAATATTGGTATGGTTAAGTATATGATGTTAAATCTACCAGTAAATTGCAACATCAACATTACAAGTATAATAGGTGATGCAATAGCACAAAAAAATCCACCGACCAAAAGATAACTAATAAGACTCATAAATTGCAGTGTAGCAAATGTATTAAAGTCATATTCAAATGCTCTAAAACTCTTACCATCAGAGTTAGTTCCTTGTATTACGTTCTTAGGGAAAATATTAAATGACATATACTTAATTTTTAAATGTTAGACAAAAGTAGGAAAAATATTCGACACATGCAAATATTTTTCCAGGTTTTTTTAATTATTTTGATAGCATGTCAAACAAAGTGTGGTAATTACAATCTTTGATGTTTCCGTTATCATCAACTTCATGTGGTTGTACAAACTCCAACACTTCCTTTCTTGCTTCTTTTTTAGCCATTTTAAGGCATTGTTCTAAATAACCTTCAATCAATATCCCTAAAGGATTGTCTTGGTCACGTAACGATGATAAAATATCACTCGTCATTTCTTTTGCTGTCTTTTCCATAATTATGCTATTGTTTCAGTGATTACTTCGTCTACTCCAATTGGTTTAACAGATGCACTAATAGTGTAGTTATCACTATCTTCTGGTGATATACCAGTGCTGTCTGCGTGGCTTTTGATTGCGTTAACAATGTTTTGTGCCACTTCCATAAGTTCTGCTTGGTTTGTGATATTATCAGCAAACTCTAATGTAACTGTAAATGCGATTTTGTTTGACATAACTTTTATTTTTTAGATTATTAATATGATACAAATGTAGGTAATTCCCTGGACTTATGCAAATTTATTTGCAATTATTTTTAATTATTTTTTTCTTTTTAAAATATCTTCCAATTGTCTTTCAGCAATAGTAATGACAGACACTATCTTTCTGCAATCTTCATCAGACAATAACCCAGCATCACCTAACATATCTTTGATACCTCTCGCTGATAAGTTAACATAGATATTCTTTAAATCGTTTACCTTTAACATAGCACGTTGTACTGGTGTTGCAGTACCACCTTGTTTAGCGATGTCTTGTGTGATTTTCTCTTTACCATATCTACGTGGTAATTCTTTGCCAGTCTTTTCTTTTTTGACTGCTTTCTTTTTAGGTGTTTCCACTACTGGTTCAACAATACTCTCTTCTTCATCGATTTCTTCGTCTTCTTCAACTTCAATCTCCAATTCCTTTATATTATCTATGTGGACACCACTTGTGTTCGCTAACCTAAGATATTTATCAATCAATTCTTTTTTAGTTAGGATTAACTTCTCAAAGATGTTGGTAAGTATTTCTTTTGTTCTATCGTTTAATCTACCTTCTTCTGATAGTTTATACAATATATTAAAAGGTAGTCTAATTTCATCAGTAAAGATTTCTTTTAAATCTACATCTTGTTCAATAACACCTAATGTAATAGTAGTGTTATAATCTATTTCTTTCAATTTTGCTACTTCAGTTGCCATAATAAATAATTTTATATGACAAATGTAGTGAAAATATATTTAACTTCCAAATAAAAAAGTCAAAAATTTATTTGTTTTTTAAAAAAGTTATTCTTACCTTTGCAGAACTTATAGTTAAGTATGTTCCATTGAGCATGCTGTATCGTGCTGCGTATAGTTCTGATGAACTATCGATGATGTATTGTATATAATGAAAAAACCCAGCTGGATGGCTGGGTTTTAATGTATTATTTGAATGCTATTGGGTTATCTACTACTTTACCCATGGAATTGGCTTGTTTTACTGTTAGGTGTCTCACCTTTCCATCTGCGTCTGGTTTCCCAGATACGGCTTTACCAATTGCTGACCTATCTGTAGCACTATTTGCGTTACCTACACCAGCTGCGTCCATTACTTGCGATAGCTTCAATAGCTTTCCGCTACCTTGCGTTGCGTTTTTGATTTTTTTAGTTAAGGTCTGAACTTTTTTTCTTTCATCCTTATCTAACTCATCGTATGTTTTATCTCCTTGGCTATCATCGTCAGATGACTGCTCAGCTTCTGCAATTTTTGAAGCGAAAGATTCTCTTAGCATTTGTTTTATCAATATTTTGTCCATCTTGCAATTCTTTTATAATAAATATCTAGATTTCGAATAAAAATCAAAGAATGAATGCTTGGTGTACACAATTGTGTACATGACTTACTCAGTTATTGTTGTACCTAATAACATACGAATCAATTCATCTGATTCTTCCCTAACATTCACCACATCAATAAGACCATTCATTTGTTCTGCTGGAACTTGAATAGTTTTTCCAGTTAGTTGATAAATTTTATCTTGTATATCAACAACTAAGTTATTTATCTCGATTGCTTTTATATCACACCAGATTTCAAACGCTGTTCTAAGTTCTTCTTCTGGTAATGAGAATATGATTTCTAATTGAATAAATACCTCCCTAAGAGAAACATCGCTGTTTGACAATCTTTCTCTTAGTTTATATGAAGCATAAGTAGATAACGTAAACTTGTAGTTATCGTCAAGGTATTTTAAAACTAGTTCTTTCATTACAATTCATTGTAAGCCATTTGGATAGACTTTTGTTTACTCAACTTGATTAGAGTTTTGTTTTTTATTTGTCTAACCATTTCACGACTCATATCAACAATGTCACTAACCTCTTGTAAAGTTCTTGGTTCGTTACCATCCAACCCAAACAATAGTATCATGATGTTCTTATCTTTCTCTCTCAAACCATCTAAACACTTTAAGATAGTTTTGTTGTGGTCTAACTCACTAACCAAGTAATCTGTCGCTTTAAATGATTTATCATCACTCAATAAGTCCAACAAAGTACCACCATCACCATCATCACCACCCAATTGTTTATCCAAAGAGTCCATACGGTATGTTGTTAACAAATCCAAAGTTTCAAACTCATCAGTATCTAACTCATCTGATAATTCATGGATATCAACTTTGTAACCAACCTTTTGCTCATGCTCAGATATCAATCTATCCAATTTAGATAATAGACTGATTTTGTTAGATGGTAAACGTACCATACGGTTGTATTTACTGATGTGCTCAATGATTACTTTCTTTATCCACCATACACCATATGATATAAACTTCACGTTGTTGTTTGGGTTAAATCTTTCAGCAGCCATTATCAAACCTAAATTACCCTCATTAACTAAATCTTCCAATGGAGTTGATGGTGTAACATATTGTTTAGCAACAGTCACAACAAACTTTAAGTTTCTTTTAACCAATTCCTCTCTAGCTTTCAAATCTCCTTTACTAGCTTTCAACGCACAAATTCTTTCTTCCTCTGGAGTAAACATGTTTATTTTAGATATCTCTTTAAGATATGTCTTAAATGATTCATTTTCTCTACTTGTAATACTAGCGTTAATTCCGATTTGTTTCATAATAAATTTATTTTAGTTAATTAATAGTTCAAAGGTAAGTATAATATTTTTAATATCCAAATATTTTTAAAGATTTCTTTCAATTTCTCGTTTTAAATCTTTTTCTTTAAGGGTGTTTCTTTTGTCGTAAAGGTTTTTACCTTTCGCCAAACCAATCTCCAATTTTATAAATCCAGTGTTAGTTAATATAACCTCTAAAGGCACAATAGTCAAGCCTTTTTGCGATATTTGTTCACTTAATTTGATAATTTCTTTCTTCTTCATAAGGAGTTTTCTATCCCTTAGAGGTATGTGATTATTATGTTTACCACCCTCTTTGTGTTCAGTTATATGCATACCTTTGATGAAGATTTCATCATTGGAGATAAAACAGTAAGCCTCAACTATTGATACCTTTCCAGCACGAATAGATTTAACTTCTGAACCTTGCAATTTGATTCCAGCTGTGTGCTTATCAAGTATCTGATACTCAAAATAAGCTTTCTTATTTTTAGTTATTGATTTCATTTGTTTTTATTTTAAGTCCTAATTCCTCTAATCCTTTATCATGACAATCTTTTACTGCTTTCATACCATATTTTGTAGCAATAGACTCTAAAGCTTTGGCGTGGTAAGCTTCCTCTGGTTCAATCACTTTAAACAATTCCAATAAATCATTTGGTGTGTTTGAGTCTTTGATTATAACCCTCATTCTTTTAAGTGATAAACCCTCAGCATAAGCACCAATAGCAGCTGCTGTTTTCATATCACAAATACATGGGATTGTATTTCTCCAATACCTACCATCTTTGGTTGATTTTTCGTACTTTTCAATTTCTCTGTTTTCCAATATTGCTTCAACCATCTTAGCGTGATTAGCTTCTTGACCAGCAATATCAATAAAGATATCATAAGCTTCTTTGTCGTTTTGACAATATGTGTTAGCGAAATCAATGAATCTTTCTTCAGCATCTTTCTCATTGTTATAAAGACCAACAAGCCAATGCTCAAGTTTTTCCTTGTCATTTAAACACTTTTGCCACCAATCTTCAGTTATTGACTTCATAATTATTTTTTAGTTTTTGGCCACATACCTTCACATGGTTCATCACACCATCGAATAGTTCTGGCAACGATAACATTTGTGGTATGTATCTCACAACCATCTTCCATGAGTTTAGCAAATTCACGGCTAGTTGCTCTGTCAATATATTTACTAACAGCAACCTTTACAGCACCACCACATTTAAAACATGTTGCCACTTGAACTTTCACTAATCTTAAATCTTCTTCTGCCATAGTACAAATGTAATGAATTAATTTGAATATACCAAATTTTTTGTGATATTTTTTTTGATAATATTTTCTTAACGTTCCCATAACACACAAAACTACAATTTTGTATATTTTTACATAAACTATTATTATGAAAAAAATCGCACTTTTATTGTTAATTTTATTAACGTCATGTGGTACTTTAAAGAAAGTAGACTACACATCAAATAACTACATCCCCAAAGATTTTGAGGATGCTGAAAAATGGTTTGATGCAATGCACAATAGGAAATCTAACTAAGTTTCCTATTTGATGCTATATCATCTTCTATAACTAGATATTCACCAGTTGTACCTAAACAGTCAATTAGAATCAAATTGGGTAAATCTTCCATCAATCCTAACTTCATAACTGTTGTATGACCTACAACATAAACAACATCTGGTATTGCATCAGCTAACAACGATTGTGGTCTAACCCAGATTGGTGTTTGAGTTATATCGTTACCAGTTTGGCTGTAGTTATTACCCATAGTGAAATCAAACACTCTAGGTTTAATATTAAACGTTTCGTTTATACTATTTTCTAAATCGTTAACATCAATATTGTTAGCTTCAGCCCATGTTTTTGTTACACCAGCATGAGTGAAAACATATATGTCATGTTTGTAGCACATTTGCAACAAATTATCTTTAAATGCTTCCATCAATATTTCTTTTATTCTAGGTGCTGCACCGTATTGATAACCAGAGTAAGTTGAATATGCGAATCCAGTATAGTGATAGTCATGATTCCCTATAAGGAGTATCACTTTATCCATGTTAGCTTTTTTGAACTCAACTATCTCTAGAAAGTTAGATATTTGCTGTTCGGCTGTTACATCTTCATGTGTATCAAAGTAATCACCGATAAAAACTATTTTATCTGATGATTCTAATTCTTTTGCGACTATATCTTTCCAGTTAAGTCTTCCGTGGGTATCTCCCAATGCTACTATTTTCATATTTTTACTTTTTTAACGAATTAAATGACCATCCATTTCACATCGTTTACATTTCCAACCTTCCATTGTCTTACGATAAAGAGTATCTGCCACATATAAATAACTTTTTGTTACCACACCAGCTTTAATAGTGTAATCATATTTCTTATATGGTAGAATTACCTCTCTTATAGTATCCTCATTTTGTATCATGATAAAATCTGCGGTGTCTTTTGTTTGGTTTTCTACATAGAACCATGCTGTTTTATTAATTAAACACCCTTTTTTTTCTTTTTTACAAGAAATCATCAGTACTAATACCAATGAATAAAAACTAATATTATATGCTACTTTTTTCATTTTTAAAACTTTTTTCTAGTTCTGATATATCATCTACTTTAACCCATTCATTTCTTCTTATAGAGAAAATATACCAATCAGTTTCACTTAGTCTTCTATAAGCATTGTAATTTTCATTATCATTTATATAAATGATATGATAATTATGCTCTTCAACCTTCAGTAGTTTCATTTTGTCTCTCTAATTTGTTAATAATCTCTTATCGAATCAATCACCATTTCATCTAAGTCAACAAATAATGTTGGTTCTTCTTCTTTTCTTACTCTTAATATCATATTTTAGATTTTACGTGTTCAAGACTTTGAATGAACTTTTCATTCTCATCACTAATAGTTACCAGAATTTTACCGTTGCCATCATAGTCCCAACGAACTACAAACTCTTTCAGTTTTACAGCACCAGCCTTTGGACCATCACTACACTCACTTGTTGTATAGTTAGGTAAATTGAAATCGTTACTCTTCTCCACCTTCTTTTTCTTTTATTTCTAAATGTGCACCCAGTGCACCACCAGCTAAACCAGCTGATACCACCCATGCAAACGCTGCATCACCGTTGCCAGCATTATAAGAATTGAATGCATTAACAAACCCAGCAATCATCGCTAGACCATACAACCAAATCGAAACTTTATTACTTAATTTCATGTTAATCAAATTTATATACATATACGGTGTCAACGGTCTTTCCGTCTGTTACCAATTTTATTTCTGGTTTTATAGGTGTTGATACTTCAAATTCATCATCAACAAACGCATAGTCAATCAATGAATATAATCCTACCATAAGCAACAAACCAAATGATACCAATCCTATAATCAAAGCTGTTCCTATTCCTTCCATTATTCCTTCCATTATTTCTTGTTAAAATATTTATCAATACTAACCATTACCAAGCCTAATACAACTGATAAACCAATTGAAGATAAAATCCATATTGGGTCATTCTTTATAGCAGCCATTATTGATGGAACTATGATAGTTGTAATCCAAATACATAGAAATACAATGTTGAATGTTTTGCTATCATTAACTTTCTCAACTCTCTCAGACCAAACCAATCTTTCCAACGCATCTTCCATGTCTTTTCCATATGCTGGAACTTCATGTCTTGTACCATCTAACTCTAAAATAGTAAATTGATACTTAAAATATCCAGGTGATGTCTTGCTCTCACCTATCAATTTTCCTTCAATCGCTTTTCTTCTCTGTTTCATTTTAATTTATAATTTTTCTTGTTTTATTACTATTTTTTCTTTTCTTTTTTGGACTAGCTGACTTCCTAGCTTTAATCATTGCTTTCTTCATTCTAGCATCTTCTTTATAAACAATAGTCATTCTGTTTTCTTTTGATGCGTTATGTGTACGACCTTGATTATAGTTGGGTCCAATACTATGAGGGCTACATGTCGCTAAAAATAACACACATATAGCTAGAATCAAATTACCCATAGTTTAACAACGATAAACTACATCACCCTCATTTCTATTTAAGTTACTAGGTGTATGTATCTCATTCAACATTTGTTGATGATTATCATCACCCATACTTGGGTCAATCTCATGTTTAAACACCAGTGCTAAATGTTTCTTAATCATTTCAGTCTCTTTAGGTCCAATCTCTTTAGGGTCTGAAACTTCAAAATAACCTTGAAGCCAGAAGGCAAAATCTCTACTCGTCATAATCTTAGTTTTCACGTTCTATAAATTCATGTAACTTATCAAATTTTGGTCTCATATCTTGAACAAAGGTTGGATAATTAAATTCTTCATCCTTTGAATTTTTAAGTATCATATCACCATTTGTGAATCTTATAAAATTCTCTTTGCTCAAAACTGCGATTACTTTTTTGTACTCATCTAAAATGTGGAATGACACATTTTCTTTAAACGCTGTTAATATATTACCTTCAGAGTTCAACAACACTAAACTAGGTAAATTTTTTAATTCTTTTATTGTCATAATTTTTATTTTTTACAAATGTACTATTTTTTTGTTATATATCCAAGTTCTAATGAAGAATTATTTCCATACTCCATTGTTATTGGTTTATTTTGTATCTCATATCGTCTATTTAAGATACTTGCATTCAAGAATAATTGACCATCAGCAAACTCATGTCTACCATAATCTTCGTGAATATGACCACATGAATGTATTTTCAAGTCGGTAAACTCTGGTAGTTTAGCTCTCAAATACTCACAACCAGTTCTAACACCTTCTAATGTTACATCTAAATAACCGAATATCGGGCCATGTGTTATAAGAATGTTTGTATCTAATGGTATTTTATCCCAATGTTCGTTGATGGCCTCTCCGATACGATTAAAAGCCCAACCATGGAAGTATGGTTGCACTGGACTACCCCAGATTTTTATACCTTCTATTTCTACACCACTGTCATTTAAGTATGTAATCTCTGGATACTTAGCCATCTTAGCATCAACTATATGTTTTGATGCATTCTCAAAGAAGAAATCATGGTTTCCAGCAATAAGAATCTTATGCGTATATGGTAATTTACTATACCAATTCAAGAAAGCATCTATCTCATACTCCATCCCTCGTGATGAAACATCACCACAGTGTATTAATATATCCCCACCTTGTAAATAATCAGTGGGGATAAGGTTATGTTTATTATGTGTATCGCTTATAAAAGTTAAATTCATTATGAAAAGTTTTCTTCATGTTCAGTTAAATCTCCACCACTGAACTTATCTGTATCGTTACTATCGTTCAACATATCACCAACCATTGCACCCATCATGTTTCCACCCAATGCAGTACCCATAATAGTTGAATCAGTTAAATAACCCATAACCATTGAATCGATGAATGAACTGTCAGCATCTGGGTATTCCATTCTTAATAATCTACGAGCTTGTTTTTTACGTTCTTCTTCGTATTCTTTTGCTCTAGAAACCTCATCTGTTGTATCTTCACGATGATTGAAATATTGTTTTACATATTCATCATCACCATTCTTTGTCACAAACAATCCATTTTCATCACGTTCAGTAATGTTTTTAGCTTTTGATGTAAAGTCTTGAATGCGTTTCAAATACTGACGTTTACCCAAATCACCATGCCAAATATGATACAAATCACCATTAACATAACCAATCTTACCGTTGATTAGATTGTAAAACAACACAGACCAATCGTTTATAGCTTTTATATCGTCAGTGAAAGCTTTTGTTATACATGAGTGACCAATTTGTCCAGCTGCTGCATGTGCCATTATGTGGTCAGCACCACCAATTAGTGCTTTATCATACAATGGCATTTCATCCAACACTTCACGTCTAGCACCCCAAGCAAAACCAACATGACCATGTTTGTCATAGTTAGTGTCACATGAAATATACTTTGATGTGTTGTGATTTGCACAGAAACTTCTCCACATTTTAGGATGTCTAGTAGTTGGGTTGCTAACAAATTTCTTTTCACGTTCTAAATTAAATGTTGGTTGGTATAAATCTTTTTCCAAGTGAACACAATATTCAAATGGTTGTAAGATTTTATTGGTTTGCAACGATTCAACACCTTCAACTAACCAATTTTTGTTTGTGAACAAAACATCAGTGTCTAACCAAAACACATATTTGAACTTCTTAGGTAGTTCTGATATGATTTTATTCAACAAAGATTCTTTGTGCCATAACAAGTTAGTAGTATGCACTCTAGAGATATATTTGTTCTCTGGTAACTCTGGTTCAGCATCACCAATAACACATTCAATTACTCTATGGTTCAAATGTTTAATAGATTCATACCACTTGTTGAATGCGATTAATCTATAAGGATTACCTTGTGGATTAAAATAACAAGCAATTACCACTGCTTCTGAGTGTGTTTTGTATTTATCACAATACAAAACAGTGTTTTTAATTTTATCTAATAAATTCATATTTTAAAAGTTTTTGTAAACATCAAATGATTTACCATCAGTGTCTCCACCCCAGTTATCTAATTCTTCACCATCGTAAAGAACGTTGGAAATGATGTCTCCAAAGTAAAAACTATCACCAACTTCAACATCAGAGATAACTATTTTTAATTTTGTAATGTCAAACTCTCCTTCTAATTCAACATACCCTAAAAAGAAACTTCCTTTTTCACCACTGTAACAAACTAACAAGTCTTTAGTAGCATCTATTTCTGGGTATTCATTCTCAACCAATGAGAAATCATCTGTGTCATAATCATACAAGTGTTCTTCATCTATTTCATACAACTCATTACCATCTTCATCTTCAATAGTAATTGTAAAAGGTGATGTTGCACCAAAACAATGAAATTGGTCATCAATCTCACTCCACCCACAAACTTCTTCTAAATCTTCAAAAACTAGTTCTTGTAAGTCTTTGTCTGGATTTGAAAGGATTGCTTTCTCTTCTTCTGTTACGGAACCTATGGTTACTTCTGAACCATATCCGCTAATTCTAATTGAATACTTCATATAATTTAATTTAGTTTCTACAAATGTATGAATAAACTTTCAATTAAACAAATATTAATCACCAAAAGTTAATATTTTTTTAACTACTTCTTTAAGATTACCCCAAATACCTTTGTAAGTAATACCTCTAACTGGTCTATTGTCTATCCAAACATACTCATCATCATCGTTTTTACATCTAGGTTTATCCATGATAAGACCATGATATTTAACATTGTTGTTTTTCAACCATGACAAAGTTACATCTCTATCTTTTTCTTCACGTGCTGTGAAAAAAGTAATGGTATGACCTTCATCATACCATTTATTTATTTGTTCAATTGAACCATCGATTGGTTTAGCATCTAAATATAAATGTGAGTCTTCATTTTTGATATCATCACATATAGTTCCATCGATATCGATTAAAAAATGTTTCATTTTAATTTTTTGATTGTTACTTTTATTTTACCTTGTTTGTGGTTGGCTATTTTACCAAATGATTTCTTACTTAAATCAATATGGTTAGGACCAGCTGCACATTTATCTGTAGCTTCAACTGTATCAGTTTTGTTATTTGATAAGTTAGTTACTACTAACAAAGTACCTTGTTTATTATTGTTTTTGTTTCCTATTTTTATCCCCAAACTTTCTATCAAGTTTCTACTAATAGCAGCAGTTGAATGTTCTCTGTTTACTATTGGATGAGGTGTTGTATCGTACCAAGTAGCGGTACAGTTATGTGTCGTTTTTGTGTCGTTGCTTATAAAGCTAGAACACGTAATAAAAATAATTAATAAGTTTTTTATCATATTTTAGTTTTAGTTATTTGTCAACCTCCAATTAGGTGATGGATTTCTCATTACCTTTTCAGATGCTTCCATTATTGCTTCTTCATACCAGTTATCATACATGTCTAAAATAAATTGATGATGAAATTCGCTTTCATTTATAAAATTCTTCAATAGTGTTGATTTGCTTAATGGCCCATGACCAATCCATGTAACAACCCAGTTTCTAGCACCCAACGTTATTACTAATTGAGATAACAATTCTTTTACTTTATCCCCGATTATTGTTTCTGAATACCATCTATTCAAATAATCTTTAGCAAATGTTATTAATTGATGATGTTCCAAAATAAACTCATCTTGGAAATCACCAATCAATTTGGTACTACCCAAATTAGCATTGAAAGTGTTTTTATATTTTTCTAATTTAGGTATCATGAACTTATCTTTATAATAATCTAAAAATAAGTTTGTTACGAAATCATGATGATATTCGTATTTATATTTCTCATCACATATCTTTAAAACACTTTCTAATTGTTTTTGACTTCTTTCTGTTGAAACTAATTCGTCAAAAATAGTATAAAGGTTGTTAGTTAAAATTCTCTTTTTAGCAGAGAACCAAGAATACAATATTGTTGTTGATGAGTTGTCATTATCTATGTTGAAATCACCAAATATTTTTAGGAAATGTAAATTAAAATCCTTTGGTGGCATAGTCTTTTCGTTGGACTTATCAAAAACAATAAAAGAACTTTTATCAGTTTTAACTTCGTAGTTTTTTTCTAAAAAATTTGTTATCAGCTTTTCGTCTGTCATATTTTTTTATACAAATGTACGAATAAATTTCGATAAAATAAAGGTTACAGACTAATAAGTGTTAAATTTATGTTCTTTTTCTCGATATCAACAGATGAAATAACTACATGCACCATGTCCCCTAATCTAATTGTGTTTCCAGTATTATGACCTTTAACTCTGTAGTTTTCAGTATCAGCAACATATGTATCACCACCTATTTCACTTAATTTAACTAACCCATCACAACCGTTCTCTTCAATAGTAATAAACACACCATATTCAGTGACAGATGTAACCATACCTTTAAAAACCTTACCGATTTTATCTGACATGTAGATACATTGCATGTATTTTATACTATCTCTTTCAGCTTTTTGAGCTTTCTTTTCTCTTTCAGATAAGTGTCCACATCTAGCATCTAATTTATTTAGATTTGGCATTGGTTTACCTTTCTTAGAATCATCCAAATACAAAGCAAGTAGTCTATGTAGGATTACATCTGGATAACGTCTTATAGGGCTTGTAAAGTGACCATAGTGTTTGAATCCTAAACCATAATGTCCTATGTTCTTTGTACGATAATCAGCCTTCTGCATAGTTCTTACCACCAAGTTGGTAATCATATCTTCTTCAGTAGTACCTCTAACATTTAACAACAATTTATTCAATGTTTTAGTTGTTTCTTCTGGTGTATCAATCTTGATATCATAACCAAATTGGTGAATGAAATCTTTAAGACTTTCTAGTTTAGTTTCATCTGGTTTATCGTGTGCTCTGTTTATCATTGGTAAACCTTTTTGATTTACGAACTCAGCTACATGTCTGTTAGCCAATAACATGAACTCTTCAATCAATTTATTAGAATCTTTACCAACTTTGAACAAAATGTCAACTGGTTTGTTGTTCTCATCTAATTTGAATCTAACTTCATGTTTGTCAAATGAAATAGAACCTTTGGTGAATCTAACTTTACGCATTTTCTTAGCGTATTTATCCAATACAACAATTGCATGACCTAATAACCCCATAAGGTTATTAATTTGAACAATTGAACTAACTTCTGAGGTATAACCACCATTTTCAATAATCATTTGAGCTTCTTCGTATGTAAATCTATGGTCAGAATGTATTACTGTTCTACCAAACCATTCTTCCATCACATGGCCATTTTGGTCGATTTTAAACACTGCTGAGAAGCAAAGCTTATCTTCGTGTGGTCTTAATGAACATAGTTCGTTAGAAAGCTTTTCTGGTATCATTGGTACACATCTATCCACAAGGTAAACACTAGTTCCTCTAGCATAAGCCTCTCTATCCAATTCTGTTTCTGGTCTCATGTAATGTGAAACGTCAGCAATGTGAACACCAACTTCCAATACACCATCAACCCATCTTACACTCAACGCATCATCAAAGTCTTTTGCATCGTGTGGGTCAATTGTGAATGTCAATACGTCACGCATATCTCTACGTTCATCAATCTCTGATTGTGTTATCACTTCAGATATTGCATTTGCTTCAGCAATTACATCTTCTGGAAAGTCATATGGTAACCCATACTCTTCTAAGATTGAATGAATTTCTGTTTCATGTTCACCAGCATCACCTATGATTCTAACTATTTTACCGTTAGGGTTCTTTGCATTGTCTTTCCAATCAGTTAGTTGTGCAACAACCTTTTGTCCATGAGTTGCACCGTTTAATTTATTCAAAGGAATAAAGAAATCGATTGCTAATTTATTTGAATCTGGAATAAAGAACGCAAACTTCTCACTTATCTCAATTGTTCCAACAAATTCTGTTCTGAATCGTTCAATTATTTCTATCACTTTACCCTCAATTGACCTACCTTGTCCAGGAATTATCTCAACTTTAACGGTATCCAAGTGTAACGCTTTGTTTGTTTTAGACTTATGTAAATAAATGTCTTTCGGTAAGTCTGGGCTAACTAAATATGCTGAACCACTTGCATTCATGCTTATTTTACCCTCTAATATGTCTCCTATTTTAATCATCTTAATATTTTTTTATTATGAATTGTTCAAACAATTCTTTGTATTTTTTTTCATCATTTTGTATTCTACCAAAAAACCCTCTGGCAGTTTGTTGATATCTATCTTTGTTAATTTTTATATCCAATGCTTGAGTCATGTGATTTGGAAATATTTCATTGTTCAATTTTTGGTAAACATAAGAACCATACCTATCAGCAATCAACTCTTCACCAACAACATGTTCAAAAAATTCTTCAAATACATCCAAAGATAAATTCCTTAGAATTTCTTTTTTACCTAACTTTTTCATTCGCTTTATGTGTGCTGTCTCATGTAGTATAACGAAATATATCAATCGAGTATCATCCATCCACGCTCTACTCATTATTCGTTTTAAATCTATAAAAACACCTTCGAATGTAGCCATAGCCAATGGCCCTCTTAAATCAGCCATATGATACTCTATATCACTATTCTCCATAAAACTAATCAACCCCTCAACGTTCTGTTTTTTAATTATTTCAGTCAACGTATTTTTTAATTCTTCTTTTAACATAACTCTTATTATTAATTATCACAAATATACCGATAATTTATTTTAGATACCATTAAAAAGCCCACTATTTTTTAGTGGGCTGATTATCAATGTCTGTTTTGTGGGACATGGTTAATCTTAAAATCAGATAACCTACCAGATTCAACTTTCTCATCTCCCCAAGATTGGAAGATTGGTATATGTTCATCTCTATCATCCCACATCTCTACGCTAGTAACGTCAGTATATTTATTCAGTAAACTGTTAAGTGTCTGGATTTTAGCAACTTCAGTGCTACCACCTCTGTTGTAATGGTATTCATCAAAAGTTAAACCTTTGGCATCCAATATATTTTTAACTTTATCACCTAACTTTACCATTCTACCAGTTAACATAATCATACCAGTTTCTGGGTTAGGTTTCTCTTTTTTGTATGCTGACATCACCATAGGTACTGTTGGCATGTCAAAAACATCCATATCCAAACTCAATGGTTGTCCCCACCATCCAGGGAAAGGCCAATCTTTTCCAGTCTTTTCTTTATATTCTTGTTTACCAAATTCTGGTAAAGGTGTATCAACCAACGTTCCGTCAAAGTCAAACACAGATAGTTTTGTCATTTTCCCCATATCTTTTTAATTAATCTTACTATAAAACTTTCTTTCTTTATGTTGCTCAAAAGAGCTCCATGTATTCTTTTGGTTGCTGACCCTATGAACTGACTAGTTATTGGCCCATGTGCGTTGATTGTTTGTTTCAATGCACCGCTAATCCTTTTAGTTTCAAAGTGTCTTTCTCTTTTTAGTTTCTCTATTGTATCTAAATTATCTTTTTGATACTCATCAAAAGCTGCCATCAAGAAATCCAATTCAGTTTGAGTTGGTTGTATTCTATGTAAAACAAACTCTAGGTGTTTCCTAAGTTTATTCTTTCTTGTTGTAAAAATATGTAATCCCATATTATTAATTATTTGCAAATGTAGGTAAAATTTTTTAATCTACCAAATTTTAATCTTCTTTTTTTCTGCTAGATATACCAATCAGTGATGACCATTTATTTATTGCTCTCTCCATTACTGAATCAGATGGGTGGTCCAACTCACCAACAATATGATTCTGTTGGTTCTCATATAGTTGCATAACATTTTGTCTAAATGTTTCTTCATTATAAATACGACCATTTCTTGTTGTTGCTGTAACTGTTTCTGAATCACCAGTTGCTGAGTCAACACCATATTGATAATCCATATAAAGTAACTCACCACGTGGAGCACTCATTGGTTGAACAGCAACCAAATCCATTCCAATAGTAGTTGCAGCTATTCGATGTGCCATTGGAAAACCAATCAAGTCTTCCAATGTAGTCCAATAAAACTCTAAATCTACATCTGGCTTTACCGAAACAGCCCAATCATTTATTATTTGTTTGGTTAAATCTTCCTCTAGACCAAAAACTGTATTAATCTCCTTTAATAGTAGACTATAGTTATGTGGTGATTTCCATTTGTTTTGGTTTAGTTTATAATAAATTCCATCGTTACCAACTTCGCTAGTTTCAATGTAGTAGTATTCAAACAAATATTGTTGTACAAGTTTTTCCATGTACAACAATAGGTATTTTTTTTAATATAGTAAACCTTATTTCTTAGGTTTTGGCTTCAAAGTGGCGAACATTTTTTTACCTTCCATTTTAGGTAAAGATTCTGCTGTTCCATGTTCTTCAACTGCTAAAATCATTCTTAATAATAACTCTTGCCCTTTGTCAACATGAACCATTTGACGACCTTTGAACTGCATGGTAAGTTTAACTTTGTGACCTTTATCTAAGAACTCAATAATGTGTTTAACTCGATAATCTATATCGTTTTCAGATGTATTAGGACCCAACTTGATTTCTTTTAAATCCAACGTTTTATTTTTAACCTTTTTATTTTGTTCGTAGATAAATTTTTCGTAAACTAATAATCTACAAACTGGTGGTTGTGCTTTATCGTTGATTAAAACCAAATCCATTTCTTCTTGCTCTGCTAATCTCAAAGCTTCTTTGATAGAAATAATACCATGTTCACCGACACGAACTTCTTGGTATCTAATTTCATCATTTAAAAGATGTTCTCTTTTTTTCTTGTTAAAGTTTTTCATAAATATATTCAACTAATTCGTCAATATTCTTAACTTGTTTTATATTGTATTTCTCGCAAACAATGTCTACGTTTCCTTTTCTCCAAAATCCTTCTGGACAAATAACTACCATTTTTTCACTACTAGCATGTAACCCCAATTCCAATAAAGATATTGGTGACATTGTGTTAGGGTCAAATACCATAACAATTATGTCAGCATTTTCCAATCCGTTCAGTTCCCAATCAACTTGTTCTTTGAACTGTGGGTTTGTTATTTCTTGAGTCCATGACGAATCCCAATCATTACGTCTTGGGTTCAAAAATGTAATCGGTTCATCTCTTAATCTTTCGATTAAATCTTTTTGCCAATCTATGGCTTTACCCATTTCTATTGAACCACCCAAAAATATTTTCGTGTTGGTTTTAACGTTGGGTATATCGTTAGGTGCTTGTATCTCTATTGCCATATTAAAAATTGTGTTTACCTGGTTTTATTTTACCAGAAATAATATCTGGAAGTACTTTGGCTTGATAATCATTTAATAACTTATCGTGTTCTACTGTCCAACCCAACGGTGGAATTGTGTAGTCCTCAAAATAAGTATAACGAATCATACCACATAGATTATTACCAGCACTTTTGATTGAACCATCTTCCATGATTACATCAAAAAACCCATCACCAGTATGTTTCACTTCTTTATACATAATTCTATTTTTTCTTTTCTTGTTAGTTGTTTTATTCTATATTCTTCTTTGGCAGCTGTACTCTTATCAAAACCATCAAAAGAAGCTCGTAGAACAACTGGAAGACGAGTCTTCGTGTACTTGGCTCCTTTGCCTTTATTATGTGTTTCTATGCGTTTATTTACGTCTGTTGTTATTCCAGTATACAAAGTTCCATCAGAACACTCTACAATATATACGTACCACATTAAGTTAAGTCAATAAGTATTGAACCTTCTCTGATAAAATGAGGGTTAACTGAGAAACCGTATTCTGAAATACACGAATCTACCAATTCTCTCATAATACTAGAGTTCCCAGTTATTATTTCTATTTGTGTGACCTTCTTGTTCATACACTCCCATAAAAAGTTATCTATTTCCCTAGTAACGTTTTCATGTTTAACACCATGTAAATCTAATTTCATCTTGAAAATAATTGTTTAACTTTATCTAAACATGCTACTTGCGTTTCATGTATCAATTCTTTAGCTTCTTCTAATGTAACCCATTTGTAACCATCCATCTCTGGAAAACCACCTCTTTCTTCTGGTACATTTGAATTGCATTGAATAGTAACTAGAGATAAATCTAAATACTCACAATCCATCTCAAATAACACGAAAGGGATAAGCATTTTCTTTCTATGAGAATAGTTAACTGAATCTAACATAATCATTTTATCTTTATAACTAGATAAATCAATATTTGTTTCTTCAAACGTTTCTCTCACACACGCATCAACAAAACTTTCCAATGCTTCCACTTTACCTTTTGGTATACTCCAAACGTTTGGGGCATGTTTCGTTGGATGACAAATCAATAATTTGTTTGATTTGTTAATCAAAAACACCCCAGCTGCTGTTACTTTACTCATCTTATTTTATTAATTTCATTTCTATTAACATTTCCTCTACTCTAACCCAATTAACAAATGGTTTATTGCTCCATGCTGGGTTGAAAATTAATGGACACCCCAACGCTGAATCATCAATCATGATTTGAGCATAACTTTTAGGTGATGATGTCCATAAATGTTGTGTTGGATTAGTTTGGATACCATACAATGGTATGTCATTTTCAGTAAACCAATTAACCGCATCAGTCAAATAGTTAACACCCTTTGTTACAACTTCAAAATGTTCATTCAAAACATCATCAGAGTCATTTCTCATAGTAAATAGTATGAGTTTATGACCATTATCTGTTAATTTCTTTAATACTCTAGCAGCACCAATGTCTTTACCAACTCTTGGAAAGTCATGTGTTGTACATGTACCATCGAAATCTATATTAAATGTAATGTTTTCCATTATTTAAAAGTTGTAAATTCACCATTTAAAAAGTTTACATGTTGTGCTCTACCATCTTCATGTATAATAACATGTGATTGTAACCATGAACTTGGTCCTATGTTATACCCAACACGTAGTTTTGTTGATGTTCCTACTGCCAAACCACCATCTTTACGTCCAGGTGAGTGGTAATGTCCCACAACACATTTCGTATTCAACTTTCTAAATTGTAATAATGAACCTCTACTTCCGTTAGCACCAATGTCACCATGTTGGCCCAATTCCCAATCTTTAACTTTGAATGATGTACTTCTATCCAATGTTCTCATTTTAGGAAAGTGCTTCTCAATCAAATAAGGAATAATACCTTTTGGTGCATCACCTCTCAATATTGCATGTGAGTATTCAATATACTCCAACGCATTTTTAATATTCTTTTTCCAATCGTTGTTGATAAGCCATCTATCTATAAAGTCATCATGATTACTTCTAACAATAGTCACGTTGTACTTCTCAACTTTCTTCAACCATTCCAACATATTCTCAACCTCACGTTTTACAGAGTTTGTACCATCTTGTTCTCTACGATACAATTGAAATGCATCTTTAGCTTCGTGGTGACTAATTGAATGACCGTCAAACACATCATGCAAAACAACGTTTGCTGGTTTTAAGTTTTTAAACAAAACATTAAGGGTTGCATCAATAACTTGTTCATCGTGATGTCCTAAGTGTAAATCACCCAACACAGCTGCTGCAATTGAAACAACTCTGGTAACATTACCCTTTGAAACATTATAATACAAATCAGTAAATGCTCCAGTTTTGTCGTCAGCAGTTACTTGTCTGATAAAGAACACCTCATCATCTTTAATCTCTACAATACAGAAACCAAACGTATGGTGGAAATCACCTACTTTACCAGATTTTGAATCAGTATAGTTCTTTTCTGTGATTGAACCAGTAGTAGCCATCATCTTAGGTACGTTACCATCTAGCACTGGAATCATTTCCATTTGTACTTTAGGTGCACCAAAGATACATGAGTTTACACCACTCAAAGCGTTCATTCCAGTCATAGGATTAACAGCAGTTGGTTGTACTTTGATATCACTCATGATACTAACGTACTTATGTATGTCATGACGGTTGGCATCCAGATATTTCAATATCCTTTCATCCCAAAATTCATTTTCTTCTTGCTCGTTTGTCCACATACTAGTAGGGTTTTTGTATCTACCAGCGATTACATGTATAGATGCATTGATGTATTCAGCGTATGCCTCTATGTTTTTAAGTAACCCAGCGTTTACTGGGGTATTATTTTGAGCCCATGTAACAATAAAACGTTTTTTATTGGTATCGAACTCTTTGTTTTGAGCCAAAGTGTACTGTTCTGGTACTACATCTTCTCTTTCTTTAAGATTTAACTTCTCTGAAACCCATTTTCTAATAGTTCTTTCACTCACACCGAACTCTTCACCTAATTTTGCTGCTCTTTTTTCCCAAGATGTATCACCTTTGTCATTATATACAGAGGTAATGTACTCTATTTGTGATTCTGTTAACTTTTTAAACTTCATATTTTAATAAATTTATGTAAATATACAACATTATATTGATGGATACAACTTTTTAAGTGAATTTTTCATCTTTACCTTACCTCTAAGTAGATTTGTTTTAGAAGAACTAACACTAATACCTAAAATTGTAGCTATTTCTTGGTGTGATTTCTCTTCCAAGTAATATAAAGTGATAACTTTTTTGTATTGTGGTGATAAAGCATCAATAAGTTTAGGAATATCTTTTATAAACATGTCGTAAAACGATTCTTGTTCTTCATCATTGAAGAAACCATCGTGTAATTCAACCATATTTATGTTTTTATTCTTTCTATACAAGTCTAGAGTCTTGTTTTTAACTATTGTACGCATCCAACTCTCAATACTTGCTGGGGTACTACCAGTAAATTTATGTATATTTCTATATATACTAATAAAAGATTCTTGTACTAGGTCTTCTATATCACTACCACCATTGGAATACTTAGATGCAACATTTAACATCTTTCTATAATATAGTTTGTGCAATAAGTACTGTGCTTTTTGATTGTATTCTTTACAACCCTCAATAATATCAATTAGTTCCATTAACTTTAGGTGTTACTAGGTTAGACAAATATTCTTTGTTTTGCGTGAAGATAGGTGTATCTTCATCAGCTTCCCAAACGTTTCTTGTGAAGATAAGGTTTTCATCAATCATAGTAGTTTTATTACTATCACCAGATGGTTTTCTAGTCATAAGTTTTTCTACTTTACGGATAACAGTACCACGTTTGAACTTAACTGGATAATCATTCCAATTCACACCTTTATCAAACAACATTTCTTGTTTTTCAGAACCAGACATATTCATAGTTGCTGAATGACCGCAAATCTCATAAGCAGCCATACTCACACTATTTCTAGTAGCATCTTGTTGTCTCCAAATCATAGTATTAACCATTTCATCAACAGTTGGAACTTGAAACACACGAGCATCAAACATTGCCAGTTTGAACGCCATAATCCCCACAGAATTATAACCGTCTTCAGTGTCAACAACATTCCTAGCCATCCTTAATT
>JACCDX010012708.1_pt1 | contig 21841 bp, 35 predicted proteins | sample 7449681 | NCBI WGS metagenome assembly JACCDX01 (sample SAMN15323450, study PRJNA562643) | freshwater metagenome | isolation source: river surface water | place: USA:Blue River Watershed | collected 2017-08-18
CTGTGCTAGAAGGTGGTAACTGGATAAGCGTGGTTCCTGAGCGTGGTACTATTGAATACCAAAAGAGCGTAAACCAAAAGCTAATCAACTACACAATGACGTTCACTTACGCCTTTGACGAACGCAGCTTGGTACGATGAACAAGGTAGACATTTACGTAAACGACTTTAGGCTGGACTTGTTTGATGATGAGGAAATCACCATCAACTTGTCAGTGCAGAACGTTCAGGATATTAGTAAGATCTTTACGGACTTTACTCAGGACTTTACCGTTCCTGCTACGCCAAGGAACAACGAAATCCTTCAGCACTACTACAATGCAAACATTACTGCTTCAACGATTACCACTGAGACAGGTGGTAGTCCTGTTTGGAACAGCATAGGCATTACTTGGAACAGCTGGGCAGCAGCTTGGAACTCCGGTGCTGCAAGTACAAGTGTGGTTAACACATTCGATGGTCGTTTCCGTCAGCCAGCAATAATTGAGGTAAACTCTTTGCCATTCAGGTCGGGTGTTATTGAATTGGAAACTGTTCAGCTTAAAGGCACTGAGCCATACTCGTACACGCTAACTTTCTATGGCGATCTTGTTAGTCTTACTGACCTGTTTGGCGAAGACTACTTGTATGACTTAGATTTAAGCGAGCTGGATCTTGCTTATACAGATAATAACATTTACACAGGTCTGACCACGGATAATTTTGGCCCACTGTTTTTTCCTTTAATGAGTCCGGTAAACAACTGGATTTATGACAGCGGCAACGGCGGTGGATCCCATACACGCAACAACATTGCATACCATACCGGTGGTGGACATTCAGGTGCTCATGGCATAAACTACTATGAGTTTAAGCCTGGTTTAAAGGTTACTGCAATACTGGATGCTATTGAAGCTAAGTATGGCATTACGTTTAACGGCTCTTTCTTGTCCGCTACGCCATTTGTTGATCTTGCATTGTGGTTACATAGGCGTGAAGGTTATATGTACCAAGATCAGCCTAATTCAATATCTTACCAAAAGATAAACTTCCAGACCAGAACCGGAACTTACTTTGACTTGGCTAATGATACGTTTGATCTACCGCAGGACGGTACGTACTCGTTTAGCTTCTACTTAAACAGTTTAAACGTAGAAGCAAATGTTGCTTTGTATGTAAATGGAGCTTACCGTTCATCGTTGGTTGTCCCAACAGCATTAGTTGGTACTACTGTGTTTGCTGGTCAGATAGCTGGTAAGGCTGGTGATCGAGTTTCTTTAAGAATTAAGCCAAACCAAAACTCCACTGCTCTTACTTATCGTATTACATTCTTTGAGGCATTGCTTGGCATATCTACTTCTTTGGGAACTGCGTCAATGTCTTCTACAGCAACAATTAATACGACAATACGTATATCTGATCTAATGCCTGAAATAAAGGTAAAAGACTTCTTAAGCGGAATACTTAAGATGTACAACATGGTATTGGTTCCAGCCGGTGGTAGTAGCTTCTTGATCCAAACATTAGACGATTGGTATGATTCTGGCGTAAACTCAGACTACCAAGACTACTTGGACATAACCGAATACACCGTAAACAGACCGCCGTTGTACCGTGAAATAGAATTCAAGTACCAAGAAACTGAGCAAATACTTGGGTTTACATACCAACAAACAAACAATGTTGGCTTCGGTGATCTTCGTAGTTTCTTCACCTTTGACGGTGACGAGTTCATTGTAGAACTGCCGTTCGAGTGTCCTTTGTTTGAAAGGTTAACGGATCTTCATACCAATGATATTACAAACGTTTTAGTTTACAAAAGCATCACTTCAGAAGCAAACGAAGATGGTACCTTTAATCCATACCTAGGCGCTCCTGTCTTGTTTTATGCTTACTTTGCTGACTATAACATTTCGGATAACCCAGTATCATTTGTCGATGCCGACGGAAGCACGGAGCGTAGGGTGGATTCTTGCTGGTACGCTAATACATCAAATCGTTACGCAGATGTTGAAGATTCGCATTCTATTTGCTTCGGTGGTGATTTAGATCCATACTATTTACAAACGGTAGACAATAGTCTTTACTACAACTACTGGAGTGACTATATTACTGATCTTTACAACAGAAAGCGTAGGATCTACCTAGTTGAAGCGGTGTTACCAATCGGCGCAATGGTAAAGCTAGAGCTTAACGATACTGTTATTTGGAACAACAATAAGTACATCATCAACAACGTCGAGCTTAACCTTACTACTGGCAAAGCAAGATTTGAATTATTGAACGTAGTATGAAGCCAAGCTATTTAGGTTATTTGATCGAGCTCTTGCAGATGGACGAATGGCGTAATCAGTCTGAAGCAATAGACATTGCTAAGGGTAAGTACGCTATTCCAAAAACATGGGATGAGTTCCTAAAGCGCAGGTAATGGCAGTAGTAGAAACAGTAAAGATCGAAGGAGATGGCAGTGGTTTTGAAGAAACCGTAAACAGCCTAAACGAAGAGGTCAAAGAACTTAATAGCAACGTTAAGGACGTAGGCAAGACCGCTGAGAAATCATTTGACAAAGCGGGGAAAGCTGTTAATGACGTTGAAAAGGAAGTAAAGGAAACAGGCAAAAGCATTAAGGACCTAATCAAGAACATTACTGCTCTTGGTGTAGTGTCGAAGGTAACGGATGCTGCAAGCGAAGCATTTACCGGCAACCAAAAGGTAGTAGATACGCTAAACACAGGTCTCTACGCTGCACAACTGTTGGTAAGTAATCTTATTGACTACTTTACCGGCGGTGGTGGTAGTTTAAAGGATGCGTTCTCTGGTGTTATAGATCAATCGAAAGAATTGGTAAAGCTTCAGAACCAATCTAAGCTTGCCGAGGTAGAGCGATTAAAGCTTCAGTTCCAATATCAGACTGCGGCTGAAGAACAACGTCAGATCCGAGACGATGAGCGCAACAGTTTAGCAGAAAGACAGCAAGCTAACGAAAACCTTAATGCTATTCTACAAGATCAGTTGGCAGAAGAAGCAAAAGCTGTTAAGGTAAAGATTAATGCAGCACGTGCAGAACTCAGTCGTTTAAACAACATTGAGAATCAGGTAGCACTTGAGCAAGCGTTAACGGAGGAACTAGACGTGCAAGAGCGTATTCGTGGTCAAGAGTCTGAATATCTTTCCAATAACCTTGCGTTATCTCGGGAGCGTTTGGAAATTGAGCAAATCCTTTCGGATAATGAAGTATCACGTTTCGAGTTTGAGAAGGAAAGAAACATAGCTTCCCAAAGAACACAAGTAAAGAAGTTACAAGCAGAAGAATACTTCCAAAACCGTGCATTTGCAGAGGAAATTGCTCGTGTTGAAAAAACTATGGCATTGTATGACAAAGACACTGTTGCCTATCAACAAGCACTAGCCGAGAAAGAGCAACTGCAAAGAGACTGGCAATTGTTTTCTGAGAATAGCGAGCGTCAAATCCAGCAAGCTAGGGTAGAAGCTCTTCAGCAGGGTTTTGACTTAACAGCGCAATCGTTTGACGCTTTTGCGAACCTTTATTCAGCGCTTACTGCAAACAACAAAGAAGACGCTGAGAAAAACTTCAACATCACTAAAGGACTTCAGATTGCTTCTGCTATTGCAAACACAGCTGCTGCAGTAACTGCACAGCTTGCAGTGCCTCAGGATGCTTTAACAGGTGCAAACTTTGTTAAGGCAGGTATTGCTTTAACTTCTGGTCTAGCACAGATTGCAACAATCCGTAATACCAAGTTTAGTCCAGATGGAGAAACTCCAAGCAGCGTTGGAGGTATGAATCCACCTACTCAGCCTGCGCAATTCAACGTAGTTTCCAGCAGCGGTGGTAACATATTGGTAGAAAGCATTGCATCGCAGTTCCAAAAGCCATTAAAAGCTTACGTTGTAAGCGGTGAGGTTATTTCAGGAACAGAACTAGATCGTCGACGAGTAAGAACAGCAACATTTGGGTAATGAAACTAATTGAACTAATCTTGGATGAGACAATGGCTTTGACTGGCATTGATGCCATCAGCCTTGTAGAACATCCAGCAATCGAGGAAGACTTTATTGCACTAAACAACCAACGTGTAGAGTTTGCCAAACAGGACGATGAGAAGCGTATCCTTATGGGTGCAGCTCTTATTCCTAACAAACCGATCTATCGTATAGACGGCGAGAACGAGTTCTACGTATACTTTAGTCAGGACACTATTCGCAAAGCCAGCGAAATGTTCTTCCAACGTTCTAACCAGAACAACGCAACACTTGAGCACGAAGTGGGAATTAAAGGTCTTACTGTTGTAGAAAGCTGGATTATCGAAGACGAGGTACACGACAAGAGCAAGAAATACGGGTTTGATCTTCCAGTTGGTACGTGGATGGTATCAATGAAGGTAAACAATCCTGAAATCTGGGATGGCTTTGTTAAGACTGGAAAGGTTAAAGGCTTTTCAATCGAAGGCTACTTTGTTGATAAGATGAATTTTAGCAAGCAGGAGCTGGAGAAGATTGAAGAACAAGAAGCTGCACTGCTGCTGTCTCAGATCGTGGCAATCATTAAAAAGGACGGACGTAAGAAGTCTGGCAAACGCACTGAGCTAGAATCTTACTCTGATTACCCACAAGCCGTACGAAATAATGCGAAACGTGGTATTGAGCTAAACGAAGCCAACGGTAACAAATGCGCTACGCCAGTCGGAAAGGTAAGAGCGCAACAATTGGCTCAAGGAAAACCAGTAAGCATTGAAACTATTAGCCGTATGCATTCTTATTTGTCAAGGGCAGAAGAATACTACGATGAGAACGATACGCAAGCATGCGGCACTATAAGCTATCTTTTATGGGGTGGTTTAGCTGCTAAGCGTTGGGCAGAGTCTAAACTTAAAGAACTAGGTAAACTATGATACGACCACAGCGGCTTCCTGTTGCTTCACCTCGTGGTGGTAACAGGGGATGTCTTTGTAAGGATAACACTTACTCACGCAAATGCTGTGATGGTACACTTGCTGCTCAAGGTATAGGATCTTTAGTAGGACAAGGCAATAGCGTACGTATACGAGGCGAGGAGTGGCAGTCCATTAATACTAGATGGGAAGCTACAAACACTCTTTGGCAGGACTTGTAAAAATGTGACAAGCATAAAGCTTTTCTTTATTTGGTTAGATATGAAAGCAAACAATATCTTAAATCGCATCCTTGCCGAACTTAGCTCCATCCGTGAGGTTAAGTTTGAGCAAATGACCCTTGAGAACGGTGCAGTTCTTGAGGCTGAAGTATTCGAAGCAGGTAATGAAGTATTTGTCGTAAGTGGCGAAGATCGCGTTCCTGCTCCTGTTGGTGAGCACCTTCTCGAAGATGGCCGTGTATTGGTTATCCAAGAAGAAGGAGTAATCGCTGAAATTAAAGAGGCTTCTGCAGAAGAAGGGCCTACGGTTGAGGTAGAGGTAGAAACTGCCGCTGAAGAGACCGAGCTTGCTGAAGTAGAAGTTAAGGAGGAAGTTCCTGCAGTAGCAGCTATCGTCGAGAAGGTACTCGAGGAAATTGCTATGATGCGTGAGGAAATGAAAGCAATGCGTGAGGAAATGGGCGGCTACGCTAAGAAAGAAGAAATGGCAGCTGTTAAGGCTGAACTTTCTGCTGAGCCTGCTGCTAAGCCCATTAAACACAACCCCGAAAAAAAGCAAGTCAACAAGGTAGAATTTAACCGTCCTTCAAAGACGATTGACCGAGTCCTTGCAAAACTTAATAACTAAACAAGAAAATGGCAACGACCACTTCTATCACTACCAACTATGCTGGCCAATTTGCTAGCAAGTACATCAGTGCTGCTCTTTTGAGCGCTGACACGCTGGACAAAGGTCTCGTTGAGATCATGCCCAACGTAAACTTCAAAACCACCCTTCAGAAGGTTAACACCGACGAAATCGTAAAGGATGCAACTTGCGACTTTACTGCTACGTCTACGTTGACTTTGACTGACCGTGTTTTGGAAGTAGAACCTTTCCAAGTTAACCTTCAGCTTTGCAAAAAGGACTACTACGATTCATGGATCGGTGGTCAAATGGGCTTCTCAGCTTACGATAGCATCCCTGCTTCTTTCGCTGACTTCCTGATCGCTCACGTTGCTGCTAAGACTGCTCAGAAGATCGAGCAGAACATTTGGAACGGTAACGCTGCTTCAGCTGGTGAATTCTCTGGCTTCCTTTCTTTGATGACTGCTGACTCTGACGTTGTAGACGTAACTGCTACTACCGTTACGTCCGCCAATGTCATTACCGAGCTTGGTAAAATTGTCGATGCCATCCCGGCTGCTCTTTACGGTAAAGAAGATCTTACGATCTACGTACCTCAGAACGTAGCTAAGGCTTACGTACGTGCCCTTGGTGGTTTCGGAGCTTCAGGTCTTGGTGCTAACGGTCTTGACAACAAAGGTACTATGTGGTACGGCGATCAGCCTTTGTACTTCGACGGTATTCGCGTTGCAATGGTTAACGGACTTCCTTCTAACAAGATGGTAGCTGCTCAGTCTTCTAACCTGTTCTTCGGAACCGGCCTTTTGAACGAGCGCAACGAAGTACGTGTACTTGATATGGCTGACCTTGACGGATCAGACAATATCCGCGTTATCCTGCGATTCTTCGCTGGTGTTCAGTACGGTATTGGAACGGACGTAGTTCTCTACTCTTAATCCAATTAAGTAAATAAACCAGAGGGGGTGTGGGTTCTGCCCCGCCCCCTTTTTTAATTCAACAAAACAATGGCTTGCGATTTATCTACTGGACGCGCAATTCCCTGTAAAGACGTAGTTGGCGGTCTTCGTGCCGTTTACTTCGCTGACTTCGGGGATATTCCTTTTGCTAACATCACCTTTGCTGCTGCTAGCGCAACATACGACGAAATCACTGACATCAGTGGTACGTTTACTGTGTACAAATACGATCTGAAAGGAAACAGCTCTTTCGAGCAAGCTTTCAATTCTAGTCGTGAAAATGGCACTACGTTCTTTACTCAGACGTTGAACCTTAGCTTGACTAAGCTTACCAAGACTGATAACAAGCAACTTAAGTTGATGGCTTACGGTCGGCCTCAGGTTATTGTAGAAGACTACAATGGTAATGCTTTCTTCATGGGAATGCAATACGGTGCTGAGGTAACTGGTGGTACTGTAGTAACAGGTGCTGCAATGGGTGATCTTTCGGGCTACACTTTGACGTTGGAAGGTCAGGAGAAAGCTCCTGCTTACTTCATCGAAGGTGCTGAGCAGGGTGATCCTTTTGCTGGATGTACTGCTAACGTTACCATCACCACGGGAAGCAATAGCTAAAAATCGGTAAGAATTGAATCGGAGGTTTAGGCCTCCGGTTCTTACCTTTACAAAAACCAACTCAGAATGAAGAGCGTATTCTCTAAAATTGCTAAGGCTTCAGAGCAGATCAAAGAACTTGAAGCCAAAAAGGTAGAACTTTTTTCAATTGACGAAGCTGATCAGGCTGCGGCTTATTTGGAAGACGTTGCTGTTGAAGTAATTGGTCTAAAGAAAAGCATGCAACAGGATATGCGTCGAATCGAGGCATACACTAAGGATGGTGTTGAGCAATTCCGTTCTTTGTTGCAAGTTACTCAAGAAATCGAGCGTATGGCCAAACAGCTTGGCGTTGACCCGATGAGTATTGCTCAGTACAAAGCAGCTGAGGCAGCTTTGGACAAATGGGCAGAAGCTAATGGAATGAAGATCTAATCTGCAAAAGATTTTGTCTTATCAAAAGGAGGAGGCTTCGGCCTCTTTTTTTGTTTCCGCAAACAATTAGTAAACAAAGGTTACTTATTTAAGATGCACATTCTAAGAGTATCAGCTTCGCCGCAGTCTATTGTCGTAATACCGAGGATCTATCCTAACTCGGTTACACTGCAGTTAGTAGACGAATCTACAAACACTGCAGCGACTCCTGCTGTCACAGTAACGTCTAGCAATGGTTTTATGACCATTACAGGCACTTTCACCTTGGTGAACAATCGTTTCTATGGCTTAAAGGTTTTTGATGGCTTAGACTTAATATATCGTGATCGTGTTTTTGTCACAGCGCAAACTGATTATGAGAAATTTACAGTAAACCAAAATGTCTACACGGAAGCAACAAGCTACGACAACGAGTACATCATCATCTAAAGTACACGTAGTCAACCTAAGTTCCTACACCACTCCTAATATCAGTGAGGTGTATGGTAAGGATTGGGTTCAGTACGGTGATGATAACAACTACTTCCAATACCTAATCGACCGATACAACGGATCGCCTACCAACAACGCTTTGATTAACGGCGTGGTTGACTTTGTATACGGTAAAGGATTGGATGCTACTGATTCTTCTCGTAAGCCAAGCGAATACGCAGCAATGAAAGGTCTTTTCAATAAAGACTGCGTAAAGAAGCTAGTGGCAGATTACAAAATGATGGGACAGTGCGCTATTCAGGTGGTGTACAGCAAAGACCATAATACAATTGTAGAAATCGAGCATATTCCTATTGAAACACTTCGTGCTGAGAAATGCAACGAAGATGGAGAAGTAGAAGGGTATTACTACGCTAAGGATTGGGCAGACGTAGCTTCACGAAAGGAAACTCCAGTACGTATACCAGCATTTGGTACAAGCACTGAAGGTTTGGAGGTTTTATACATTAAGCCTTACCGTGCAGGATTTTACTACTACTCACCGGTAGACTACCAAGGCGGTTTGCCTTATGCTGAGCTGGAAGAAGAAATTGCAAACTTCCACATCAACAACATCCAGAACGGTCTAAACCCTTCAATGCTGATTAACTTCAACAATGGAGTTCCTAGCGAAGAAGAGCGTCGTCAGATCGAAATGCAGATCGCAAACAAGTTTAGTGGTACAAACAATGCTGGTAAGTTCATCTTGGCGTTTAACGACAATGCTGAATCTAAAGCAACACTTGAGACAGTACAGCTAAGCGATGCACATAACCAATACCAGTTCTTGTCAAACGAAGCAATGCAGAAGCTAATGGTAGCTCACCGCATCACTTCACCCATGCTTTTGGGCATTAAGGACAGCACTGGCTTGGGTAACAACGCTGATGAACTGAAGACAGCGTCTATCCTGTTCGAGAACATCGTTATTAAGCCCATACAAGAGACTTTGCTTGATGGATTTGAAAAGATCTTGACTTACAACGATATTAGCTTAAACCTTTACTTTAAGACGTTGCAGCCGCTGGAATTCAGCAATGATATTGAAACTCCAATGGATGCTGAAACACGTGAAGAAGAAACCGGAGTAAAGCTATCATCGGTCGATTTTAAAGAGCCATGCTGGGAAGGCCATGAAATGATTGGCTTTAAAATTAAAGATGGCAAACGAGTTCCTAACTGCGTACCCATTGAGGCAGCGGATCAGATGAGGGACGAGATCTTTATGCAGCTAAACGAGCTTGGTGAAGTTATAGACGAGTCAGAATGGGAGTTGGTAGATGAACGTCCAGTAGACTACGAAGCAGAAGTTGCTCTTAGCAAATATGCTTTCGCTTCTACGGGATCTGCATTCCCTAATGCAAAAAGCTCGCAAGATGGCATAACGGAAGACGGTCGTCGTTACAAAGTACGTTACGCTTATTCGCCAAATTCAACAAAAGCAACCAGCAGGGAATTCTGCAAGAAGATGATTGCTGCTGGCAAGGTATACCGTAAGGAAGACATTGAACGTATGGATGGTCAGGCAGTCAATGCAGGATTTGGTCCAAACGGAGCGTCTACCTACTCTATATGGCTATACAAAGGCGGAGCACGCTGTCATCACTTCTGGATGCGTAAAACATACTTAGCTAAAGCCGAAGGAGTAACACCAGACGTTGGTAATCCAAACGCTGAAGTAAGTGTTAACCAAGCAAAGCGTGCTGGTGTTGATTTAGAGGAGAATCCAAAAGACGTAGCTAAGCGTCCGGTGGATATGCCCAATGAAGGATTTTTAAAACCACGTAAATAATGGCTACAGCTCTTTGGATTAAGCGCGAAGACTTGGTTCGTCAAACAGCGCTAGGTGGTAACGTTGACACGGACAAATTTATCCAGTTTATTAAGATAGCTCAGGAAATTCACATCCAGAACTACACAGGAACGAAGCTCTACAACAAAATCAGCGATGACATCATTGCGGGTACGCTTGCAAATCCCTACTTGGCGTTGGTGAACGACTACCTTCAGCCGATGCTGATTCACTACGCAATGGTAGAATACTTGCCTTTTGCTGCGTACACGATTGCCAATGGTGGTGTATACAAGCATACGAGTGAGAACTCAACAAGCGTGGAAAAGAACGAGGTTGACTTCTTGGTTGAGAAGGAGCGCAACATTGCGCAGTACTATACTGACCGCTTCATCACCTATATGAGCTACAATCAGGCAACCTTCCCTGAATACTACTTGAACAACAACGCTGATGTGTTCCCTGACACGGATGCTAACTTTTCATCGTGGGTATTATAGTATGGCAAAGAAAGACACCTACAAACCGAAGCCGAGCAACATTGTCAAGCTAAAAAGTTATTTAGGAGAGAATGGGAATACAAGGCGATTGGGGACAAGGAGCAGCAAACAATGACATCTATTGGGGTCAGGCTGCTGCAACGAATAGCATCTCTTGGGGTGTTATTCAGCCTTTGTCGTATGGTCACCCTACGACTAACTTGTACGGCAACAACGAGCAGGGTGCTTGGAATTTGATTGCTGAAATTTGGAACACTTGGAGTACAACTTGGAATAACTAATGGGAACAACTTTAACGGGGACTACCCCACAGGACACCTACGATAGCCTTATTAAGGTTACAAACAACGGGCCTTTGAGCAGCACCGCAAGATATTTGTCGGATGGCTTGGGCAATGATTCGGCTCTTGCTTTGTCAACGGGTGCAGTTAGCATTGGAACAACTGCCGTTTCAGCCAATACTGCCGTTAAATTGATGTTGGCTACTGCATCGGGTGGCTTTGCAGGATATGGTTTTGGTGCTTCTTCGGGTGGAGCAATTGGCTCACCTGTTGGTGGTGAACTTGCTCTTTACACAGGTAGCGGAAACATTGGTGTTGAAAGTTACACCGAGCGTGTTCGCATCACCTCCGCAGGCAACGTAGGCATCGGCACGAGTTCGCCCGTTTCTAAACTTAATGTAAACGGAGTAATTACTGCTTCCGCAGGTGCGCAGTCAAACCCTACGGGTGGAGCTTCTATTGTTGTAGATTATCAAACAACAAGCGATTTACAAGGTCGTGTGCGCTCAAGGGATTGGGACGGTGGCTTATGGAAAAACTTGCGTTTTGAGGGTGAAAATATAATCGTTTCGCCTTCGGGAACTGAAGTGGGACGCTTCACCTCAAACGGCCTAACCTTCAACGGGGACACCGCAGCAGCCAACGCCCTTGATGACTACGAGGAGGGGACTTGGACTCCGACTATTTCGTTTGGTGGTTCGTCTACGGGTATTACCTATCAAGCAAATGGAGGGAGATATACTAAAATTGGCCGTCAAGTTACAGTAACTTCTTATATTTTGTTGACAAGCAAGGGTTCTGCTACGGGTTCTGCTCGTGTAGAAGGCTTGCCGTTTGCCTCTGCATCAGGAGTTCAATTTTACCCAACGGCAAATTTAAGTGCTATTTCTGCAATAACTTATGTTGGAATGCTTCAGGCTTATGTTAACATTGGATTTACGACTATTGATTTGGTAGAAACAACTGAAGCGGGCTCGCAGTCAGCCATAACTGATGCAGATTTCACAAATGCTTCTCAAATCATATTGAGCGCAACCTACTTCGTATAAAAATAAAACAACAAAAAAATGATTGAAGAAGTAATCTACATTTCGGCCTTCAACGTCAAACTTGACGGAACGATTGAAGTACGCAAGACCACCGATGTAACCAAAGATGGCGCAGTAATCGCCTCATCGTATTGGCGCACGGTGCTTCAGGTAAACGACCCCGCAGCCGATGAGGTATTGGGAGCAGAAGGCTACTACCGCCAACTTGCTGCTGATGCTTGGGCGATGGTTCCCGTTCCTGCGGAGCCATTGGTGGATGTAGTCGCTGAAGGCGGAGAAGCCGAAGCATAAACTATCTTTGGGGAAAACAAAACCCAATGGAACATTTGACACAACGCTTGGAGGCATTGAAGCAGCAAGAGGCGAACCTCTTAATGCAACTTGATGAAGTCCGTGTACTGATTCAGGCCTACGAGAATACAATCAACAAAGATGACAAAGGAGTCGGCTGATAGTGTTATCACCTCTTGGTCTTTAACGGGAGCAGGACTCCTTGTTGGCTACGTTCACCAAGCGTTAGGATTATTGGTGCTTTTGGCATCGCTTGCCTACACCTTGTGGAAATGGCGAAGGGACTACCTCAAAGAAAAGAATCGTGTTGATTGAGCGTATTTGGAAAGACCCAAAGACAACAGTATTAGGCCTGCTTATCGTAGGCCTTTGTTTTGTTTTGGTGTTTTTTGAAAAGGCTACTCTTACGGAGGTGTCGGCCTTTCTAATGGGAGCGTTTGCTTTGCTTTTCTTAAAAGATCCTAAGGATGAAAAAACAAGTAGTAAGTAATCACGTCAGCAAAAGCAAGAAACGTGGTAAACACTCTAAAAGTGCTAGTAGCAATAAGCGTAGCAAGAACTATAAGAAGGCATACGTAGGTCAAGGGCGATGACTAAGAACTTTACTTTGTTTGAGCTAACTAAGACTAGCACTGGATTAGAGAATGCTATCCCTACGCACTTAGTTGCCAATCTTAAGGCACTTGCAGAAAACGTTCTTCAGCCTGCTCGTGATAATTTAGGTCCAATAAAGGTCACTAGCGCTTACCGTTCACCAGCAGTAAACAAAGCAGTAGGTGGTAGCAAGACTTCGCAGCATGTGCAAGGTCAAGCTGCTGACTTAAAGTACGAAGGTGGTAATGACGTGCTATTCCATTGGATAGCAGACAACGTAGACTTTGATCAGCTTATTTGGGAATTTGGTACTGACGCTGCGCCAGCTTGGGTGCATGTTAGTTATTCTAAAGCCCACAATAGAAAGCAAAAGCTTAAAGCGATTAAGGTAAATGGAAAAACAAAGTACGTCCAATTTTGACAACTGGCTTAATGATCTTGAAAATGCTCCCCAACCTACGTGCAACGTCGATAATCCTGATGAGTGCACTTCTTGTGGTAGCTAATTCATGCCGTACTGCGAAACCCATCCTACAGAGTGTCATTGTAAAAGATACGGTAATTGTGACCGAAACAAAGTATCTGATCGACACGTTGGAAGTCCTAAAGGACACGGTGATCTACCAAGACAAGGTAAGACTGCAAATGAAGTACGTAGACCGTAAGGTTGTTGTAGAAGCTACTTGTTTTCCAGACACTGTTCGTGTTACACAGACTAAGATCGTCGCTAAGGAACAGCCTAAACGTGATTGGAACTTTGACAAGGTGGTATTTACTTTCTTGTTTTTGGCTGTGTTTGCCTATTTGGTCAAGCGTTGGATTGACAAACTGACTGAGTAAGTCAATCTAGTAGTTGAATACGCTGCTTAGCAAGCACGTAGACAGCATTTACTTTGCGTCTAACGCAACCTAGCCTAGCTTCCTTAGTGCTAGACTATCTTTTGGATTTTAATGCTCTTAAACTTAAAGAAATGAAAAACGACGATATGGTTTTCATTTATTGGGATGAGTACCCTACTTTTGACCAAACTAATCAGCATGAGCAGAAAAACTCCTCTATACTACTTAGGCAAGTATAAGCAAATAGAAGCTGTAGATGTAGTACTAGACTTTCAAGAGTCTAACTATAACATAGGTACAGCTATAGTATACTTACTAAGAGCTGGCAAGAAGCCCAACAATCACATTACTTCTGATTTAAGAAAAGCAATAGATCACCTCCAAGCTGAGTATGAGCACCAACTTCGAAAGCAAGTTACTGAAACAACAGAAGGAAACCATGCCGTACTATACGAACTGTCAGACCAAAAATAGCATAGACGCTATTCTGCATCAGATTGCTATTCTGTTTGCTAACTGCTCTGACAACAACAGGGAAGAGGTAAAGCAAAAAGAAAAGCAGATGCTTGCTGAAATTTCCAAGCTGGATCTAGAATTTGCTGAACGATGTGGGTACAACCAGGATTGGTAACTTACGAAATTACCATAGGAAAGGTTCCTAGCTTAAACCAGTTTTATGCTGGTGGTCATTGGATGATTAGGAAAAAAGCTAAGGATAAGTTCGCAGCGGAGGTATCGGAGCAGCTAGACACTTACGATAAGGTTGTTTTAAAGACGTTAAACGTACGATGTGCTTCGAACTATAGGTATGACTTGGATAACTCCATTTTAGCTGTTAAATTCGCTTTAGACGCATTTCGTCGTTGGGGTGGTATAGAAGACGACTCCACTAAGTTTCTGGACAAGATCACAATGGTGCATGATCCAGATGTTGAAAAGTCAACAGCAAAAATTACACTCACAGGCTTAGCTAAGTAGTTTTTGTTTATATTTGTAGTGTCAAACTAAAACCAATCATTATGACACTATCACTTTCCAACGAGACATATACTCAAGCGCTTCAAGTTCAACAAGCGCAAATCAAGGCACTTCAGGAAAAGGTCTTAGAGCTACAAGCTAAGGTCGAAGTACTGGAGCAGCAAAACCAATTATTCATTTAAACCAATCTTTTTATGCCAACTATTGTATCAATTACTCCTAAAGGCCAGTGGCAGGAGTTTCACAAGTTCGAAGTACGTTTTGACAACAATGACTTCGGTCTTGCATTTGCAAAGACACCAACACCTTCTTACAATGTAGGTGATGATGTACAGTACACCAAAAACGAAAAGGGTACATTGAAGATCCAACGAAATGGATGGAGTGGAGGCAACGGAGGCAGCATGGTCACCGCGTCGAAAGCGGCAGGCGATGAACGCTCCGCCTCCATTATCCGTCAAGTAGCTCTGAAAGCAGCTGTCGAGTACGGCGCTGCTGCAGGACACGATGTGCAATCGATCCTTGCAAATGCTGAAACGTTTAACGAGTGGATGTCTGGAAATCAGCCAAAGACACCTACTTACGATCAGCACTTCCAAACACGCGACGACTCTCCGTTCTGATTGGTTTCTCGGACGTTGCGTAAGGTCACTCTTCGGGGTGACCTTTTTTTTGTTAGAAGTGTTATACATTAGCGCTTAACCAATCAGTACAATGAAACATCCAGACTTACTACCTAGTGAAGCATCGCTACCTTATTTGCAGCGTGCTTTAAAAGGAAAATACTTCGACACTGGCAAAATCGGTGTTGAAGAAATTGATAAGTACCTTCGCTTTAAGAACGGGGAGTTCATCGTTGTTACTGGCCACGCAAACGTTGGTAAGACACACACGCTGCTTTACCTAATGCTTTTGCAATCACACTATCAAGGACGAAAGTGGCTAGTATATTCATCGGAGAACGAAGTACCTTCTTTAAAGCGTAAGCTTATTGAATTCCTTATTTGCAAACCAATACAAGCTATTGACGAGCTAACCATGTATCGCAAGCTTGATTGGATTGAAGAACACTTTCAGTTTATGGACGGCAACAAGATCTTTGATGCTTTTAAGTTGCTAGATTCGATGAAAGAAATATGGGAAGAATGGGAATACGATGGAGCGCTAATCGATCCGTACAACTCCTTAGCCACAGATCAGAAGAAGCTAGGCAAGGCATCGATGCACGAATACCATTATGAGGTTGCATCAGCAATTAGGGTGTTTGCACATAAGAATAATGTTACAACTATTGTAAACACTCACCCAGTAACTGAAGCAATGCGTAAGGTACATTTTAAAGGTCATCCTTACGAAGGTATGCCGATGCCACCAATGACATCAGACATTGAAGGCGGTGGTAAATGGGGTAACCGTGCTGACGCAGTGATCATTATTCACCGTTACGTGCAACATCCAGAAGACTGGATTTTTACCCATATACACATACGCAAGGTAAAGGAAATGGAAACAGGCGGTCGCGTCACTCCATTAGAAGAACCTATTACTATGCGTTCTATATTGGGCAACGTAGGATTTACCATGGATGGTAGAAACCTGCTTCCTATACAACCAGAAATACCTACGACAGATGCACCCTTCTGATGATATGTTCGATATGTACGTTCGTGAGAAGCAACTGCTTCTTGCTGGTACAGCAATTTGGTTAGCAAGACAAGCAGCTGAACAAGCTGGTGGTGGTGAAATACAGGATAGCCTTTTAGATCATATGTACAATTGTCACCATGCTGACTTGATCTTGCAGCAATTCATTGAGTACAGACTTTTCTCAGAAAGAAAGCTCAATGAGTACCAATTGGCTTTGGCCAAAAGGAAGATCACAATCGATGAGCTAAAGTCTGAAGTTGAAAAGCTACGGAAAATAATAGAAGACTCTTTATGATCCAAGTATTTGCTCCTTTTCAGATACACGAATGCTTTGAGGTAGATGGTGTGGACTATTTGGTGTTGGATTACAACATCGTGTATGACCACAACAACAAGATTGTTGAATGGGCTAGTCAATACCAGTTCAAACGTCTACGTGATCATAAGCACTTCATCCAACCATTTACTAAAATCTACGACGCACATAAAAATGGAAAAGCTAAACCATCTCGCATTAAACTTTGATTACGCTACGCTGAAAACAGCTCGTCAGCAGTACTATGAAATCATTAACATGGTAGACAATCCTAAAAGCAGGAAGCGTGATCTAATGCTTGCTAGACATGCGTTTTGCTGTGCATTTAGGCCATACACAACGCTGCAGAACCTAGGTAATTTGGTAGGTAAAGATCATGCTACGGTTTTGTATTACATTAAGACCCATGAATCGCAGATGCGCTACAGGGACTACGCAACGCTCTATGAGTCAGCAAATTCCCTTTGCAAAACGTACTACTCAGGCGAGTACGATATGCAAATGTCGTACTACGATCTATTGGAAGAAGCGGAACAGCTTAGAAGCCAAGTTAGGGAGTTACTTAAGTATAAAGCAATACTTGATAACTTCAAAGAAAAAGTCGATGGATTTTAACGTACGTATCTGGCCTATCTATGGTTTCATGCTTGGTATCAACTGGTCGAAGACTGAATACTTCGGTGAAGATCTTACAGTTCATGAGCTTCAGGTAGCATTTGGTTTGGTTATTCTAGAATTTGTTTGGGAGTCTTAGAGGTACTCGCGGAGCGGCATAAAGATTGGATCCGAATGGCTAGAAGCTTCGGAGCAAACAAAGATGTCGCCGAGGATCTAGTACAAGAAATGTATTTAAGACTTTACGACTACGTGGACAACGTTGATCGTATTATGTACAACGAAAAGGAAGTAAATACCTTTTTTGTGTATGTTACCCTTCGTAATCTTTATGGCTACCTGATGAAAGCCAAGAGCCGGATTACAATTGTAGAAATAGATGATCTTAGCGATGAATTGCTTTTCGAAGAAGCAAACATTGAGGCAGAACATCGTATGGTAGAACTATATGACCAGATCTGGGAAAGCGTAGATGACTGGCATTGGTATGATAAAAAGCTTTTTGACATATATCACAACAGCGATATGTCAATTAGGAAGCTCTCGGAAGAGACAAACATTTCAGCACGTTCAATTTGGAATACATTAGACAATGGAAGAAAACGGATCCAAGAAGCGCACAAGGAAGCGTATCAATCCTGGCGTAGAACCCAAGAAGAGTAGCGGCTTAGGCGATACCATTGAGCAGATCACAACTGCCACGGGTATCAAAGCTGCTGTTGATTGGTTTAGCGAGCAGACTGGCATCGACTGCGGTTGTGATGCACGGAAGGAAAAGCTTAACCAGATCTTTCGCTACAAAAAGCCTGAGTGCCTAAAGAAAGACGAATATGAGTTTATTGGTAGCATTATTGGTAAGAATGTAATTACTGCTTCACAGCAAAGCGTTCTTAATAATATCTACAATCGTGTGTTCCGTGATAACGTTCAAGCCACCAGCTGTGGATCTTGCTTAGCTGGCCGTGTGCGAGAATTGGAGTCATTATACAACGTATATGATAAGCAAGGATCGTAGGAACTACTCTGTTCAGGTAGGCGATATAACAGAGAAGCGTTTCGTAGAAGCATGCGAAGCGATAGGCTACTCTTGTGAAAAGTCTGATCGCAACACTGACATCTACGATCACATAGACTACTTTGTTACTAGGCTGAATGGAACTACGTCAGTTGACGTTAAAGGTGGTAACCATCCTAATACTATATGGGTAGAGTTTAAGAACGTTAGGGGAGACGCTGGGTGGTTATACGGCAAAGCAGAATACATTGCTTTTGACATGCCAGAGGTTGGTGGCTTCGTAATGGTAAGCAGAAAGCAATTGGCTGAGCTATGTGAGCAAATAGTAGAGCCTGTGTTTTCAACTAAGGAAAACGCTACCAGACGTTGGTACCAGCGTGAAGGTCGTCAGGATATTATATCCAGACTGGAGCTGGCTGACGTGGAGCGTCTTGTTTCATTTAAAGTTTTAAAGTATGCCAATCCCAAAGCCAGCGTCTGGTGAAAAGCAGTCCGAATACATCCAAAGATGTATGGAAGCGATAGCTCACGAATACCCAGATAAAGATCAAGCAGTAGCAGTTTGCTACACACAATGGAAGGGGAAGGCGTAACAACCTTCTCTTTTTTTTGTTAGATGGTAAAACTTTTTTTAATCCAATTTGTTATTAATTAGAAAATGTTTTGTACATTTGGTGTATAACAAAACCAATCGTTATGAAAAACATCCTTAAGCACGTTACGTACACCTCTTTACTAGCACTTACCTTTTGGGCTTACCTGTGGACTCTTCAACTTCTTGGAATATGAGCCACTACTACGACATCATTGATCTTCAGTTCTTTTTGGAGAACAACGAACTGATCCCAGACATTTACTACGACGAGTACTACTCTGGTAACTCCGACAAAGCAGACGAGATCCTAATGCATTGGCTTGGCTATGATTCAATCAAGCACATGGGATGTTTCTCAGTAAGCATTAACGTGGATCGTGAGGGCTACTTCGATTCAGACATTTCTTCACCACCGCCATCTTTAGATCTTAATGTTTATCGCAAGTTCCTTGACTTTGTGATGGACGACGTAAACTGGAAAATATCATGACAGACACTATCACCCTTTTGGACGGCACTACATACTCAGTGCCACACCTTGAAAAACTAATGCTAGACGATGCATTTTACTACGGCGAGCTATCACCTAAGGTGCTTAGCTCTTCGTCTTGTAAACTGCTTCTAGATTCGCCTAAGACATACCATTACATTACCAAGTATGGTCAGACAGACACCGAAGCTTTTGCTGTTGGTAGGTTGGTGCATCTTATGACGTTGGAACCGCATCGTGTAGAAGAATACAAGATCATAGAAGTTCAAAGCAAGAATTCTAAAGCTTGGCAAGAAGCGAAGGGAGAACGCCATATCGTTACACGAAAGGAATATGACGAAGCACAGCGTATTGCTGATGCTATACTACGTAACGACTTTGCTATGGCTTACTTCGAAGGATGTGAGTTTGAAGTGCCTGTTATTGGTATGATCCACGACATTCCTTTCCGTGGTAAGGCGGATGCTTACAATGGTGACTTTATTATAGATCTTAAGACTACTTCAGATCTAAAAGCATTCCCCTACTCTGCTAAGAAATATGCTTACGACATGCAGGCATATATCTACTGCACTTTATTTGGATTGGACTATGATCGCTTTGTATTTATCGTAGTAGACAAGAACAGCTTAGACGTTGGTCTTTATACTATTAGCGAAAACTTTTTTAACAGTGGTTCTGAGAAGTTAAAGAAAGCTACTGATATTTACAAAGATTTCTTTATTAACCAATCACAAGACATCGACTCTTACTGTATCATCGGAGAACTAGACTGACATGAACATTCTTGAAGAAGCCAATAAAATCATTAATCTTCGCTCGGAAGAAAAGGAACGTCAGTACGGTCCAATGAGCGAAACAAACCGTCGTGCTGCTAAGATAGCTTCAGTGCTATGCAGTCGTCCAATTACCACTAAGGACATATACTACTTTCAGATTGCTCTTAAGCTTGCCCGTGAAAGCTGGGCACATAAAGAAGATAATCTGCTAGACTTGGTAGCATACGTAGGTGGATTAAACAACTACTGTGAAGGACAAAAGGTTGAAGAAGGTGACGTAACTGCTTACGACGAATGATGGCACAGCAAACATCCGAATCGATCAATATGGTTTTGTCCTATCTGATTACATACGGTAAGGAAGTAAAGCCTGCTAGATGGCAAGCTACGGATCTTAACGGCAACACTATGGTAGAGATTAAGGACGTGTTTCTTAAGATGGTTATGGAGGATAGCATTTCTGCCATCTTCGGGGAAACTAAAGCAAACCTTCCTTGGTCTGAAGATCACTTCCAAGAACGTATTGGTGGCGTAGCTACTAACCCAGGTGAGCAATGGAAAAACTGGCCTTACTACAAACACGGCCAAGACGATGAACGTTTCAGATCTACAGGTAAATTCTCACATACCTACCAAGAACGATTTTGGCCTACTAAGAAGCAAGGCATTCGCTTTGACATGGGTAACTACGATGACATCGTGGAACGCTTAAAGAACGATCCTACTACACGCCAAGCATTCTTGGCTATTTGGCATCCGGAGGATCAATCCAATCACGGTGGCCGTCTTCCGTGCACTATTGGCTATTGGTTTAACGTAGAAGGCAACAAGTTAAACATTACATACCTCATTAGATCATGCGATGCTATTAGGCATTTCAGGAACGACGTCTATATGACGCAGCGTCTGGCTGGGCACACAGCTGCTCAGCTTGGCCTAGAGGTTGGCATCATGACAATGTGGATCGGTAGCTTCCATTGCTTTAGTTCAGATCTTTACACACTTAAAAAGCAGCTTAAGAACTAATGTGTGGCTTTAGTATTTACCGCAACTTTGTTCCTGTGTCAAACGTTGACCATCGTGGAACATCTACCATTAAAGGTAGCTTTGCTGATTGGCAGTGGGAGTTTGCTTCTCTGCCGTTAAGCTCTAACAACACTGGAGCTAAGCTACCTGCTGAAACTCCTTTTGGTTTGCTATTCTTTAATGGCGAGATATTTAACTACCAAGAACTTGGTAAGTTTGTTCTCAAGAAGACCTGTCTGTCCGATGTGCACTTCCTAGTTGAGTTGGTGCTTAAGTTTAAGGGTGATATGGAAGCATTACGTCGGCAGGCAGCTTCTTGGGATGGCTTTTGGTCTATTGCAATCATTCGCAAGAATTCAAACTTAGAATTCTTTACTGATTGGGTAGGTAAGAAACAACTGTACTACTCTAAGCACGGTATATCTTCTGAAATCAAACCAATCCTTCCTTTAGACTATTTAGTCTTAGGTTACTCAGAAAGCTTCTTTAACACGCACAAAACGCCATTTACGTCAGTGTTAAGAGCAATGCCTGGTCATGCTTATTTGTACGACATCCGTAACAACCTACCTTACTCATCTGGATCCGACGTATCCATGTTCTGGGAAAAGCCTGAAAGCTTTGACGTAGTGCAGATGATTGACAAGGCAGTTGCTTTACGTACAGAGAATAGGATCGATCAGGTATCTATCTTCCTCAGTGGTGGATTGGACTCCAACATCGTGCTGCATCACTTGATGAAGCATGTAAGCAACTTTGAAGCTATTTCTATAGACAACGGTGAGCGTGAACACGTAGAGCAATTAGCAAACACGTACGGCATTAACGTACGCTTTA
>JACCDX011641423.1_pt1 | contig 21812 bp, 4 predicted proteins | sample 7449681 | NCBI WGS metagenome assembly JACCDX01 (sample SAMN15323450, study PRJNA562643) | freshwater metagenome | isolation source: river surface water | place: USA:Blue River Watershed | collected 2017-08-18
CCCTGACCGCCTATATTACCGCATTCAGCTATGGCAATGTGGCGGCCGGTGGCCTGCGAACGCGGTTGGATACGGTGGGTAATTTCAGCAATGTATTTGCGGTATCGTTTAATAATAACAGCGATGGTAGTAGCCCGAATGCCGATTATATTATGACGAATTTGCCGGCCAATATGGGCACGGGGCGTAGCTTTACCGCGGCATTTTTCCTTGATGGTTATGACAATAGCAACAAGGGTGTGATAGTTAGTGCGAAATCGGCCAATAGCGAATTTACGATACAGCGGTCATTTAAGGATATAAATGTGGTGGTGGGTGGCCAAACAATCATATTCACCTCGGCCGCTGATTATGCAACACAGGGTTATCACCATTATGCGATATCGGTTGATGTGGATAGTAATAATAAGGCGAATGTGCAATTATACCGCGATGGTGTGTTGTTTAATTCGTTGGTATCGGGCAGTGCGGCGGTGGGTTCGGCCGGGGCAAGTTTACTGCCCAGCCTGAGCGAGAATGTGGGCATGGTTTGGGGTTCGGGCGGTATTAATACCAGTTTGGGTAATACGGGTTATACTAATGGTTTAGAGGGCGTATTGGCCGGTATGCAATTTATTACCCGCGCGGTCACCAAGCAAGAGGTTGAATTTATCAGCAATGGCAATTTGAGTGCCCCACCGGTTGATGTGAGTGAGGACCAACAAATTGCCTTCCCAGTGGTGATTTCATTGGTTGATACTGATGGTTCGGAAACCTTATTAATCACCATAGATATGGGCACACAGGGCGGGACATTCAATGTTAATTCTAACCAAATTGGTTATAGCTTTAATGCCAGTTTGGGCAAAAACGCGCTGGTATGGACCATATTTGGTGGCGATATTGCCGGGTTGAAATTCACCCCCAATTCACAAACCGGTGATGATTATACATTATTAATATCCACCCGCGTAACCGATAGTGATAGTTCGGTTACCGCCCGTACCCTGACGCAAATTATACGGGTGCAGGCGGTTACCGACACCGGCACATTAAGCATTCAAAGCGCGCGTTTAAGCTTTAATGAGGATGTGGTGCAACGGTTGACCATTCAAATATCCATTGCTGATACCGATGGTTCGGAAACCCAATGGGTGATAGTCAGTGGCTTTGGCAGTGGTAAATTATCCAATGGCACCAAACAAAATGCCAGCCAATGGTTATTGTCCTTTGCTGAAATTGCCAATTTATATTATACACCCGAATTTCATTCGGGCAAAAACCAAACATTAATATTCAGCCTATTATCGCAGGATATTGACAATTCGCCCAGCGTTTTGAATGTGCGTTCGGTGTTATTGGATATTTTGGCGGTTGCCGATACCGCAACATTGGCATTGGTTAATGATGGTAAAGGTGCCAGCTATGTCACCGCCGAGGATGTATCGTTCAATTTAAGCCTGATTGCCTGTTTGGTGGATAGCGATGGCACCGAATCAATTTATGTTATCATCAGCAATTATGGCACCGGTGGCACATTTAACAAGGGTTTTGGCAATGCGAGTATTTGGACCCTGACCCAAAACCAATTGGCCGGCCTGTCATACCTGCCGGCGCCGCATAGTGATGTTAATTACACCTTGGTGGTAACCGCGGTCACCGCCGATACCGACCCCGATGGGGGCACGGTGACCTCGCTTAATAGCAAAAATATGGTGATTGATGTGCGCGCGGTTGCCGACCCTATAAGTATGTCGCTGGTGGTTAATGGGTTTGATTTCTTAAATAGCTCAACATTGGTTTCCCTAACCGGCCAGGCGCAAACCCAATTGGTTACATTGGGTGGGCAGGAATTATTTGGTTTCTCCTTTACATCCGGTGGTGTTGGATTTGCGATGATGAGTTACCCGTCCGCCTATACCAGCACCATCACCAGTTTTACGGTTGGGGCCTGGATCAACCCCACAACTGCCTCGGTGCCGGGGTATAATACTATTTGGACATCGCGTGGGCCTTCCATTTCTGGTGGTGCGAATAGGATAGTCAGTATTGGTCAAAATGGTGCAAATTTGGTGTTAACCATAAGATCAGGGGCTATTACAGGGTCAGGCAATGGTTCTGGTGATGCTAATATTGTTGGTTTTGGTGCTGTTGGCAGTCCTAATAGTAACCCAGAGGTTCGGTTCACTAACTTTTTTCAACGTGCCGATATTTTAAATCAATGGTCGCAAATTACCGTGGTATTTGATTCCAGCTTTAATGGCAATGCAACGGTCGGTGATGCCATTTACCGCCTTTATAGCAATCAATCCTTCGTTGGGCAATGGACCATACCCAGCATGATTGATAGAAATGAGGGTTTTCTGCCGGTCAACCAACCAAATATTGGTATTTCAGTTGGGGCGACAAGACATTGGGTAGCGCCGCCAAATGGTGTATATACAACGTTTAATAGCACCACTTTTGCCGAGGGATTTGATGGGCAAATTGCCGGTGTGCAATTTGTTGATAGGGCCCTTAACCGCAATGATATTTTGGCGGTGGGCTATTTGGCCACCAATATATCCGAGGATGCGCCCCTGACCCTGAATTTGCAAACCACCTTGGTGGATAGTGATGGTTCGGAAACCGGCACGGTGGTGATTGGCGGTTTTGGCCAGGGTTCGTTTAGTTCGGGGGCCAAGGACCCAAGCAGTGGCAATTGGATAGTGGCGGCCAGCGCATTAAGCGGGTTAAAATTCACCCCACTTGGCAACGAAAGCAAGGATTATACATTTGTATTTACCGCGGTTACCACCGAGGCCGAAAACGGCCAAACCCAGGTTAATTCGCAAAATTTGGTGGTCAATGTGATAGCGGTCGCCGATACCGCCGGTTTAAGCCTGCCCAACCAAATAACCCGCCCAACCGGTGCCGAGGCATTATTGATAGCCAATAGTTATGATGCCGGGGCGAATATTGCCAGCAATGGCGATTTGGCCACCGCCGGCAAAAATTGGTCTGATAGGTCGGGCAATGGCCATAATGGGCAGGTTAATGCCGCATCGTTACAGGATAATGCCTTTGGTCATTCTGATGGTTTGGCCCTGGCCAATAATGGGTATTTCCAATTATCGGGTAAAAGTTCGTTAATTACCAATATCAACCGCACCTACGGCATTGCCTTTAAAACCGGCAGTGATATAAGTAGCGACCAAATTTTATTCGCCCGCGGTTCCAACGCCCAGGAGGGTAACTATTTGGCCATTGTTGGGGGGGTATTATATTATGTGGTTGAGGGGGTCAAGGCCAACCTCGATTCGGGGCGGGTAACCCTGAATTTGGGTGCGGTGGCCCCCAACAAGGTCTATTCGGTGGTGATAAATGATGATGTGGTGAACCAACGGGTAAGCGCGGTGGTTAATGGCAAAACCGAGGATAGCACTGGGCGCGATTTTATGGCCGAATATTTCACTGGCAATGCCGCCGGCAATGACGAATTTACCCGCAACGTGGCTATTTCCACCACCCAAGTTTTGGTGGGTAATATTATTGATGATCATTATAAACCCACCGGGGCAATTAATAATACCAACAAATTAACAACTTCGGGTTCGGCCTTTAAGGGGATTATTGGCGAATTTGAAATTTATAATCGTTCGCTTGATGTGGGCGAGATGAAACAATTGAATTTGGCGCATATTAACGAAAACCCGGGCATTAACGACAATACATGGTCATTATTTGAAAACCAGGCCTATCAATTATTATTCATTGGTTCCTTAACCGACCGCGATGGTTCGGAATCCATATTCTATGTGGTTAATACCCCCAATGGGTCGTTAAGTTCAGGGGTCAAAAATGGTACATTCTGGACCATTACCAGCGGGCAATTATCATCGGTCTATTTTACCCCAAACAAGGACTATTCGGGCGATGTCACCCTAACCTTTACGGCGCTTACCCGTGATACTGACTTTGCCCCATTGGCTTCACGGCTACAATCACAGGTGATTAATGTTTATGGGGTGGCACAAACCGCCACCTTGACCGCCAAAACCAATTATTCGGTGTCCGAGGGCACGGCTATAGGGTTAAGCCTGGCCTTTGCGCAAATTGATGCCGATGGTTCGGAAACCGTGTCCTATTTGTTGGTGCGCGGGGTGGGTATTAATATGGGTTCGTTTAATATGGGGGTTTATGATGCGGCCAATTCGGTTTGGACCATGACCACCGGTCAAATTAGTTCATTAATTTTCACCCCGACCGATAATTTATCGCAATTTAATCAATCCTATACATTTACCCTGTCGGCCATTACCCGCGAACAAAACGAAAGCACATTCCCCACCACCGCCATTATGACCCGTATATTCAGCATTGATGTGCGTGGTATTGCCGATTCGGCACAATTATCGTTTAGTTCGCCCACAATTTCCCTAGCCGAGGATACAACAATAACATTCAGTATTGCCCTGTCATTATTTGATAATGATGGTAATGCGTTGGGCAAGGGTTCGGAATCGATTAAACCAATTATTATTAGCGGCCTGCGCGGGGGCAGTTTCAATGTTGGTTCGGGCGATAACAGCAGCTGGACCCTGACATTCCCGCAATTAAGTTCCCTAACCTTTGCCCCCAGCTTTAATGACCATGGGTCATACAGCCTAACCGTTTCGGTTATTACGGTGGAAACGGTTTCCAACAATTCCAAATTATCAACCAATGTTTTTGCGGTACAGGTCAAACCGGTTACCGACACGCAAACCCTGCGCAATGAAAATACCAGCACCAACGAGGATAAACGCATACCGGTCAGTATTATAGTATCGGTAACCGATGGTTCCGAAACCATTGAAAAAATATATATCAGCGCATATAGCTACTCCGATGCCCTGAATAACGGGCGGGCGCAGGGGTCGTTTAATGTGGGTTCGGGCGATGGCACGCGTTGGACATTGGAATATTTCCAATTGGCCAGCCTATATTTCACGCCATTTGACCATTCCGACAAGGATTTCACCCTGATGGTAACCACCATTGCCCGCGATGCCGATGGGGTTGATACGGTTATTATTTCAAAGGATTTGGTGATTAATGTCCTGCCGGTCGGTGATACCCCAACCTTTGCCGCCATTGAATATGCCAATTTGAACGGTACAATGCGTCTTGATGGGGTCAATAGCTCCCTGGCAAATTCTGGGGCAGGCACATTATTTTATACGGGTACTGCCAGCCGCACCCAACAGGCGAATGTGGCGTTTGAATCGTTATTTAGTGGGGTTTTCAGCTTTAATGCTGATGGGTATATTACCACCCAAAATATGCCCAGCGCATTACGGGTGGCCAGCGCCAATAGTGCGTTCAGCTTTGCCGTCAGTTTATGGTATAATACCCCACAATTAACCGGCACCGGGGCTTTATTTTCGGCATATAGCGCGTTTGCAACCAATAATTCGGCCGGCATTCAGGCTTTACGGCAAAATGATAATTTGGTGATTATATCGGGTGAAAATGCCGGGACTGGTATTTCGCAAACCCTAACCATTGCCGGATTCTTCAGCTTTACCACCGGTTCATCGGTGAATGCCTGGCATAATATTGCCCTTAATGCCAGCCGGGGTAAAATTGAGGTTTATCGTGATGGCGTTCCATATAATGGGGCGGTAAGCGGGCAATTTAGCTATGTGAGTGGCGATAATATTTCAAGTGCCCCGGCGGTATTAGCGATTGGGGCCGGCGGGTCTACCTGGGCGGTAAATGGCACATATGCTACCGGGCAACCCACCAATTCATGGACTGGTGGTTTGGCCGATTTTCGGGTATTTAACACCAATTTGGATGCGGTGCAGGCATATCGTCTGGGCACACAAAACGAAAAGGCCCTGGCGGCGTTTGAGGATTTCTCGACTCCCCTATCCATTACCATTTCATTGGTGGATATTGATAATTCGGAAACATTGGAATTATTGGTTTATGGGGCGGGCCAGGCCAGCCTGAATGCTGGGGCCAAGGGGGCCGATGATGTATGGACAATATCGCAATTTAACATAGCGGGTCTGCGGGTGGCATCAACCGCCCACAGCGATACACCGCAACGTTTCACCGTGGTTGCCCGCGCCCGCGAGCTTGATACAACCCAGCCCGGTGAAACGCGTTCGGCCCTGGCCAGCCAGGTGATTGTGATAACCGCCATCGCCATTGCCGACACCGCCACCTTTACCAACCCCGGCAATAACACCACCATATCCGAGGATACATCAGTGGCCCTGAATGTCACCATATCGCTTTATGATACCGATGGTTCCGAAACCATCAGCGCGATAATTATAGATGCCAAGGGTGGTTCGTTAACCGCCGGTATTAAAAATGGTGGGTTATGGACATTAGATAAAACCCAAATACCCGGCCTGCGTTGGGTTACATCGTTGAATGACGCGGCCGATTATTTGTTATCCTATACCGCCATCACCCGTGAATCACGCAATGCCGCCACGGCCCAATTGGTCTTTACCCAACAAATTTTTGTAACCGCTATATCCGATACGGCTTCACTTAATTATATCAACGTTTCCTTGGGTGCATCCGAGGATTCAACCATTAATATCTCGCTGGCCGCGGTCTACCCCGATTTATCGCGTATTGGTGCATCGGAAAGCCAATGGTTGATAATTTCGGGCCTATCCGGTGGGCGTATTTCGGTGGCCATTAATTCATCACTGGCCGATGGGCGGTGGACCATACCATTTAACCAAATTGCCAATGTGGTCTGGACCCCCGATGCCAATAGCGATAATGACTATACAATAACAATTAGCGCCATTTCACAGGACGAGGACGGCAATTATATAGCCATGTCAGCCGTAACCGCCCGCACCATGGTATTGAGTGTTGATGCGGTGCCGGACGGGATTTATTATGGCCGTTCCAACGTGCGCCAATTTGTGCTGGGGGGCAATGCCGACCAAAGTGCTAATGCAGTTAATTTTGCCTTTGTAAATGGAAGTAATATAACGCGTCTGGGCACAGTTGGCCCATTATTGGATACTGTGTATTATTTTTCATCACAGGCAGAAACAACAGTACGGGGCATTAAATCAGACCGCCCGCAAGTTTTGGACGATATTAATGGCCCCATTCGCTCATCTGCCAGCTGGGCTATGTCAGCATGGGTTACCCGTACCGGTACGACAGCTGGTCAATTATTTGGAATATTTGGTACTGGCGGGTTTGTTCGGGCTTCAACCAATAGCGCAGGTGATGTTATTTTAACATTTGCATCAGGTTCTACACGGGTATTTAGTGGTATTTTGTCACAAGCATCAACAGGTGGTGTTGCCCCAAATAATAATTTAATTTTTCAATTTGATCGTACTGCCGGTGGTTCGGATACAGTTGTATTATTATTAAATGGTATAAACCAAACCATAAGTTCGCAAACCAATGCTGGAAGCGGATTGTCGTTTAATGCCATACCGGCCGGGCAGGATGCCTTTGCAATTATTGGGTCAAGCCAAAATAATGCAAATAACCAATCATTTCAGGCCGCAGCTAATGTTGCTGATTTTCGGATATATAATCATCAATTAACCAGCAATGAAATCACAGTGGTACGCGTTAGGGATCAATATTTTATTAATAATTCATATGTTCCATACCCTGATAATTTAAATCGCTATGTTTTAAATGGTTCAAAATCTATTGGGGTCAGCTTTGTTTCCTTTGCCGGTTCTGGTACTGGTTCAAGTTTACAAGTGATTGGTGGATTACCCGATACCACGGTATATAGTTTTACCAATACAAATGGTGGTGTTTCTGGAACGCCTGATTGGGGATTTTTGGAATTTCCAGCTTCGTTGGTATCAACCGGGGCCCGTCAATATGCTGCGGCATTATGGGTTTCACCGACTAATCCCACATCAACAACTTTTGCGGGTATAATAACATCAAGACGTGGCACTAATAATGATTTTACTGGCATGTATCAAAATGGTTCTGCCCTGCATTTTAGTGTCAGGGTTGATGGAAATTGGCGTAATGTTGAATTTGCTAATGTGTTTACCGAATCAGCCCCTCCGGGTGCCTTTACCCATGTTGCCTATAATATGTATTATTCAGGCTCAAATGTTGCGGTTGATTTATGGGTGAATGGAAGGTCATTTGGCACACTTCAGGTTGGTGTCTCTTCTACAACAAATCCATTATTACCAATAAATAACGCTGGATATGGTTTTGCCCTTGGACGCGGTGGTGCTGATACTACACGGGCTGATTTGATTGCCGGCACCAATTCAGGTGAACGTTGGGCCGGGGCTGTTGCTGATGTGCAAATTTATGATTCCAGATTAACGGCCAGTGATATAGGATTAATTTACAACCGGCAAATCGCCTACGATTATCTGGTCAGTGAGGATCAATCCATTGTGGTTACCTTAATTATTGGCCAGGCCGATATTGATGGTTCGGAATCACTGGTGGTGACCATTTATGGCGCCCCCACAGGTATTTTGGCGGTGGGTGATGGCAATGGGGCAACATATTTGCAGGGGGTACAACTCAAGGATGGGTCGGGCAATGTTACCGCCTGGCGGGTTGATGGGCGTTTTATCTCATCGCTTTACTTCACCCCACAGGCCCATACCAGCGATGATTATGTATTAACCATCACCGTCGCCTCGGGCGAGGTGAATAACCCGGCCGGCGGGGGGCAATCGCTGATCTCGTACTATCGCGTTATTGCCAAGGGCGTGGTTGATAGTGGTTCCTGGTCAGTCGCCCCAACCATTACGTCCGAGGATATGGCGGTCAATATCAGCTTTAACCTGTCATTAATAGATAATGATGGTTCGGAAACCATTTCGCGTATATTGGTGATTGGGGCCCTAACCGGGGTGCGCTTTAACAGCCTGGTCGCCAGCTTTGTCAACGCCAGCACCTGGACCATCAACCCAACGCAAAATTGGCGCAATAATTTATATTTAACCCCCACATCACAGGATAATAGCGATATTACCCTAACCTATTCGGCCATATTGGTTGATTCTGACAAATCCAGCAAATTGATAACCACCACCCAATTGATAGTGGTAACCGGGGTTACCGATACCATTGATTTAACGGTGGATAATTTAAGTTCGTCCTTTAACGAGGACATAATAACCAGCCTGTCCATTCGTATTTCCACCGCCGATTGGCGCAACCAGGGCGATGGCTCCGAATCGCAAATTATCCTCATAACCGGCCTTAATACCGGCAAACTTAGCCGGGGTAGCTTTGATGGCACCACCTGGACATTAACATTTGAACAATTATCGGGCCTGTTATACACCCCCATCGCCCATAGCGACAAGGATTATACGGTCCAAGTAACCGCAATAGCCGAGGATATAGACGGCGGGGTGCAAAAATCGCAGGTGGTCAATTATATTATTTCCTATACCGCCATTACCGATACCGCCACCCTGACCCCCAACCAGCTCAGTTGGACAATGAGCGAGGATTTGACGACCCTGATAGCCATTCAGGTTTCCTACGCTGATAGTGATGGTTCGGAATCGGTGCATGTTATTATTAATTACACCGGGGCCTATACCGGCCTGCAATTTACCCGCGGTATCTCCCTTAGCGCATCGCAATGGTTTTTAACCGCTGACCAAATTTCGGGTGTGTATGTAATGCCCCCCCCGCATTCTGATAAATCATTTGTGTTACAGGTTTCGGCCATCACCCGTGATTCCAGCAGTGCCGGCACCAAAATTGTGGTTATTCAATTATCGTTTAACATGCAGGGTGTAACCGACACCATTGGGTTCAGCGTATTGGCCCCCGGGCGCGCCACCAGCATGATTGGTTGGTATGCCACCGGCAATAATTTTGACACCGATGGCACACCGGCATCGCCATTTACGGCCGGGCAAACATTTACATCCTGGACCAATATAGCCGGTGGTAATGGTGGGCAATCGCCATTAAAAACCCTGTTCAAACCCACCACCACATCAAACAGCTTTGTCACCAATGCCTTTGGCACCAGCGGTGGCACCCCCAATTCGGGCATCAAATTTAGCAGTTGGGCCGACACATCGGGCCAACATGGCTTAATAATTAACGAATCGCGCTTAAATAGCATCACCAGCCGTTCCATGAGCATCCTGTTCAAAACCGGTGATGACATAACCACCAGCCAATATATATTCGCCCGCGGTCAATTTGCCACCGATGGTTATGTATTGCAAATTGCCAATGGCCGGTTATATTTTGTTTGGGAAAATAATGGCCAATTTACCGATGGCACGGGCCCGGCCGGTGGGGCGCGCAAAATATTTGATATGGGGCCAATTACCGCCAATACCAGCATTCATTTTGGCCTTAGCGATGATATTATTACCAATGGGGCGACCAAAACCACCAATATGCGGGTGTATTTGAATGGCACATTGGCCAATGCCGGCGATAATATTAATGTGCAATTGCAATATGACGACGGGGCCGGCAATTTGTTAAATGTTAACCGCGACTATACCACCAATGCGGTGGGTAATATGGCAATTGGCGATCGCAATGGCAACAGTTCGCATTATAATGTGGCATCCGGCCAGGCCGAATCCGATGCGCATGTTTTCCGCGGGGTTATGGGCGAAATTTTAATTTATGACCGCGCCCTTAATGGTGCCGAAATTGATGCGATTAAAAAGGAATATCAATCAACCTTTGGCATTACCGAATTCCAAAACCAAGAGGATATACCGATTGCGGTTCTGCTAACCCCCAGCTTTGCCGATAGTGACGGCACTGAATCGGTTACATATATTGTTGATGGTTGGACCGGGGCCGGTGGTATTAATGGTTCGTTTAGTGCCGGGGCGGCCGGGGCCAGCGGGTCCAACCTGACATTATGGACCTTTAACGATACACAATTGGGTGCCGGCATGACATTCAGCCTGCCCAAGGACAGGGCCGGTGCCTATACACTAACCATTACCGTCAATTTGCGCGACCAGGAGGGGGCAAGCCGCCAGCAAACCCTGATTCAATTATATAATATTGCCGGTGTGGCTGACTATGCCTCGCTTGGCACCATACAAACCACCACTATATCCGAGGATGCGGTGCTAAGTATGTCCATCAATATCTCGCAAACTGATAGTGATGGTTCGGAAACGGTGCGCCGTATTTTAATTACCGGCTGGCGTGGCGGTTCGTTTAATTTGGGTTCGTCCGGTGGCACCACGGTATGGACTATATACCAAAATCAATTATCGGCGCTGGCCTTTACCCCGGTTACTAACGATTCCAATACCTATACGTTAATGGTCAGCGCGCTAACCGCTGAATCCCTAACCGGTGGTAATTTCAGTGCCGAACAATCCACCACCAAACCCTTTATCATTACCATCACCCCGGTGGCTGATACGATTACATTGGTCAATGCTGTAACCTTTACCAAACCGCAAATCAGCTTTGTTATGAATTCAAGCTTGGTGCAATCGCAATTTGGTATTACCCGCCTATCGTTTAATGGCACAACCGCCACCGGTGGTAACCGCCAAGTGGATATTGGTTTGGGCAGTATTTTTGCCGTTTCGTTTAATGGTGCCGCCGGCGATTATGTTAATGTTAACTTGCCGGTGCCGGCCAGTACAGTGGTCAAGAGCCTAACCGCTGGCTTTTGGTTAAAACCGGCCTCCACCAATGCCTCGGGCATTCATGTTATTATGGGTGTGCAACGCGATTTGGGGGCAAATGCCAGTTCGCGCGCCCTTGAAATTGTTCAGGAAGGCCAGGATTTAAAAGTATATGTTAATAATGGGGGTAATTGGAATACCGTTACCTTTGCCAATGCCATTTCCAACCAAGGCAACACCAATTATGTTCATTGGTCGGTTGTGTTGGATACCAATTCTAATAGTGCCTTGGTCGCCAATTTATATGCCGATGGGTCATTTGTTGGCACACAAACCAGTGTCAATAGTGCGGTTAATGCCAATGGTTTCTGGCCAACCGATGATACCGCTATACCATTGCGTTTGGGCGGTATGAATGCCACATATGATTGGGGCACCACTACAACCGGGCAAACCTTTTCGGGGGTTATTGGTGGGGTGCAATTGGTTAATCAGGCCATAACCAATATTCGTGATATTAATAATTTGCGGTTAAGCGCATTAACCAATAATGCAAACCAAGTATTGGGTTCCGAGGATGTAACCATAAACCTGTTCATGTCGGTGGCATTAAGCTTAACCGATATTGATGGTTCCGAAACTATTGATAGGGTGATAATCGCCTTTGCCGGGGCCACCGCCGCCAATTTCACCCAGGGGGCGAATATATCCTTTAACAGCGGGGTATGGACATTGTTCAAGGAAGCATGGAAAACTGCCCTATTCACCCCACCGCCCCATTCGCACAGCCAAATTACCCTGTCGGTTACCGCGGTTACCCGTGAATCGGGCAATAATTTTGAACGCAACGCATTGGTGCAAAATATGATATTAACGCTGGATGCGGTAACCGACCAAGTCTACCCCAGTTATGTGCCGGCATTGGTCGAGGATAGCTGGACCAAATTTAGCATCAACCCCAGCCTGTTTGACAAGGATGGTTCAGAAACGGTTACCCAAATTATTATTGCCCTGACCCCATCACAAAGCCAGAATTTCTCACTACGCGATTCGGCCAGTGGCAATGCCATTCCCGCCTCCACCCCGTTGGCCGAGGGCGACCCACGTTACTGGACCCTAACCCCCAGCTATATCAACAATGCCGGTAACAGCCTGGAAATACGCAACCTGGCCGGCAATATTGCCAATAATTTCCGTATGACCATTTCGGTATTAACACTGGAACAAAGCAATGGTGTAACCGCCATTAATGTTATATCGCCCTTGGTAACCATTCAGGCGGTTACCGATACACCGCAAATAGTATCCACCCGTTATAATTTTGATAATATCAATGTGGCTTCGCTAACCGCCTGGCGTTTTGCAACATTTACCCCAACCGCGGCCACGCGGGCCAGTGCCGGCATCAGTTACGTCCAGCTTAGTTCGGGCATGACAAGCGGTACCACTGGTAAATCGGGCTTGGCGACGGTTGGCGGTTTGACTATACCATTTTATAGTTTTAATAACACTGGTACGTCTAATGGAACTGATTTTGTGGTTACCGATATTCCAGCCAAATATGACAATAAAATTTTAACCGCAATAACCGTGGCGACCTGGATTAAACCCGCTAGCGTCAATGCAGTCGGATCAACCGATTGGGCCGGTATTATTACCTCGCGTGATGTTACCTCACCCAATCATGCACTCAATATTGCCCAACGTAGTGCCGCTGGCGGAGGTATCGGTGCATTAACTGTGTCTCTTAATCTGGGTGGTCCTGGTTGGATTAATTTATCAAACGCCGTCAGTTTTTTTGATACCGGCGCCGGCAATTGGGTGCATTTGGTAATGACTGTGCAATTGGATAAAAGTGGCAATGCGGTTGGTAAAGTTTACCGCAATGGTATTGAATTTGCCAATATTATCCAAGATGGCCTACCGGCCTGGCCCGGTGGCGTCGCCGGCGCGGATAATAGTATTTTGAATACAACCCCGGGTAATAATAATGTTGTGGTTATTGGTGGTGGGTTGAATGACCCGAACCGCACCCAAACAACCGGTAATACATCCGAGGCATTTAATGGGGCAGTGGGTGGTTTTGCGATAGTGGATAGGTTGGTTACGGCCGATGAAGCCAAGGCATTATACGGCCTAGACCCGATAAATGGCGATATTTATCAAGCGGTAACCAATAATACCGCCATTGCCATCTCCATTACCGGCAATTTGTTTGATACCGATGGTTCTGAATCTGGTCAGGTGCGTATTGTTTCTAACCGCACCGGTATGAGTTTTAGTTCCGGGCAATCAGCCAATGCATCAGTATGGCTGTTGGATATAACCCAATTATCGGATATTAAATTTACCCCCAGCAGTGTTGGCACATACAAATTAACAATATCGGCCATATCATCAGAATTAACCCTAACCACCACCGCGGTTACCTCGCGCATTATCAATATTAATGCCAAGCCAATCCTGCTTGACCTTGACCATGATGGCGATGTGGAAAAAATGAAGGGGTCATTTGATATAGATGCCGATGGCGTGGCCGAACAATTGACGATGGTCGGCAAAACCGATGGTATGCTGTTTGTTGACCTTGATGGTGATGGCAAAATTTCCAACCCCGATGAATTGATTATTGCCAATTTAACTGCCGACAGCACCGATACCGACCTGGAGGCCCTGGCCACCCTGTTTGATAGCAACCATGATGGTGTATTGGACGCAAAGGACAGCAAATTTGGTATGGTGCGTATATGGCAGGACCTCAATGAAAATGGGGTGGTTGATGCTGGCGAGGCCGGCACCCTGGCCGATTTTGGTATAACCTCGCTTAACCTAAAATCAGACGGCAATAAACGCATATTGGCCGATGGCACCATTATAAATGGTAATGCCGAATATACCGATATTAATGGCAATAGATATCTGGTCGAGGATGCCGCCCTGGCCGGCCAGGACGATGCCAGCCAAACCACCATTGCCACCCATTTTGCCGTGCATAATGGGGTGGTTGATATTCATATTGATGATAATTTGGTAAACCCCGAATTGCCCCAATTGATAAAAATAACCGTCGGCGGGGCCAAGGGCACATTGGTTTACCGCGGGGCCGATGGCCAATTGCACGAAATTGCCATAACCAATGGGGTTGCCCTGTTAAACAGCGAGCAAACCCGTGAATTGGCATTTTTACCGGCCAGTGGCAGTGGCCTGGCCCAATTGCAGGTGGCAATAATTGAACCCACCCTGCATAGCGACATTACATATAGCTATGACGGGCATGAATTGGCGATAAGCGAAGAGGTCAAGAGCCGGGCCGGTAATGCCTATATTCTGCATATTGGTGAATCAACCGCCATTTACCGCGCCACCAGCAGTGATACCATGGAAAGCGTGCGTGCCGGCCTGGTGGCCCAATTGAACGAAATGGGGGTTGCGGCCGAATTAACCGACAATGGGCGCATAATATTTGATTCAACTGAACAACCCAGCTTTGCCGTGGTGGCGGCCGAAACCATTTTGGCCCCCATCGCCGGCCAGGCCCAGATGATTGATTTATTAACCAATAGTATTTTGGATAATAATAACGAAACCGAAATACAGGTGCAGGCCGAGGACGAACCGCACCATTTTTACCAAGCAACTGATAAATTAAACGGCAAAATGCCCCTGTGGGACGAAATGGCCAAGGGCGACATGGCCTTTAACACCATGCACAGCCATAATGGACTGCTTGATGATCATGCTGGCTTTGTAACCATTGCCCCCCAACCCGAGGATGCCGATGCCTTCCATTTAGAGGGGGATTTGGATGTGATAATACCCAATGAAAGCGAGCATTTAACCCAAGAAATTGTCAATTATAGCCGTGGCGATGGTGATGAGTTAATTAGTGATTTTGCCCACCAAAAATTGGAAATTCATGGTTACCAAGCCAGCGATTTGACGGTGATTCGCGCCGGTAATGACACAATTATTAAATTGGGCGACCATGACCAAATTACCCTGAATAATTTTGATGGCGTATTACATACACACACCACCAAGGACGGCACCTTAACCATCAGCGATATTATTGAACAACCCGATGTAATGTTCAAGGACGATGGCAAGGAAAACTTGGCCAAGAGCAAATTACCAATTGCCGGTGCATCATTGGTTGATGGTCAGCAACGCAACGCCCCATTGGCCGGCCTGAGCGAAGATGACGAGGATTTATTGCATAAATTAGAGGCCGATAAAATAACCGGGGGCCATTAATGCCATTAAGCACCATTGACATATTGCAAAAACTCATCGGCTTTGCCACCATTTCACGCACCGATAACCGCGGTATGATACAATGGGTGGCCGAATATTTGGCCGGTTTTGGCATTGAAAGCACCATTATAGAGGGGCGCGATGATGATGTGCATTCGCACGGGGCCAATTTATGGGCAAAAGTGGGAAATGGGCCGGGAAATGGGCCGGGAAATGGAAATGGGGGATTCGTCCTCTCCGGCCATAGTGATGTGGTGCCGGTTGTGGGGCAGGATTGGGAAAATGACCCGTTTACCATGACCATCAAGGACGGGCGGGCTTATGGGCGGGGCACGGCCGATATGAAGGGGTTTATTGCCAGCGCGATAAGGGCGATGGTATTGGCCAAGGGCAACGAAGATAATATGCAAAAACCGCTTTATTTGGCCCTGTCTTACGATGAGGAAATAGGCTGTATTGGGGTCAAACATTTATTGCACCATTTAAAAACCAAACAGATTCAACCCGATTTATGTATAATAGGCGAACCGACGCAAATGAAGGTGGGTATAGGCCACAAGGGCAAATTGGCATTCAAAATTACCGCGCATGGCTTAACCGCTCATTCGGCCCTGGCCCCGCAGGCGGTTAACGCCAATTATATGATAGGCGATTTTATGCAAATATTGCGCGATTACCAGGATTATATTGCAAGGCACCACCCGCGCGAGGGCGAATATGATATTGCATATTCCACCCTGCATACCGGTATTATTGCCGGTGGGGTGCAATTAAATATTGTGCCCCATATTGCCACCGCCATTGCCGAAATACGCAATATCGCCAGTGATAATGCCCAAGATATTTATGAACAAATTCAACAAAAATGCCATAAACAGGCCGAATATTGGCAAAAAAACCATGCCGGGGCCGGCTATAGATTTGAAATAACCAACAGCTACCCCGGCTTAATTACCGATAAAAATAACCAATGGGTGCAATTTTGCCAAAATTTGGGGGGCGAAAACCAACTTGTCAAATGTTCCTTTGGCACCGAGGCCGGGCTTTTTACCCAAGAATTACAGACCTCAGCCGTCATTTTGGGCCCGGGCAGTATGGAACAGGGGCATAAACCGAATGAATTTATTGCATTAAGCCAATTGACCAAATGCGATGAATTTTTGCAAAAATTAATCAATCATTGCCAAAAATGAGCAAAATATTTGCCGATTATGCCTTAATAAATGGGCAGATAAAAGAAAATATATTGGTGGAAACGGCCAATGGGGTCATTGATTCGGTGGTTAATATTAGCAAAAAACCTAATGATGATTCGGTGATATACCATAAAAATTGCCTACTCATGCCGGCCCTGAATAACAGCCATAGCCATGGCTTCCAACGGGCAATGGCCGGATTAAGCGAATATAGGCAAGGGAATAGTGATAACTTTTGGTCTTGGCGAAATCTCATGTATCATTTTTTACAATATTTAACCCCTGAGGATATTGGCCATATCACCCAATATGCTTATTTGGAAATGGTGAAAAGCGGTTTTTGTTCGGTGGCCGAATTTCATTATCTGCACAACCAAAATGGGGGTCAACATTATGATAATTTGGGCCTATTAAGCGAGGTAATTATTGAGGCGGCGCAGAATGTCGGCATTGCCCTGACATTATTGCCGGTTGTGTATCAACAGGCGAACCCGCGGGGTGAAGAATGTAGCGGTGGGCAATTGCGCTTTACCCTGAATAATGACCAATATATGCGCCTGTGGCAGGGCCTGCAACAATATGCGGGCGATAATATGCACCTTGGCCTGGCCATACATTCATTGCGGGCGGTGCCGTTGGCACATATAAAGCAGATATATCAAAACATTGGTGGCCTGTGCCATATACATATTGGCGAACAAAGGCGCGAGGAGGAGGAAATAGTCGCCCATTATGGCCAACGGCCCCTCAATTTATTGGCCGATGGGGTGGGGTTAAATAAAAATTGGGCATTGGTGCATGGCAATTGTTTTGATGATGGCGATATTAAACGCGTGGTTGATGCTGGGGCAATATTGGTGGCCTGCCCCCTAACCGAGGCCAATTTGGGCGATGGTTTTTGTAAAACCCGCGAATTTTTGCAATTGGGCGGGCAATTGGCGATTGGCACGGATTCGCATATTCATATAAATATGCCCCACGAAATACAAATGCTGGAATATGCGATGCGCCTGCGCGATAAGGAACGGGTGGTGCTGGCCGATAATAATATAGGGCAGGGGCATTTGGGTATTAATATATTGGAAAAAATTTATCGGGGCGGGGCCCTGGCCAATGCCCGCCATAATGGGTGCATTGAGCGCGGGTTTCGTGCCGATTTTTTATGGTTAAACGGCAACCACCGCCAATTAATGCACAAAAAACCCATTTTTTGGCCCGATAGCATGATTGTAACCCCCGATAAGAATATGATAAGGAATGTTATGGTGAACGGCCAAATGATAATAGATAATGGTTTACATAATAATGAAAAAAATATAAAGAAAAATTATCAAAAAACCATGAAAAAATTAATGGAGAGATTATAATGAATGAAAATTATTTACGCATTTGGGATTTTTATAACAGCATGGGTTATTATGAGAGTGACGTTGGGGCGGTTTTGCAAAAATTCCTGCCCGATGATGCCCATAAAGCGATAATAATAGAAGCGGCAAAGGCCATGCAGGCCAGTGATTACCCACAATCAATGGCCCTGTGCCAACAATTGGCCAGCAATAATCTCGGCATGGGGCCCGAGCCAGCCCAATTGGTGCAATTGATGATTTATATAAATTTGACCCATTTATGGCAGGCGGGCGATAAATTGGCCCAATTGGCCAACCAATTGGCCCAATTTGCCGGGGCCAGCCAATTGCATTGCGCCTTTTTTGAAGCCGGGCAAATTTTGTCCAATCTGGATCAACCCGAACCGGCCAAAAACCATTACCGCCAATATTTGATGAATAACAAGGGGCTTTTCGGCATGTTTAATACCCCGCACAGCGACCAACAACGGGCAAATATTACCCAAATATTTCATGATTTTTTGCGCCGAGATTACAAAGACGAGGAGGAATTATGGAAAAATTGGCAAAGTGCCTCGCCCTTGGGGGAGGTGAAGGCCAATATTACCCAAACGCAAGAGGAAAAAATAATTGCTATATTGCAACTCCACGAAAAATCGTTTTTGCGCGGGGATATTAATTTGCCGCCCCTTGCCAAATACATGACTCCGCAAAGGCTAAATAAAAAGCAGAAAATTTTGGTTTTTGGTCAGGAATTTCTAATGGGCAATAAACGCGGTGCCAGAAAATTTTGGACCGAAACACTGGTTAATTCTTTGGAATATTTGGGCATGAATTATCGTTTTTTTAATGGTGATTATTGTATGTGGCCCGCAGAAAATAAAAAATTATTTCCAAGATATGATGAAAATGGCCGGTGGCACCCCAGTAAAGAATTAAAATTGCGCGAATTGGCCAAATTGCGTGCCTTAATGGCCGAATTTCACCCCGATGTGGTGGTGATTGATTCAATAATTCAAAATGATATAAAAAATGATGAAACGATTATAAATTATTATGATTGGGTTGATTTAAAAAAAGAATTTGGTTTTCAATGTGTTTTTATTGCAACTGATTTTTATGAATTATATAACATAAATAATGATATTTATGAAGGATATTTTGATTTTGTCGATTTATTTATACCTTGTGAGAATAATTCGCGTATTATTGGGCGATACCAATATGCAGAACGTATTTTTTCGTTATTGTTTCACCCCATAGTTCCTGTTGAAATTGGTAAAAAATTATCAGACTTTTTTTTTAGTGGCGATGCAGTAAAACGTGATTATTTGTATAAAATTCCAATTTTTACAGCTAATGCTAAAATAAATTTCAATCATCGTGTGCTTGTTGATTCTCCTAATAAAAACATAATAGAATATTTAAATATTTTAGTGCAGGCAAAAATTACATTTACAACAGGTTATCGTTCCAAATATTTTTCTATGGCAACCGGTAGGGCGCATGAATCGGTTGTTTGTAAAACATTGTTGATGTTTTTTCAAAACAATACGGATATTAACAATTTATATATTCCCTATGTTCACTATATACCTGTTGCACATGAATCGGATATGATGATTTATACACAATTTTTCCTTAAACACGAGGAATGGCGGAGTAAAATTACCGAACAGGCCTTTCAATTTTGGCAGGCCCATTATTCACCCTGGCATTATTGGTCGGCCATTCAACAACGGCTGAATAAATTATTATAATGGATTTTTTTTTAACTATTAATGCCCAATTTTTTGCATCATGTATCTACTCCATCAAGGTCGGTTTTTTTGGTTTTTGGGGTGGGTTTTTATTGGCGGTTTTTTGGGTCTATTATGCCCCGCGCCACAGCCATTATTTGGCCCTGTTTGTCATTGCCATGCCGGCCGGGGCGGTGGGTTTGGGTTATATTTTTCTAACTGCCCCCAGTGGTTTCTTGGTGCGTGGTTTCTTGGTGCGCCTGTTCGGCCTTGACCAACCGCTTGATTTTTATGGTATGCCCGATTATGGCGGTTATGCCCATATTATGGTTATTATTATCAAGGAATCGGCTTTTTTAAGCCTGATATTAACCACCGCCCGCGCCCCATTAAGCCATTATGACGAAACGGCCATTGCCGGTGGGGTTGGGGCCGGCCCGGCCTTTGCCCGGGTTATAATCCCCCTTATATTGCAAAAATGCCGGCCGGCCTTGGTGATAAGCATGGTCTATGCCCTGAATGCGCTTGATGTTTATGCGGTGGCCGGGGGCAATATTGCCGGTAACCTTAGCCATTATTTGGCGCAAAATATACGCGGATATGCCGGAATTAACCCCCAACAATTATGGGTCATCGGGGCTGTTTTTATGGTTATTAATGTGGCATTTATTGGTTGTAACCTGTTTTTATTGGGGTTATTGGCCCGGTTTGCCCAATTTTTGGCCCCATTATTGCGGGTCTCCCCATTGATGGTTTGGGGGTTGATAGTCCTGATGGTGGCCATTATTGTCCTTAATATATTATGGGCATTGGCCGATGGCTGGTTTTTCCCCAATATCTTGCCAAATAATTTTACCCTACAAAATTTGGTGGCGGTGGTTGATGGCGATATTGGCCTATCATTCACGCATAGCCTGCTGGTTGCCCTGCTGGCCAATGGGTTGGTGCTGGCTATATTAATATTAATAATTCATTACCGCCATTTGCGGAATATAAACCAGTTTTTTTTGGCCCCAATAATCATTCCCGAGATTCTGTTGGCGGTCATATTATACCCGCTAACCAGCATATTGCCTAATATGGTTTTGATAATCATTGCCCAAAGCCTGATTTTATTGCCATATTATATTTTAACCGCGCGTGGGTTTTTCACCCATTTCCCGCAAAATCTGCTTGAAACCGCGCAAAGCCATGGGCTTCGCGCCTGGCCGATAACCATAAAAATACTACTGCCAATAATACAACCCATATTATGGGTAAGTGCAGGGGTGGGCATGGTGATAAGCCTGAATATTTATGGTATCATGTTGCTATTGGGCGATGGGCGCACCCCCTATTTTATGACCAATATCATACCCTATATATATTCACCGGCCCGGCCATTGGCCACCAGTGCCATGGTGTTGTTAACCCTGCTGGGTTTTGTTATGTTGTTGTTAAGCCAAAAATCAACCAAAATATTCAACGATAATCGCTAATAATATATAGTAAAAATACCAAATACCTTTAAAATTAATACCATTAATTTTAAAGGTATTTGCTGGATTTTTACTATCACGGGGGGATTACAAGGGCTTTCAAATGCCAATTTCATTTATGAAATTGGTTAAAAACAAGCACAATTGCTTGTTTTTCATTTGAAAGGGCGAAGCCATGCACAATTTAATGTGAGTTGCGTTAGCAGAGCAAATTTTC
>JACCDX010950095.1_pt1 | contig 21807 bp, 16 predicted proteins | sample 7449681 | NCBI WGS metagenome assembly JACCDX01 (sample SAMN15323450, study PRJNA562643) | freshwater metagenome | isolation source: river surface water | place: USA:Blue River Watershed | collected 2017-08-18
ACGAACGCTGCGTGGAGATCGAGGTCGAGCTCGGCGCCGGCCCCGCGTCGGCCACCGTCTTCGGCGGCGACCTCACCCACGAATACGTGAGCGAGAACGCCGACTACCGTTCGTGAGAAGGTAGGGCGGGACCGCTGGGCCCGCCGCCCCCGCGCGTCGGACGGCCGGGCGGTCCGTCCCTACCTTTTACTTCTTCGCCTCGAGCTTCAGCTCGACCATCAGGTCGGCCGCGATCTTCTCCAAATCCGCGCGCACTTTCGCCAGCTCCACACCGGCCGGCACGCTCGCCACCGCGCGCAGTTGGAAAAGTTTTCCACCGCCCATCGGCGCCTCGACGCGCTCGCTGGCGAGATCCTCGACGTTGAGCCCGTGCGCCGCCAGCACGCCCGACACCTCGCGCAAGATGCCCGGACGGTCGGACCCCACCAGATCCAGCGCCGCCAGCCGCGCCGGCGAGCCGCCCGCGACCGCGTTGCCCGCCGCCGACTCGCGCGTCACGTCCACCCGCAGGCCCGAGAGGCCGCGCAATGCGGTCGCCAGCCCGTCGGCGCGCGTCGGATCGATTTCCAGGCGCACGATGCCGGCGAACTCCCCGCCCAGCCGGCACATGCGGCTCTCCAGCCAATTGCCGCCGTGTTCGGCGATGGTCGCCGCCACCACACGCACGAGGCCGGGTTGATCACGTCCGATCAGGGTAAGCACCAGGGTAGTTGTCATGGTCCCGCAAAGCTCGCGCCGCTCCTCGCCGGCGGCAAACAAACTTCAGCCGCCCCACCCCTCGCCCCCCGAACCCAATGTTCGTAATACGAACATTCGCCCGCTCCACCTCCGCGCCCCGCTCGCCGCCACGGACGGAACCGCGCCATTGACGATTCCCGCGTCTTCGTCCCTTTCCCCTGTAAAAACTCGGCCTCCCTCTCCCCTTTCCCCTCTTTTCCGCGATGTCCAAAGGCAACAAGCCGTCCGACGAACAACCCGAACTCCCCCTCTCCGGCCAGCCCGCGCCGGACGGCCCCCGCGCCACGGACCCGGGCTCCGCGCCCGCCGTCGCGCCCGCCTCGCCCGAGTCCGACCCCGCCGCGCTTCCCTCCGCCGAGGCCGCCGCGCCCGTCGCCCCGCAGAACAACGACGCCGCCCCGCTCGCCCACAGCTACCGCAACTGGTTCCTCGACTACGCCAGCTACGTCATCCTCGACCGCGCCGTCCCCCACCTCGACGACGGCCTCAAGCCCGTCCAGCGCCGCATCCTCCACACCCTCTGGGAAAAGGACGACGGCCGCTTCCACAAGGTCGCCAACATCGTCGGCGCCACCATGGCCTTCCACCCGCACGGCGACGCGTCCATCGGCGCCGCCCTCGTCGGCATGGGTCAACGCGGCTGGCTGATCGAACCCCAGGGCAACTACGGCAACACCCTCACCGGCGACGACGCCGCAGCGCCCCGCTACATCGAGTGCCGCCTCACGCCCTTCGCCCGCGAGGTCCTCTTCAATCCGAAGACGACCCACTGGCAAAAATCCTACGACGGCCGCAGCGAGGAGCCCGTCACGCTCCCGGCCAAGTTCCCCGTCACCCTCCTCGAGGGCGCCGAGGGCATCGCGGTCGGCCTCACGACCAAGATCCTGCCGCACAACTTCAACGACCTCTGCCGCGCCGCGATCAACCACCTCCAGGGAAAAACCTTCCGCATCCGCCCCGACTTCCCCTCCGGCGGCATCGCCGACTTCTCCAACTACAACGACGGCGAACGCGGCGCCAAAGTAAAAGTCCGCGCCAAGATCGAGCAGCGCAACCGTTCCCAGTTCGTCATCACCGAGTTGCCTTTCGGCACCACCACCGAGTCGCTCAAATCCTCGATCGAGAGCGCCATCGCCAAGGGCAAACTGAAGGTGAAGCGCATCGAGGACCTCACCTCCGAGTCCGTCGAGATCGTCATCGAGCTCAGCTCCACCGCCGATCCGGACAAGTTCATCGACCAGCTCTACGTCTTCACCGACTGCGAGGTCACGCTCTCCCCCGCCGCCTGCGTCATCATCGACGACAAGCCCGCCTTCCTCGGCGTATCCGAGATCCTGCGACGCTCCGTCGACCGCGCCAAGGCCCTCCTCGGCCGCGAGCTCGAGATCCGCCTCGGCGAACTCGACGACCAGTGGCACGCCGATTCGCTCGAGCGCATTTTCATCGAGGAAAAAGTCTACCGCCGCATCGAGGGCGCCAAGACCTGGGAGGCCGTCCTCGAGGAAATCTCCGAGGGCCTGAAGCCCCACGTCAAAAAGCTCCGCCGCGAGGTCACGCACGACGACCTCGTCCGCCTCACCGAGATCCGCATCAAGCGCATCTCCGCCTACAACCGCTTCAAGGCCGACGAGGCCATCCAGGCCCTGGAAAAGGAGATGAAGCAGGTGAAGCACGACCTCGCGCACCTCACCGACTACACCGTCGCGTGGTTCGAGCGCCTCCAGGAAAAGTTCGGCAAGGGCGTGAAACGCCGCACCCAGAGCGACGAGCTCGAGCAGATCAGCGCCGCCAGCGTCGTCACCGCCAACCAGAAGCTCCACGTCAACAAGACCGAGGGCTTCATCGCCCTCAACACCCGCAAGGACGACTTCGAGTTCGTGCAGGACGTCACCCCGCTCGACGACGTGGTCGCCTTCATGCAGGACGCCACCTGCAAGCTCGTGCGCGTCGCCGAAAAGGTCTTCGTCGGCAAAAACATCGAGCACCTCCACGTCGTGCCCAAGGACGGCGACGACCGTTTCTACACCATCGTCTACCAGGACAAGGAGAGCGGCAAGGCCTTCGCCAAGCGCTTCCAGCTCGGCGGCATGACCCGCGAAAAGGTCTACAACCTCGCCGCGTCCGAAGGCTCGAAGCTGGTCTTCTTCGATGAGACGAAAAATCCCGAGAGCCTGCCCAAGGCGCTCACGATCTACCTCAGCGGCCGCTGCTCGGCGCGCGTGAAGGAGTTCGTCTTCGACCTGAGCGAGCTCGCCGTCGGCGGCCGCGGCAACAAGGGCGTCACCGTCACGCAGTATCCGATCCGCGACGTGAAGCGCGCCTGAGCGCTCCGCGCGGCGCCTGGAGGGCGGCGCTCCGTCGCCGCCGCTCCGGGTTCGTCCGAGACCTCCCGTCAATCGATGCGGATCACCGGCTGCGCGCCCGCGCCGTCCACGCCCGTCACCGGCAGGTCCGCCGGGTGCTCGATGCTGAATTTAAAGGGCAACTCGCGCTTCTCGCCCGGCTTCAGATCGAGGCGCCACTCGATCCGCCCCTCCGCGTCGCGCGCGACCCCGGCTTTCGGCGGCAGCGCCGCGACGTCCTCGGGCTTGAGCAGCTCGCGCTCGGCCGGCGCCTGAAGTTTCACGACGATCTTCTCGTCCCGCGCCACCGGCGCCGCGTCGCGCAGCGTGATCCGCTCCGCCGTGCGCTTGTTGTTCACGACCGTGATCAGGACGTCGTAGCTCGTGCGCCGACCCTTGCCCGCCAGCCCCGTGTCCTCCGTGAAGCGCGAGCGCACCTTGCGACGCACCGAGATCCCCTCGTCCGCGCCGAGGTGCAACGCGAAGGTCTCCCCCGGCATCGTCGTCTCCAGACGCGAGCCGGCCACGAAGGTCTCGTCGAGAAACGCGTTCACGTCGCCGCCGAGAAAAGGCGTCTCCCCGTTGTTTTTCACCTTGGCCACGAGGTAGGCCGCCTCCTGCCGCTTCGGCGCCGCCTCGTAGCCGAGATCCGCCGCGAAACCCGTCGAACCCAGCGGCACGCGCTGCGGCGTGTTGTCGCTCGCCAGCGTCACCGGCGTCGCGATCCGGAAGCTCGCGCTCGTCGCCGCCCCCTCCGGCGCGGCCTCGGCGAACCGGGCCTCCTCCATGACGGGCTCCGCGGGCTCCTCCCGCGCCAGCAGCGCCGAGGCCGACATCACCACGTCCGCCGCCTCGCTACCGAAGGCCATCGATTCGCCGGGATTCAACGTTCCCGCCTGCCCGATCACCGTCGTGCTCGGGTCCGGTCGTTTCGGCTTCTTCAAGGAGAAGCCAAAGAACGACGATGCCGACGCACCCTTCGCCCATTCCGCCGCGTCGACGAGCCACGGCTCGAGCTCTGGCGCCGCGCCCCCGAGGCCGGGACGCGCGGTCGACAAGGTCAGCTCCACCTCGCGCCAATCCTCGCCCGTCCGGTTTCGCACCAAACCGAAGGCATCCAGCTGCACCTTCCGCTCGGCGCTGCGCAACCGCGCGTCGTAGGCCGGCGTCCAGCTCGCCCCGGGCACGGCGTAGGCCAGCGCGACCTCGAGCTCGCCCGCCGCGGGCGTGGCCAGGCGCACGAGCACTTTTTTCGTCGCCTTGCGACCCGGCTGCTCGCCGCGCAGCTCCGCGAATTGTTTTTGCGCCGCCACGATCTCGTCCGCCAACGCGGCGCGGGCGTCCTCGAGTTTGCGCGCGTCCTTCTCGATCCGTTCGCGCTGCTCCGCCGAAAACCCGAGAAACTTCGCGTAATCCTCGGTCGTGAGCCGCCCCGCCGATTTCGCGGCCGCGGGCGCGAGGTAGGACTGCTCCATGGCCGTCACCAGATTTCGCTGCGCGGAGAGGACTTCGCCCTCGTCCTTGAGCGCGCGCTCCCGCCGGCGCAGATCCACGATCTTCTCCGCGGCGGCCCGCAGCCGCGCGTCGGGCTCGATCCTCTCGAAGAGCGTCCGCACCGCGATATCGAGCAGACTCGCCGCCACGGAGCCGCGCGCCGACATCTGCACGGAATCGTCGACCAGGCTCTCGGGCAGATCCGCGAACACGATCTCGCTCGTGCCCGCGCCGACGCGGACCTTCGCCGCGCGACTCACCACCGCGCGGTCGGGATAGACGGTCGCGGCCCGTATCCGCGACTGCGCCAAGATCGCGTCCGCGCCCGCTTCAGCGACGGCGACGGGCTCGGGGGCGGCGAGACAGGGCGCGATGGCGCCAAGCGGCGACGCCGCGAAAAACGCGGCCAGGACCGCGGAGGAAAGACGCGAGACAAAGAGCGTGGAGTGCATGGACGTCGGGTGACGCCCCCGCTTATGCGCCCCGACCTTCGCCGGATCGATAGCCTGACAAAACCCTGACAACCACCAGGGCCGCCGAAAGCCAATGTTCGTAATACGAACATCGGCCCGAGGCCCGCCACGCGTTCAGCGCCGCCGCAATCCGATCACCAGCGGCAACATCAGCGCCGGCGCGAGGGCCGACACCGCGAGGCCCCAACGCAGGTTGCTCGCGTCCGCCACCGCGCCCACCACCCAGGGCATCACGATGCCGCCCGCGTTGCCTAGGGCCGCCAGCGCGCCGAACATCGTCGCCCCGCCCTCCGGATGCCGGTCCGCCGCGACCGCGAGCATCGTCGGCCAGAGGCAACTCCCCGTGAACCCCGCCGCCACGCAGCCCGCCAACGCGAGCACCGGCCACGGCGCGAAAGAACCGACCAGAAACAGGAGCACCGTCAGCGCGCAGCCCCAGGCCATCACGCGATGCGGGTCCACCCGCCGCTCCGCCGCCCCCACCACCATGCGGCCGAGCGCCATCGCGACCGAAAACGCCAGCAAGGCCGCACCGCCCGCCCACGCCGCGTAGCCGAGCTCTTTCTCCGCGTAGGCCGGCAGCCACTGCGCCATGCCCAGCTCCGTCGCCCCGCCCAAAAAAATCGCCGCCAGCGCGCCCCAAAACCAGCGATCGCTCAACAGATCCCTCAGGCGCGTGCGCGCCCCCGCCGTGCTCATCGGCGGAAACCGCAGCGGCGCGAACATCGCCAGCAAACCGAGCGGCAAGGGCGCGAGCGCGAGACAGGCGGCCCGCCAACCCAGCCCCGCCCGCAACACCAGCGTGCCGGCGAGGATCGTCACCACCGCGCCCACGCAATAAAACGAGTGCAGCCAGTTCATCGCCGCCGCCCGCCGCCCCGGATTGAGCGCCGCCACCACCGGGCTCAGCACCATGTCGAGGATGCCCGCGCCCAGCCCGAGCACGAAAAGCGCGACGCCCAGGAATCCATAGCTCGGCGCCAGCCCCGCCGCGATCAGCGCGCCCGCGATCAGCGCGTTGCCCAGCTGCGCGAAAGGCTTGGCGCCCCACCGATCCGCCAGCGGCCCGGTCGCGAGGATGCCCACCACCAGGCCACCAAAGGCCGCCGCGCCCAGACGCCCCAAGCGCTCTCCACTCAGGCCCGCCGCCCCGCCATAAACCTCGCTCAAGGTGGTCAAAAAGACCGGCAACAGGTTCAGACCAATCGCCAGACACATCATCGCCCCGTAGCAGAGCCAGGTCAGTTTTCGGGCTTGGGGAAAGATCTCGGTGCCGCTCATTCGATTGGAAAAAGCCGCCATCCATACCCAGCTCCGCCCCCACCGCCAGCCCCCGCCCCATCTTCGCCAAAACCTGCGCAGGACCCGCACCGGGCAAAAGTTGACAGTGAGACTCAGTCTTATTTGGCTCCCTGCACCGTGTCCTCCGCCACCCTTGATCGCCTTCGCCCCGAGCCTTTGCCGCTCTGCCAGCTTCCCGCGGGCAGCTCGGGCCGCGTCTGCGCGCTCACCGGCGAGGCGGCTTTCTGCCAACGTGTTCGCGAGATGGGCTTTGGGGAGCGCGCCTTCGTGACGAAGGTCGGTGGCCGCGGTCCTTTCATCTGCGTGGTCAACGGCTGTCGCCTCGCCCTCAGCCACGACGCCGCCGCGGCCATCTTGGTCGAGCCCTCCGGGCTGCGCGCCTGAACGACGGTTGCGCGTTTTTCCGGTCCGCGCCCGGTTCCGCCCCCGAATCTCCCGCTCTTTTCCCATGTCCGTCACCACGCTCGCCCAGCTCGCCGTCGGCGCCTCCGCCACCATCCGCGCCTACCCGCAGGCCGGTCCCGCCTTCACCCGCCTGCGCGAGATGGGCCTGCTGCCCGGCACCAAGGTCACGCTCGTCCGCACCGCGCCGCTCGGCGACCCGATCGAGATCCAGGTGCGCGGCTACCGCCTCTCCCTTCGCAAGTCCGAAGCCGCCCTCGTGGAGATCGCCGAATGAGCACGCCCGCCTCCTCCCCCGCGCCCAATCGCGCCCCGGTCTACGCCCTCGTCGGCAACCCAAACTGCGGCAAATCCACCCTCTTCAACGCCCTCACCGGCCTGAAACAAAAGGTCGGCAACTACCCGGGCGTCACCGTCGAGCGCAAGGTCGGCACCGCCTACACCCAACACGGCCAGCCGCTCACGTTGATCGATCTCCCGGGCGCCTACTCGCTCGCCGCCCGCTCGCCCGACGAAGCCGTCACCCGCGACGTGCTCCTCGGCCGCCGCGCCGACACGCCGATGCCCGATCGCATCGTTTGCATCGCCGACGCGACCAACCTCGAGCGCAACCTCTACCTCGTCCACCAGATCCTCGATCTCGGCCGCCCCGTCGTCCTCGTGCTCAACATGATGGACCTCGCCGCCCAGGCCGGTCTCGACATCCGCGTCGCCCGCCTCGAGCACGAACTGGGCATCCCCGTGATCCCCTGCGAGGCCGCCCACGCGAAGGGCCTGCTCGAGCTGAAGGTCGCCCTCTCGCGCCACGATCTCCCGCTCCCTCGCCACGCCTGGGACGTGCCCGCCGCGCTCGCCCCCGCCGTCGCCGAGCTCCAGGCCTCGCTCATCGCCAACGACACCAAGGCCCCGCTCGTCGCCCGCGCCGAGGCCCTCCTCCTCCTCACCGACCCGGATCCGATCCGCGTCTCCGGCTCCACGCCGCTCTCGCCCGCGACGTCGAAGATCCTCGACACGTGGAAGGCGCGCTGGACCGCCAACCAGACCGACTGGAGCGGCACCCTCGTCTCCGCCCGTTACGACGCGATCGGCAAACTCGTCCAACACGTCGTCCTCAACCCCGAGGCCGCGCACGCCGCCGCCGCCAACTCCACCCTCGCGCTCAGCGACAAGATCGACGCCGTCGCCACGCACCCCTTCTGGGGCTGGGTCGTCTTCGCCGCGATCATGGCGACGATGTTCTTCGCCATCTTCACCCTAGCCGGCATCCCGATGGGCTGGATCGAGGCGCTGGTCGGCTGGGTATCCGAACACGTCTCCGCGCTGATCCCGCCCGGCACCTTGCACGACCTCGTGATCGACGGCGCCATCGCCGGCGTCGAAGGCGTCATCATCTTCCTTCCGCAGATCCTGATCCTGTTTCTCTTCATCGGATTCCTCGAAAGCACCGGCTACATGGCGCGCGCCGCCTTCATCATGGACCGCGTGATGAGCAAGGTCGGCCTCAACGGAAAATCCTTCATCCCGCTCCTCAGCTCCTACGCCTGCGCCATTCCCGGCGTCATGGCCGCTCGCACCATCGAGGAGCCGAAGGACCGTCTCGTCACGATCCTCGTCGCGCCCTTCATGAGCTGCTCGGCCCGCCTTCCGGTCTACCTGCTGCTCATCGCCGCCATCGCCGGCACCAGCGACGTGCCCGTGCTCACGCAGGTCGGCCTGATGTTGCTCATGTATGCGCTCGGCACCGGCGGCGCGTTTTTCTTCGCGTGGTTTTTCAAGAAGACGCTCCTGCGCGGCGCCCCGCCGCTCATGATCATGGAGCTGCCGCCCTACCGCCTGCCGCGTCTCCGCGACGTGCTCCTTCAGATGTGGGAACGCGGTTTCATCTTCGTGAAGCGCGCCGGCACCGTCATCCTCGCGCTCTCCATCGTCCTCTGGTTCCTGGCCAACTACCCCAAGCCCCCCGCGGGCTCCGAGGCCGCGTCGAGCCAGCCCATCGTCGACGCGGTCAGCCCCGGCCCGGACGCGCCGAAAACCGAGCAGCCGGCCAACACGAGCCCTGTCGCCGCCGACGCGCCCGCCGCGGTCACGGCCGAAGACCCGCTCGCCTACAGCTTCGCCGGCCGCGCGGGACACCTGCTCGAGCCCTTCATCGCGCCGCTCGGCTTCGACTGGCGCATCGGCATCGGCCTCATCCAGTCCTTCGCCGCGCGCGAGGTGTTCAACAGTTCCATGAGCGTCATCTTCTCCGTCGAGGAGAGCGACGACGAGGTCGCGTCCCGCGAGAGCCTCCGCGCCGCGATCAGCGCCGCCGCCCGCGCCGACGGCACGAAGCTCTTCACGCCGCTCGTCTGCCTGAATCTGATGATCTTCTACGTCTTCGCGATGCAGTGCATCAGCACGATCGCGGTCGTGAAGCGCGAGACCGGCGGCTGGAAGTGGGCGCTGTTCCAACTGGCCTACATGACCGGCACCGCTTGGGTCGCCTGCTTCCTCGTCTACCAGATCGGCCGCGCGCTCGGCTTCTAAGACAAGAGAGACCGCCAAATCTCGCTAAAGAGCGCTAAACCGATGCGAACGGTTTTCCCTTTGGCGTCCTTTGGCGAAACTTAGCGGTTCCCCTTTTCGTGCATCCATGCCCGCCGACTGGCAGACTCCCCTCGCCTTCCTGATCGTGGCCTTCGCCGCGGGCTGGCTGATCGTGCGCGCCTGGCGCAAACGCCGCCGCGCCGCGTCCGGCGCCTGCGGGTCCGCCGACGAGGGCTGCGGCTGCTCGTCTCTGAAGAAAAACCTTCGGAAGTAGGGCGCGGCCGCCGGCGCAAACGCCTCAAGCCACCGCGCGCCGCACCAACGCCGCGATCGGCGCGGGCAGATCCAGCGCGAGCGCCGCGGCCTGCGCCGCCGGGCTCATCTTTCGCCAGGTCTTCCGGAGAATATCGATGAACTTCTCCTCCGTGTAGTCGGCGTGGCTGGCGGCGAAGTCCGCGATCTCGTTTTCCAAAAACACGAGGCAAGCCGCGTCCTCGAGCGCCTGCGTGCCGGGGTTGGTCTTCAGCCCGGTTTTTGACACCCAGGTCGCCACTTCCACCGCCTCGGCCTCGGCCACGCCGCTCGCGAGCAGGATCTCCCGCGCGCGCTCCGCCTGCTTCACATAGAGCCCGCGACGCCAGGCGTGGTAGCCGACCTTGTCCATCGGGTAGGTGTCGCGCGGCGTGGTCCAGCGCTCGAGATGCTGGCAACGCGCGGCGAGTCGCAGGATCTCGGACGCGTCAGGCGCGAGTTTCACGACCCACGCCTCGATGCGTTCGCCATACACCAGCTCGGCGGCGCGCCCGTCGGCGGCACGTTTCGGATCGGCGGCGTGCGCGGCGTCGATCGCGGCGCGGGCCCGGGCGTAGGCTGGGTTGCTCATCTTAAAACGATTTGGCCACAAGAGGCTCAAAAAGCGCAAAGGAATCCCCGCGCCACGCGTGCATCCGTCTTTTGCGCCTTCTGCGCCTTTTGTGGCGATTCCCTCCGCCCCCCCGGCCCGCTCAGCCCTTCGCGCCCTTGATCAACACGAAGTGCGCGAGGTCGTGCTTCTCGAACTCGTCCCAATACGCGTCCTCGATCTCCTTGAGCCGCGCGTCCGCGTCGATCGGCGGCCCCCCCTTGCCCGCCGCGTGAGCGCGCGCCTGCTCGGCCGCGAGATCGCGGTCGGCGAGACGCGCCACCAGCTCGTGCCAGAAAACATCGTTGGCGTTGTCGCCCTCGATCTTCCGGAGACGCTCGTCCTCGGAGAGCTTGTCCGAAGGCGAGAGCAGGCCGTTGCTCGCCACGGTCACGCAATCCGCGCAGCCCAGCGGCGTCGCCAGCTCGAAAAGCTTCTGCTGGATCTCCTGGTAACGAGCCAGGTGCGGATTCTCCTCCTCGGGCGGGCGGCTGCCCGCGACGACGCGCGAGCCCAGATAAACGAGCTCCAGCAGGCGGGCGTATTCCTTGGCGGTGAACATGACCTTCATGGCGGGAGAAACACAGCGCCACCGCCCGCGGCGCAAGGCGCGAAATCCACCCGAAGCGACCGGGCCCGCTCCCGACGCGACCGACTTCTGATAAAGTTTATCCCTCTTATAATATCCCGCCGCAGGTAAAACCTTATTTAAAAAGCCGGGAATTCCCGAGGAATTGGATTACACCTGCACGATTAACATCGCCTTCGAAGACGATTAAACCAGTTTGTCGCGCCCCTCGAACCCCTCGCTTAACCAGCGCTTTCCACGAGACTAAATAGGCCCAAACAGGCTAAAGCCTCAACCTGCTCCCCGCCTCGCGTCATGTCCCAGCTCCCTTCGACCGCCCTTCGCAACCCCGCCCCCGCCTCGCCCCAACCCTCGCTTCCCGCGTCCCAAGGCCACATCGACACCTGGGTCGGCTTTTTCGTCGCGCTCCTCGCCGCCGGCGTCGTCGCCCGAGGCTTCACGCGCGCCGAAGGCCTCACGCCGGAGATCTACGCCGCGCTGGGCGTGGTCATCGTCCCCGGCTGCCTGCTGTGGCAGCGCGCCCGGGCCGAGCGTCTCCGCCGCGAAAAAGCCCTCGCCGAACTCGCCGACGGCAACCTCAAGATCACCGCCCAATCCGCGCAGCTCGCCAACGCCAAGGCCGAGACCGACCGCATCATGGAGACGGTCCAGGAAGGCCTCTTCCTCGTGGACGAAAAAGGCCTCATCGGCGAATACCACTCCCGCGCCCTTTTCGACATCTTCCGCCTCAAGGAATTCGCCGGCGAAAACCTCTTCGACATCCTGAAGCGCCTCCTCTCGGAGAAGATGTTCAACACCACGAAGGACTACTTCGGCCTCCTCTTCGACATCGCCAAGAAGGAAAAGACCATCCTCAAGGTAAACCCGCTCAGCGAGATCGAGGTCAACTTCGTCAACCCCGAGGGCGGCTTCCTCAACCGCCACCTCGGCTTCAGCTTCCGCCGCATCGTCGAAAACGGAAAGGTCGTCCGCGTCTTCGTCGCCGTGCGCGACATCACCAAGCAGGTCGAGCTCGAGAAAAAGCTCCGCGACGCCGAGAAACACAAGGAGCGCCAGCTCGATATCCTCCTGGGCATCGTCCACATCCCCTCCGACGAGCTCGCCGCCTTCGCGAAGCTCGTCGAGACCGAGCTCGAGAACATCAACCAGACGCTTCGCACCGAGGATTTCGCCCGCATCGGCAGCATGGGCGCCGACGTCCTCCGCCAGCGCCTCAAGACCGTCTTCCGCTCCGCCCACAACATCAAGGGCAACGCCGCCCTTCTCAAACTCGCCTACTTCCAAAAGGCCGCCCACGACTTCGAGACCAAGATCGCCGAGCTCCTCGACCGGTCCCGCCTCGTCGGAGACGACTTCCTCCCCATCGTCATCTGCGAGGCCGCCTTGCGCGAGGATCTCATGGATCTTCACGACCTCCGCGAAAAACTCTCCGGCCTCCGCTCGCTCACCCCCGGCGGCCCCGCCCAGGCCACCGTCTCCTCCCCCGCCGCCGCATTCGTCGGCAAACTCCAGGAGCTCGTCGAAAACGCCGCCCGCGATCTTGAAAAGGCCTCCACTCTCTCGGTCGACGAGTTCGCCGTCCACACCGTCTCCTTCGGTCGCTTCGACCTCATGCGCGACGTGCTCATCCAGCTCACGCGCAACTCCCTCGCCCACAGCGTGGAAACCCCCGCCGAACGCGCCGCCGCCGGCAAAGCCCCCGTCGCCACCCTCACCGTCCGCGGCCTCCCCCCCACCCCCGAAGGCCTTCTGGGACTCGCCTTCCGCGACGACGGCCGCGGCCTCGACCTCGAGGCCATCCGCAAGCGCGGCCTCTCCGCGGGCCTGCTCGGCGCCGACGCCGCCCCCTCCGCCACCCCGGATGAGCTCGCGAAACTCATCTTCGCCCCCGGCTTCTCCACCGCCGAAAAAGTCGGCGACCACGCCGGCCGCGGCATGGGCATGGACATCATCAAATCCAAGGTCGTCGACGAGGCCGGCGGCATCCTCGAGGTGCACAGCACCCCCGGCCAGTTCTGCGAGTTCCGCGTCTACCTTCCGCCTCAGCCCAAGCCCGCCTCCGCATGAAACTCCTCATCGTCGACGATTCCCTCATCATGCGCCGCGCCATCGAGCGCTGCGTCGCCGGGGATCGCTTCACCGAGATCCGCGTCGCGGTCAACGGACGCGAAGCCGTCGAGGAATTCGAACGCTTCAAGCCCGACGTCGTGACCATGGACATCACCATGCCCGAGATGGACGGCCTCGACGCCGTCGCGCGCATCCTCCGCAAAAATCCCGGCGCCCTCATCCTCATCGTTTCCGCCCTCGCCGACAAATCCACCGCCGTCGAGGCGATCAAACGCGGCGCCGCCGGCTTCCTGCTCAAACCGATCAGCATCGAGAGCATCACCGAGGCCTTGGACGACATCCTCAGCGACTGAGCCCCCGCCCCATGGAAGAATACATCCTCAAGGTCTTTTCCAAAAGCACGCTGCGCTACTTCGACGCCGTGACCGGCGGCGGCGCCGCGCTGGGCACCCCCTATCTCGGCGGCGAAAACGAATCCGCCGGCCTCGGCTTCTCCGCCGTCATCGGCATCAGCGGCTCCTATCGCGGCAACATCTACTACACCGCCTCCCGCGAAAAGCTCTTCGCCCTCCTCCCCGCGCTCGGCGAGACCAAGCCCGACGACACCCTCTGCGCCGAGCTCGTCGGCGAGATCACCAACACCATCTCCGGCAACGCCCGCGAACAGCTCGGCGGCGGCTTCATGATCTCCCCCCCGTTCATGCTTCGCGCCCGCCCCCTCACGGTGCAGCCCCTGCGCAACGTCCCCCTCTACGTGCTCCCCATCACCTGGAACAAGTTCTCCTCCCGCCTCCTCATCGCCCTCACGAAGGAAGCCGACGCCGACGCCCCTTCCGAAAGCCGCGGCGCCTGAACCCTCCGCCCCCCCTCCAGCCCCATGCCCCTCGACCCCGAAGTTCGCCACACCCGCGCCAAGGATTTCGAGTCCAAGGTGGCCGGCCTCGAGCTCCCCCCCGAAGTCTGGTCCGCCTTTTCGCTCCTCGAACAGCCCGCCAACGCCCGCGAAATCGCCGCCGCCCTGCTCATCCCGCTTCCCGCCGCGCAACAGGCCCTCGAAGCACTCCTCTCCGCCGGCCTCATCCAGCCCAAGGCCATCGGCTGGAACGAATTCGCCCAGCGCCCCAAATCCCCCGTCCCCGCCGCCACCCGCGCCGGCGGCGACGCGCTCGTCGCCATCCGCCTCGCGCCCGCCCTCCCCCGAGCGCCCGCCGCCGTCTCCTTCCGCCTCGGCGCCTCCGCCCCGGGCTCGGCCCCCGCCGCGGGCAAAGGCTGGAAACTCCGCCCCGCCCTCGACGCCATCGCCGCCACCGCCGGCGGCGGCATCCCCGGCCAGCTCCTCGTCTTCAAGGTCTTCCTCCAGATCCCCCCCGAGGTCCTCAAGAACGCCGGCGTCGAATCGGTCTCCTCCGTCGGCACCGATTTCGTGCTCAAGGACGCGCGCCTTCGCGACACCCTCATCGCGGCCGCCCGCGCCCACGCCTCGGTCGACCTCGCCGCCCACTTCACCGCCTAAGGACCTGCCCCCGCAAAACCCCATGCACCTCGTCCTCCTCACCGCCGGCAAAGGCGACGCCCTCTCCGCCCAGCACCTCCACCACGGCGCCCCGGCCGGAACCGGCGCCAAGAGCGATCCCGCCTGCGTCGACCTCCTCGTCTTGGACGCCCGGCACATGTCCCAGGCCTGCCTCGCCACCGCCACCCGCGCCGTCACCGAGATCCGCGGCAAACACGGCCTACGCCACGGCGTCCTGCTCTGCGCCCAGCCCAGCCTCCCCCTCGTCGTCGCCTCCATCCGCTGCGGCCTCCGTGACGTCATAGCCCAATACCTCGGGCCCGCCCACCTCCGCCAGGTCCTCCGCGCCGCCCTCCCCAACCTCACCCGCCGCGAATACCGCGACGCCGTCGCCTTCCTCCGCACCTTCAGCGCCTTCGCCTCCTCCGACGGCAACTCCCTCCCCCTCGCCCGCCGCGCCGAAGAACTCGCCCGCCGCGCCGAGACCCTCGCCGAGCAGGAAAAAGCCCTCGCCCTCGAAAAAGACCGCCTTGTGCGCCTCGAGCAGGACCTCCGCGAGCGCACCCGCCGCCTCGATCGCCAGATCGCGCGCATGCAAAACGACGCCGACCTGCAGCCCGGCCTGACCAACACCCCCTTCGCCTCCACCGGCCACACCCAGGCGCCCTTCGGCCCCGCCGGCTCCAACTCCCCCGTCCCCGACTATGCCGCCATGTCCCGCCGCCTCGAACAGCGGGCCGCCGAACTCGACGTGAGGGAACGTCTCCTCAACGAGATGCAGACCCTCTTGCTCGGCACCCCGCAGGGCGCGGCCATGAGCAAGCAACTTCCCCTGCCCCCCGTGTCATCCCTGCCCCCGCCGGCCCGGTCCGACGCCCGCAGCCTGGTCGGCGCCGCCGCCTAAACGGCACGCGGTCTCCACCCCTCCCGCAAAAGCCGGATCGCGCGCCTCCCCGGGCGCCGATCCGGCTTTTGTTTTTCACCCAAAGACCAAGCCGCTCCACAGCGGAGCCCTGCGCGCCTTGACCCCGCCCGCCCGGCGCGGTTGCCTCGACCCCTTGCGTCTACCGCCCCGCACGCCAGCGCGGGTGGCGGACGCACCGAGCCGCCCGTCTCGCGTCACGGGTTCCTCCAAAAAACTCCGCCAGTCATGTCCTCGCCCGCCGCCGAACCCGCCAACCTCATGGAAGCCATCGTGTCGCTCGCCAAGCGCCGCGGCTTCGTTTTCCCCTCCTCCGAAATCTACGGCGGACTCAACGGCTTCTTCGACTACGGCCCGCTCGGCGTCGAGTTGAAGAAAAACATCCGCGACTGCTGGTGGAACGACATGGTCCGCCGCCGCGACGACATCGTCGGCATCGAGACCTCCATCATCATGCACCCGAAGGTCTGGGAAGCCTCCGGCCACGTCGCCGGCTTCTCCGACCCCCTCGTCGACTGCAAGGTCTCCAAGAACCGCTACCGCGCCGACCAGCTCTTCTGGGCCGCCGTCGTCGTCGACGGCAACACCGTCGGCTATGTCTCCGCCCTCGAAAGCGAGAAGACCACCGAGGAGCTCCAGGCCGCCGCCGAACAACTCAAGCGCAAGAAGGCCATCCAGGGCGCCCTCGCCCCCGTGCAGCCGAAGGATTTCACCGAGGCCCAGCCCCAGGAGATCGCGCAGATCCCCTCGCCCGCCACCGGCAACCCCGACCTCACCCCGCCCCGCGCCTTCAACATGATGTTCCAGACGAACGTCGGCGCCATGACCGACGCCTCGTCCGTCGCCTACCTCCGCCCCGAGACCGCGCAGGGCATGTTCGTCGACTTCAAGAACGTCGTCGACACCGGCCGCGTGAAACTCCCCTTCGGCATCGCCCAGACCGGAAAGTCCTTCCGCAACGAGATCACCCCGCGCAACTTCATCTTCCGCTCCCGCGAGTTCGAGCAGATGGAGATGGAGTTCTTCATCCACGAGGACGACGACTGGGCCAAGTGGCACCGCTACTGGATCGACTGGTGCACGAGCTGGCTAAAGAGTATCGGCCTTCCGGATACGCACCTCTCCGAATACGATCACCTCAAGGAGAAGCTCGCGTTCTACTCCAAGGGCACGACGGACATCATGTTCAAGTTCCCCTTCGGCGTGCAGGAGCTCTGGGGCATCGCCGCCCGCGGCAACTACGACCTCGGCCAGCACGAGAAGGCCAGCGGGGTCCCGCAGGCCATCTTCGACGAGGCGACGAAGAAGAAGTTCGTCCCCCACGTCATCGAGCCCGCCGTCGGCCTCGACCGCATCTTCCTCGCCGTCCTCGCCGCCGGCTACGCCGAGGAGCAGGTCACCGACGACAAGGGCAACACCGAGACCCGCACCGTCCTGCGCCTCAGCCCGCGCATCGCCCCGGTCAAGGTCGCCGTCCTCCCCCTCCTCAAAAACAAGGAGGCCCTCACCACCCGCGCCAAGGAGCTCTACAAGAAACTCCAACGCCGCTACGCCGTGTTCTACGACGAGGCCGGCGCCATCGGCCGCCGCTACCGCCGCCAGGACGAGATCGGCACGCCCTGGTGCGTCACCATCGACTTCGACACGATCGAGAAGGACGGCAGCTTCACCCTCCGCGAGCGCGACAGCATGCAGCAGAAGCGCATCACCGAGGCCGAACTCTTCGCCCTGCTCGACGAGCAGGTGTTCTGAGGCTGCTCTTCCCTCATGGAGGGCGGGGCGCTGTCCCCGCCTGCTTCGGCCGCCAATCAAACATTGGCGGCCTTTTCTTTGATAACGCCGGGCGGATCCCGGCCCGCCTTCACGACGCCAGGACGCGGAGTTTGCTTCCGTCCTCCGGTGCATCACGTTTCGTCCCCCCATGCCGCCGCGTCCCAGACCTTCCTCCGTGCGCAGCGTCCGCACGCCCGAGGCGATGGACGCCCTCTTCGCGTGGATGGACGACTGCGAGCCGGACGCGCGCCAACGCGGCCGCGACGCCTTCCAGGGCGGCGCCGTCCAAAAAGTCTGGTCCGACGCCGACCACCTCGTGAAAGCCGAGGTCCAGGACGACGCGCGACAGTCCGTCGTCCTTTTCTTCACCCGCGGCGAATGGACCAGCCGCTGCACCTGCCCGGCCGCGAAGAACTGCAAACACGCCTACGCCGCCGCCCTCGCCTGGAAGGCCACCGTGGACGCCAACGTGCCCGACGGACGCGACCCCGCCGAGGCCGCCGCCCTCGCCACGCGCTCGGTCGTTTTTCCCGCCCGCCCGACGCCGCCTCCCGAACAGAATTCCCACCTCGAAAACGAACTCGCCGCCTGGCTGCGCATCCTGCCCGACCCCGACACCGGCCGCGCCCTCCGCGACCCGTCCGCCACGGATCCGCTCGCCGACATCGCCGGCCTGCGCGTGCGCATCGCCGCCGACGGCTCCTGGCAGATCGAGACGCGCTCCGCTTCCGACAAACCCTGGAAAAGCGCCGCCAAACGTCTCCTCGGCGAACTCGCCCGCGCCCGCCCGGCCGACTTCTCCGCCCGCGAACCCGCCGAAGCCGCGCTCGCCGGCGCCCTCGCCGCCGAGTTCCGTCTCGGCGCCCACTCCCCCGGCCCGCGCCTCACGCCCTCCGCCGTCGCCCACCTCCTCCGCACACCCGCCGCGCTGGGCGCCGTGGCCTTGCCCGACGGCGCGCCCTTCGTGATCGAGCCCTTGCCGCTCGTCCCCGAGGCCCGCGTCAGCGACGAATCCGCGGACCGGCTCGACCTCCACCTCGCCACTCCCGACGGACGCGACGCCTCCGCCGCCCAGGTCATCGCGCAACACCCGGAGCCGTTCTATCTCTTCGAAAACCGCGTCTGGCGCGGCCCGCCGCCCCTTCCCGCTCGCACCCTGCCCCTCGCCGCGCTCGACGACGCGCGGCTCCGCCCCCGCCTCCGCGCCGCCGGACTGCGACTCCCCGCCGGCCTCGTAGGCGACACCCGCGTGGTCGAGCTGCGCCCCCGCCTGCGCTGCTGGCTGGCCCCGCTGCCCGACGGCGAACGCGAATTCCGCGCCCAACTCGTCGCACGCGCCGAGGATCCGCCCTGCGAACGCGTCTGGACCGGCGACGCCGGCTGGCGTTGGACGAAAAACGGCGAGCCGCCCCCTCGTGTCGCCGGCGGCCCCGCCTACGATTTCGAGCCCGGCCCGGCCCGCGCCGCGAGCACCGCGCTGAGCGGCCTGCGCCTCGCCTGGGACGGCTGGTCGGAGCACTGGGCGAGGCCCGTCACCGACGCTTTCCCGGACGAGTTTCTCGCCTGGCACCGCACCCTGCCCCCCGGCCTGGATATCGAGCTCTCCCCCGAACTCGCCGGCCTCTTCGGCGCGCCGCTCCGCGCGAGCATGGCCGTGTCCATCGCCTCCGCACCCGATTCCGGCCAGGACTGGTTCGACCTCTCCGTCGATCTCAAGGTCCAGGACACGAAACTCTCGCCCGACGAGGTCGCGCTCCTCCTCAAGGCCAAGGGCAAGTGGGTGCACCTCCCGCGCCACGGCTGGCACCGCGCCGAGGCCGCGCCCGCGCTCGACCCCGCCACCGCCGCCGCGCTCGATCGTCTCGGCCTCGGCATCGACGACGTCGCGCTTGGCGGCCGCTCCGCCAAACACCGCCTCCACGCCCTTCAACTCGCGCTCGAGGCGGAGGCGCTCGCCGCACGCGACCAGACGCTCGCCCACGTCCTCCAGGACCGCGCACGCACGCTCTCCGCCACGCCGCCCGCGCCGCTTCCCGACGGCCTGCGCGCCGAGCTTCGCCCGTATCAGAAGGAAGGATACCAATTCCTCTGCCACCTCGACGCCCAGGGCTTCGGCGGCGTGCTCGCCGACGACATGGGCCTCGGCAAGACCGTCCAGACCCTCGCCTGGCTGCTCCGCCTCGCCGCGGAGATTTCAAATCGCGCGGAAGGCGCCCGCGCCTTCCGCGCCCTCGTCGTCTGCCCGAAGAGCGTCACGCACGGCTGGCTCGCCGAGACCGCCCGCTTCGCCCCCGACCTTTCCATCGCCGCCTTCTCGACCTCCGCCGCCGGCCGCGCCGCCCTCGCCGCGGCGAACATCGTCGTGGCCAACTACACCCAACTCCGGCTCAACGCCGCGCGCTTCCGCGCCGAGGCCTGGGACGCCGTCGTCCTCGACGAAGGCCAGTTCATCAAAAACCCGTCCAGCCAGGTCGCCGTCGCCGCCCGATCGCTCCGCGCCCGCCGCCGGCTCGTGTTGACCGGCACGCCGATCGAAAACCGCCTCGCCGACCTCTGGAGCCTTTTCGCCTTCGCCCAGCCCGGCCTCCTCGGCGACCAGCCGGGGTTCCGCCGCCAATACCCCGAGCAGGAACCCGCCGCGCTCTCCCGCCTGCACCGACGCGTCCGGCACTTTCTCCTCCGCCGCACCAAGGCCCAGGCCGCGCCCGATCTGCCGTCGCGCACCGAGGACGAGATCGTCGTCGAGCTCGAGGGCGAGCAACGCGCCCTCTACGACGCCGAGCTCAAGCGCGCCCGCGCCCAGCTCCTCGGCGTGGAGACCAAGAGCGCGCTCGACGCCGTGCGCTTCCACGTCCTCGCAAGCCTGCTCCGCCTCCGCCAGATCTGCTGCCACCCCGCGCTCATCGATCCCGCTCACGCCAGGCTACCGAGCGCCAAGCTCGACGCCTTGCTCGAACGCGTCGAGGAGCTGGCCGAGGAGGGACACCATGTCCTCGTTTTCAGCCAGTTCGTCGAGATGCTGGAGATCATCCGCGACCGCCTCGCCGCCGCCGGCATCGGCCACCTCATGCTCACCGGCGCGACCGAAAACCGCGCCGAAATCGTCGAGCGTTTCCAGACCGACCCCGCGAAAACCGTTTTCCTTCTCTCGCTCAAAGCCGCCGGCTTCGGCCTCAATCTCACCGCCGCGAGCTACGCCTTCCTCTACGACCCGTGGTGGAACCCGGCCGCCGAGGCGCAGGCGATCGACCGCATCCACCGCATCGGCCAGACGAAACCCGTCATCGCCTACCGCCTCATCGCGGAAGGCACGGTCGAGGAAAAGATCCGCCTTCTTCAGCGCGAAAAAGCCGCCCTCGCCGCCGCCGTCGTCCAGGAGGAAAGCCTGTCCGCCGTCCTCGACCTCGACAGCCTCCGCAGAATTCTGGGGTGAGGCTTCGTCGCTAAATATACTCCGACACCGGTCGATCTTCTCCGAAACGGGGAAGCCCTGAACCGGCCTCTCCGTTCGCCTGGATCGGATGAACGTCGCCGCGCGCAGGTGGAAACACCACGCCTACGTGTTATTACTCCACCCCTGGCATCATCCTGCGGATCAAACAGTAACACCCGCCCGGAGGACACGCGACCATCCGCCTGAAAATCCCCGCTAAGCCTCCCGCCAAATCGTGACGTTAAGGGGAAAAACCCCCAATTCCCGCATGAAAAGTTGGACCATCGGAAAACGCATCGGCTTCGGTTTTGGATCTCTCCTGGCGGTCATGACGCTCGTCTGCGCCATCGCCTACCTGCGTATCCAGAAAGTGGAGCTCGCCAACGACCACATGGCCGAGGACGACCTGCCCTCGATCCTCCTGCTCGGGAAAATCGAGGCGCTCGTGAAGGAGAACTTCATCAACGTCTCGCTGCACTATCTCGCCGCCGACGCCGCCGGGAAGGACGTCCTCGCCAAGCGCATGGACGCGATGAGCGCCGAGCTCACCGACCTCTACGCCGCCCTGGAAAAACTCCCGCAAAGCGAGGAGGACAAGGCCCTCTACGAGAAGGTGACCGCCAACCGCGCCCATTACCGCGACGCCCGCGCGGCCGTGCTCAAGCTCAGCCGCGCCCAGGATCCGGCGGCCGGCGAGGCCATCGGCCGCGATTTGTATCCGGTCTTCAAGGGCTATATCGGCTCCCTCGCCGAGATGGTGAATGGCAACCAGGAGTCGGCGAAGACCACCTCCGCGACCACCGTGGCGACGATCCGCCGCACCCGCCTCATCCTCGCCGCGGGAGCCGCCGGGGCCCTGCTCGTCGGACTCGTCCTCTCCCTCGTCATCACCCGAAGCACCCGACGCGTGCTGATCCACGTGAACCAGCGCCTCTCCGAGGGCTCCGGCCAGCTCACCGCCTCCTCCGCGGAAATCAGCCGCGCCAGCCAGGGTCTCGCCCAGTCCGCCAGCGAACAGGCCGCCACGCTCGAGGAGACCAGCGCCTCGCTCGAGGAGATCTCGAGCATGACCAAGCGAAACGCCGAGAACGCGGACAACGCCAAGGAGCTCGCCAACCAGACCCGCCAGGCCGCCGAGGCCGGCGCCGCCGACATGCGGGCCATGACCGAGGCGATGGACGCCATCAAGACCGCCTCGGACAACATCTCCAAGATCATCAAGACGATCGACGAGATCGCCTTCCAGACCAACATCCTCGCCCTCAACGCCGCCGTCGAGGCCGCCCGCGCCGGCGAGGCCGGCGCCGGCTTCGCCGTCGTCGCCGACGA
>JACCDX011525038.1_pt1 | contig 21798 bp, 18 predicted proteins | sample 7449681 | NCBI WGS metagenome assembly JACCDX01 (sample SAMN15323450, study PRJNA562643) | freshwater metagenome | isolation source: river surface water | place: USA:Blue River Watershed | collected 2017-08-18
TAGGTATGTTAGGTAATGAAGAATTTCGTAACCCTAATTCAGAAATACCCAAAATTTTAATACGATTATGTCGTAGTCAAAAAAAAGATGGTCCATTTTGTCGTTTAGCCCATTTAAGTAAACTTTTAGACAATGATACCAAAGTTGATTTAGAAGTGTCATTACAAGTTTTAAATAATTATTTTAGATTTAAAAACATTGGTTTATTTCCCGCGGTAGTTGATTTGGCGTTACAAGATGAAGGTAGAACCGTAAACTATTTAAAATTATTGGCCGACTTTATTGAGGATGATAAATTTGATGACACCAACACAAAAAAAATATTAAATAGACAAAGAAATTCAGAACACATACCAAATAATTTAGAAGAATTATTAAAACAAGCAAGAACATTAGAACATCAAAAATATGAGGAACGTTTTCTTGGTGACTTTTTTGATAAAAAAGCAACATTTCTAAAATTGGATTATAAGTGTGGTGATGATGCAACCGACACATTATTCACCCTTTTAAATAAAATAAAATCTAAAGAAAAAACAATAGATTTGGTTTTTGAACAAATGGTTAAGTGTATTAAAGAATCATTTAATAGTGGGGTATATTATTTAAAAGCGGATGTCGTTTCTAAAAAAGATTTAAAATATAATGATGAGGTTATATTTAAATCCGGAACATACTTTGAGGTTAAGAAAATGGATCCGTTTATTGATAGTTATTTATCGGAATTTTTTTCCATTTTTAAAGAAAGTAGTTTAAGTAAATTAAAAGGAAAATATCTTGATGTATATAATGAACTTATACAAAAACTTTATGATTGGTTGATCTCAAGTAACGAAGCCACGATGTATTTAGAAAAGGTTAAATCACAAATGGGTGGTATAATATATGATTATGATACCATTGTTCCCATTGAATATATTGATTTGTATTGGTCTAATAAAGGACAAAGGGGTTGTGATGAGAAAAGGTTATCAATAAGGTTTAAAATTAAAAACAAAATTGATAAAATAAAAACATTTAGATTTAAAAATTCTGAAGAACTGATTCCTATTATCAAGGATGTGCCTAATACCGAAAAAGAAAAAGTGATTTGTAAATAGTATTTTAAATGGATTTGTTAATATTTATATATAAAAAACCATATGTCAATAATTGCAGAACCACAAAGAAGTGAACTTTATAGAAAAGTAAGGCACTTACTCGGAGCCCCACAAAGAGGTGTTGAGTTAGAAGATGAACAAATGGATACACTTCTGGAATTTTCCATTGACGAATATTCACAATATGTACAAGATTGGTTAATTGAATCCCAATGGACCGCACTTAATAATTTAAACCTTGATACACAATCTCTAACAAAGGCATTCACCACAAGGAGTTTGGATTATGAAACAAGATATACATACGCTTACTCAAAGATTGTTGGACTACAAGCTGGTGGTGACTGGGTATTAAAAAAGGATTATATACAATTGGTTCCGAACCAACAAATATATGAGATTCCGGCCAACAGAGAATTAAATGAACTTTTATGGTTCACACCACCAACATTAAACAACACAATGTTTGACCCTTGGTCTTTTGGTGCTTTAGGTTTAGGTGGTGGTTTAGGTGGTGGCGGTGGTCTCGCACAAATGGGTAGTATGGGTGGTAGTTATTTTATGATGCCAGCATTTGATATGTTATTAAGAATGCAGGAAATTAATATTCAGAGAAGAATTATCGCCGGTGAATTAACTTATAGAGTTACCGCATTACCGGATGGTAAAAAAGCGGTTCATTTAATGAACACACCTGGTGGTAAATTCGACTTTGGTAATTCATCATTAATGAAAGGTAGAGTTTGGTATTGGTATTATGATGTTGGTCCGGAAGATAGGGATAAATGTTTAAAAAATAATCCTGAGATCATTAAATTACCATCTGACGTTCCGTTTGATAAGATGAGTTGGCACGATTTAAATAATCCAGCACAAGTTTGGGTTAGGAGATGGTTCATTGCTTATTGTAAAGAAACATTATCAAAAGTTCGTGGTAAGTTTAGTGGAAATTTAAAAACTCCGGATGGTGATTTACAATTGGAGTGGCAATCATTGGCAACAGAAGCCAAGGATGAGAAAACAAAATTAATTGATGAGTTAATCGGTGCTGAAGGAAGGTTAACCAGATTGAAACCGGAAAAGGTTCTTGAACGAGAAGCGGCAATCGCCGAAAACTTAAATAAATCCCTTAAATTTAGGGCAATGCCAAGACAAATATACATAATATAATGAGTGGAGTAAGATTTGATAATTTAACACAAAGAAAAAATATTGTAAAATATACAACACAAACTGTTGTTGAACCAAAAGTTATTATTGAAAAACCAGTTGAGGTTTATAAAATAACATCTGAATCTGTTTATACAACTAACGATGAAACATTTTTAATTGTTAGAGGTGTTGATTATTCTGAAGTAACATTAAACTCCTCTATTGTAAAAAAAATTACAGTAAAATCTTTAACACAAACTTTAATTAAATCTGATGCTGGGGCAATTGACGAAGAGTGGGACGAACTCCTTCTTGAAAAGGGAGCTTGCGTTAAATTTAAATTTGTTGAGGGTAACTGGTATGTCGTGTCGTCCGACGGCATTAAAATGTCATAACTTTATCTTCCCAACCTTCTTCCGCTAAATCGTAGATATAATCTGGGTTAATTCCGGTATTTGTCCAAAAGTCAACTTCACCTTGTTCCATAGTCATTAAATCTTTATCTAAATCATCTTGATCACCATCATCAAAAGGAATACCATTAATTAATTCACATTGATCTTTTGTGAAGAATGGTCTTTCTTCCGGATTCTTAACGAGTAGACCATCTCTAATTTCTTGTTTAAAAACAACAAGCAATGGCTCCACTCGCTTATTAATTGTTGCAATAGCTCTTTGAATATTATACTCACCGGTTAAACCTGGATTACTTTCTAATTCTTGCGGATCAATTCTATAACAATTAAGTTGTATAACAGATTCTATTGTATCTGGATTTACTTTTGTATTTGGGAAGAATGTAGATAGTTGTTCTTCATTCCATCCCTTTTTTGGTTTGTTCACTTTCTGAACATCTCCGTGTGAAGCCTTACTACCATTATTCACATAATAAATTACATCACCAAGATTAACATTTAAACCTTCTTTAATTGCAAGTTCCATATGGGCTTGTCTTGACATTAAAGCACCAGATTTAGTTGTTGTTTTACTTCTTTTAATATAATCATCAATTGTTTGCTTAACCTTTGCTTTGTTTGCTATATCCATTAAAGGAACTTTTTGGTCAAATATTTTTTGTAAGTATTCGTAGTACCACTCAACGAATCCTTGTCCATCACCGTTAAGTAATAATTTAATCCCTTTATCTAAGAATATCTCAATATACTTTGGCATCTTTTTGGACTTAATTGTATTACCAGTAAGTTTTACTTTACCACCATGTTCTAAGGTTGCATAGTTTTTACGAGCTAAGTTAATACAAGATTGCCAAGTACCATCGCAATCAAGCCCCATGGCACCACGCATAAATGTATCATTAAATTCAGCAACATCAGCATCATAACCAGTATACTCTTTTCCTTCTTTAACTAGCCAATTAAGTCCACGACCAATATATTTTCTATCATCAACACCACCATCTGGTAATGAAAAGTTCATACCGTCAGTATCGCAAACCAATGGTGTATAACCACGACCAACGAAGAATTTTAACATCTGTCGTAGATATTGTCTGCCAGTACAGGTGATTTGTTCCCCTTTGTTCATATCACCCCAAGGAAATACTTGTGGGGCTGACAAGGCACCAAACAATGAGTTGATAAAGATTTTAATCGGTAACTGTTTATTATCAAATGATTTAGCCTTTTTCTTGTCAATCTTTTTATATTCAGAAGCTAAGTTCTTATACATAATACGAGTATCCCTAAAATAAGATAATAAACCTTTCATTACCCCGGTTATATCTGATTCCGGAAACACATCGTGAACCAATTGAATTGATGGGTATAATGATGAGTAGTCAAGTTTTAACACATCTTTTGAGTATCCGGTTTTAAGTAACCGCGATAATCCACCAACAAAATTTCTTTTTTCTTTTCTTGCTGGAATAGCTAAACCATTCTTATAGGACCAAGCAAGCATTACCATTTTCCAGATTGTTGCGGTTCCCATTGTTGATACTCTCTCATATGTTGTTGGAAGAAGGGATGCAAGAAGAAAGGATCCCTGGTTGAACTCTTCGTCAACAAGTAGGGTTTCCTCTAAGTCATCGTCAAGATATCTCTCTACAATATCATCGCCAGTTGTTTTAATGTATGTGTCAGTTCTTCTACCACAAACCTCATCTATTTTTGAATCAACACCAACTCTCTTATACTTACCATTTTCAGTATTTAACCAATATTCTTCTTTATTCCTATACATTGAACCAATCTTATCGTGATCAATGTATACTCGGTCGGCAGCTTCACCATCAATAAATTTTGTAATGTATTTAAGTCCAGCTTCTTTAATTGATGAGTTAATTGCTTGTGCTCTACGAACTGAATGGATTATATCAATAATGTTATAACCCCACATTTGTGTTTGGGTAAAACTTTCTACTTCATTCCCCAATTTAAGTATTGAATCTTTTTGTGTTATTGATCTTTCACCGTGAAGTGATTTTGCTACCTTTTTAATATCAAGATTTAAGATTTTACATCTTTCATAAATCCAATACCAGTCAAAGTTCGCCGAGTTATATCCGGAAATGATTGATGGTTTTATTTCATCAATAATTCTAAAAAACTCGGCAATACCCCTTCGTTCCTCATCGTCATTTGTACATTCAATTACTTTTTTATATCCTTTGTTTGTTTTGATTCCAATCATAAATATCCGACCATCCTTTGGTTCCAAAGAGGTCGTCTCAAGGTCAAATACAAGTCGTGTGATATCATTATATTCGTCAAAACCTTTAAACAATCTTTTTTCTTTTGATATCAAATATTGTTCTACCGGACTAAGCATTTGAAACTTATCTCTTACTTTTTCACCCCAAGGGTCAATTCCACCATCACGGAAAAATTGCGAAAGAGCTCTATACCCTTTTAGTGATTTAACAAGAAATGTTAAACCTTTTTCCAATTGTTCATTACCATCAGTTCTTAATTTCTCAATCACAATTCCATACTTGGACATTGCTTCTTTTTGTAATGCTTTTGAACCTTGATAAAAATTAAGACCTCTTAGGTCACCGACCCAAGCAAATGCTATTAAGTTATCTCTTACGATTGATTTTCCCTTTCCAGGTACTTCTTTTATTTTATAGATGTGGTCCTTTTGATAATCAAACTCAATTGCCACAATGTGTTCTTCTGGATCATTCCCTTCCAGAAAAGATTTAATTTCCTCTGCTGTAATCATAAATATATTTTTTTGAGTGGTTTATTTGCTTTCGTAGTTTACGAAATTTACCTTACCTCAATAAATATATTAATTTGATTGGTTAATGTCAAATAAAAAACCCCACCTTTTTTTGATGGGGTTTTGATATTTTATATTTATTTTTTAAGGAACATAATAAACAACACAAGTTGTTGAATCGTAATATAATGAACCAGGTTGTAACCCAATAACCGTTTCGTCCGGTAAATTAACAATACTCAAACAATTCACATAAGTTGTGTTTGGACAACATGTTGTAATACCTTGACCAACAATGAATGAAGCGTCGTGATTAACAGTATTTCCAGATCCACCTAAGATACCACCATGCTGATTATTTACGGTATTTCCAGATCCACCACCAATTGATGCGTAATCACCGAATGAAACATTATCGTGTCCACCACCAATAAATCCGTAACCACAACTTGCAATATTACGATATCCACCACTTATTGTTGTGTAAACATCAAGAGCTGTGTTACCACCACCACCACCAATTGTTGTGAATACACCATCTGTTGTATTTTGAACACCACCACCAATAGTTGAGACACTACCGAATGCGGTATTGCAGTATCCACCACTTATTGTTGTGTAATCGTTTAAAACATTATTTTTATATCCACCACCAATAGTTGAGTAACATTCGTTTATAGTGTTATAATATCCACCGCTAATTGTTGATGCATAACCACTTGATGTATTACCACCACCTCCACCAATAACCGAACAATTACCATTTGTTGTGTTACAATATCCACCACCGATAACTGAATTATTACCAATTGTTGTTGTACTGATTCTTATTCTAACATCATCAATCCCAGTTGTCCCACCAAATAATGAACCATCAAAAAATAATACATCATTATTTACATATCCAGAACCTTGTAAATTAACAATAACACTTGTTAAGATATTTGATGGATTAAAAGTAAATGAGAATTTAGCTCCATTACCAAGTCCGGATAATGTTGATGTTGGTGAAAATGAACCATAACTACCGGTTAATGTTCCACCAGTGTATGTATAATCATATGTTAAATTTACAACACCGGCAATACCAGTAAGATTTTCACGACCACCACCGATATTTGAATTATAACTATTTATTCTATTAAACACACCACCTACAATATTTGAACCATAAGAACTTGATGTATTATAACGTCCACTACCAATAAAAGCGTAGTCACCACTTGTTGTGTTATTTCTACCACCACCGATAACTGAAATATTACCAATTGTTGTTTGAATTCTAATTGTAACATCATCAATACCAGTTGTTCCACCAAATAATGAACCATCAAAAAATAATGTATCACCATCTACATATCCAGAACCTTTTAAATTAATAATAACTTCACTTAAATTATTTGAACCATCAAAATAAAATGAGAACTCAGCTCCATTACCAAGTCCTGATAATGTTGATGTTGGTGAAAATGAACCGTAATAACCAGTTAATGTTCCACCAGTGTATGTATAATCATATGTTGAATTTATAACACCATAAATACCAGTAAGATTCCCAATACCACCACCAATAAACGAACTACAACCATTTATTTTATTGAGTATACCACCACCGGTAACTGAATTATTACCAATTGATATATTACCAACACCACCACCAATAAATGAACTACAACTATTTGTTGTATTACGATATCCACCACTTACAGTTGTAAAACGACCATTTGTTATATTACAAGCACCACCACCAATTGTTTGTCCATTTAGATATGAAGATACTGTTGTATTACAAGTTCCTCCGGCAATTGTGTTACCATATGAATTATCATATTGAGAATAATAAGAAGAAATTGTATTACAAGAACCACCACCAATTGTTGATCCGTATGTACAATAATATAATGATGATGTTATATTATCAATAGTGTTATAATATCCACCACTTACAACTGAATATTTTCCAGAAGCTGTATTCCCAGTACCACCACCAGCAAGTGAATAATCACCACCAGCAACAGCGTTTACACCAATTCTTTGTGTTGAGTCGATTCCAGAACCAACTTCATATAGTATTGATCCGGTTGTAAATCCATTAATAGAGATTGGTCCTCCAGCTGTATTTAAAACCAGAGTCCCACCAGAGTATGTTCCTCCGGTTATAATATCTTCAGTAATTCCACTTAATGTGTATGATTGGAAATCAAGAGCTGTTATATTTTTTGTTGTTCCACTTGGGACATCATAATTCACAATAACCAAAAGATCATTAGGTGTTACACCAGATGAGGTTAGATTAGGTAAAATTGATATAGGTAAATTTGCCATAGTTTTTTATTTGATAAATATTTATGTTTATGGAAAATGAAAATTATTTATATCACTACAAAGCCAAAGTTTTAGAAATCTATGATGCTGATACGATAAGGGTTGAATTAAACTTGGGATTTGGTCTTATTTGGCGAGGTTCTGATAATCGTGGGGTTGAGATAAGATTATATGGATTGAATGCTCCTGAAATGAAAGGGTTAGATAAAACTAAAGGAACTATTTCAAGAGATAGGTTAAGAGAACAACTATTAGGTCAAGAAATCACAATTAAAACAATTAAAGATTCAAAAGAAAAATATGGTCGTTATCTTGGAATAATAATTAAAGAAGATGGAACAAACATTAATGAATGGTTAATTAAAGAAGGTTTGGCGGTTAAAAAAGATTATTAATCTTCAAATAGTTCATAAAAAAATGTGAAGGACAATCCAAACAACACCCTTGCAATTATAACAAATAACAAACATTCACTTTTTAATCCACAAGGTATTAATAAAAAATAAATTCCTGTGAAAATAAAAAGGGTTCTTAATAATTTAAAGAAATGCCAAGCATCCGTTAAACCAACAAGTAAACTTTTTGATAAAAAGAATTTTTCACCTTTTAATGGGTCGTTGTTTTTATATTTATTAACCCACGAAATTTGGGGATTCCAAAATGATTGGTTTTTATATTTTTTAAATATTGAAATATCATAATGAAACTGAAGGGTATCCATTACTGCTTCACATACTCCGGCCAATATAAAAAGTAAAAATCCAAAATAAATCATCGGTTAGTTTTTATAAAATTTTTATACCATACAATTGATGTAATAAAACCACCGTAACTAGCAATAAAAACTGATATCTTTAAATACCAATCATCCAAATAACCTTCAATAATCCAAGATGGATATAACATTGAACAAGTTCCCAACAGAATTATTGCAAACCAAGATGTTATGTGTGTCCCAAAATTTTTCATAATTCCTTTTTTTAATATAAATATATGGTTACTACAAACTATTTACTTATATGGATGATAAGTTAAAGAAACTTAAATTGGATTTGTATTTAAAAGAACTTAAATTCTTGGATTCAGAACAAGATTTTTATGATGAGTTTATAACACATTATAAACCAATATTTATGGATGAATTAACCAAAAACGGATATCAACCACAAATCACAACCGGCGAAACCATTCAAGATAATATACAAACAACGCAAAAAAAATCATTTGAGGTTAAAGATGATGAATCAAAAATAATTAAATCAACATTTAGATCCATTGCAAAATTATCACATCCTGACAAAACAAAAAATATTTATAGAAATAAGTTGTATGAACAAGCACAAATTGCTTATGAAACAAATGATTTGCTTACATTATATAAAATTGCTAAAAGATTAAACATTGAAATTGAATTAACAGTTTCTACAGTTTTATTATTGGAAAAGATTGTTGATGATAAGAAAAAAGAAATGGGGGGAATTAAAACATCATTTTTATGGTTGTGGGTAAATGCTCAAACAGAAGAAGAAAAACAAGAAGTTATAAATAAATTTTTAAATAAACACGGAAAATGAAAATTGGAATTACATTGGGATTAAAGGACAACAAGGAATCCATCTGGACAAACGGAATTAAACAAAATGTTTTAATGCTTGTTCATCTGTTAAAAAAATCAGATAAAAACTACGAGGTATGTATTTTAAATTCAATGAATGTTGATTTTACAGAACGTCCATCTTATCTGGATGGAATTGATATCCATTACTTTAACGACAAGTTTTTGGAAATGGATCTATTGATTGTGATGGGTGCTCAGATATTTGATTACCAACTTGAAACATTTAAAAAGTCGGGACCAAATAAAAAAATTGTATCATATAAGTGTGGAAACAACTATGTAATTCATATGGAAAACATTTTGTTTAAACCAAGTGAAGATAAAAAATTCCAATACGAAAAACAATACGATGAGGTTTGGTATGTTCCACAACAAGATGAGGTTAATTCCGGATTATATAAAACATTGTATCGTGTAAATGCCATTCCGGTTCCATTTATCTGGTCGGAGAAGTTCTTATTTGAAGCGGTTCGTGACATACATAAAGGGTTCAAGAAAGGAACATATAAAAAAGATTGGCAATACGATAACACCAAAGAAAAAAAGATTTTGGGTATTATGGAACCAAACTTAAACATTGTTAAGTTTTGTTTAATTCCAGCTATGATTGCTGAAGAATCTTATAGAACTGTAACTGGTCGTAAACACATTGATAGGCTTCGTATTACAAATGCCACAAATGTTTCTAAACATAAAGAGTTTATGTCTATTATTGAAACATTTGATTTATATAAAGAAGGTAAAGTAAGTGCTGAATCACGTTATCAAACAGCTTATATGTTAACACAACATTTGGATATTTTGATTTGTCACCAATTGTTGAATCCGCTGAACTACTTGTATTTGGATGCTGCTTATTTGGGGTATCCAGTTTTACATAATGCTCCAATGTGTAAAGATTTGGGTTACTATTACGAAGGTTCAGATACGGTTAAAGCTTCTAAATTATTAAATCATATTCTAACAGAACACGATAAAAATGTGGATGAATATAATGAAAGAAACGATAAAGTTCTACAACGTTATCATATTGACAATGAAGATGTGATTAAAACATATGACCGTTTAATTGAGGGGTTGTTTAATGGGGGAAATATTGGGTTGGAATATGATCCGATGACAAACTTATATAAGTAGAATATATTTTAATGGAATATAAAAAGGGACTCTTTTGAAGTCCCTTTCTTTTTTGTTTTAGTTTATTAATTTAAACCAAATGGTAATTCAACAGCAACTGGATTATAATCAATTTCTGGAAGGTCGTGAATCCATTCATTTGCACCTTCGTGAGTGCATTGGTTTACTTCTTCATTTGAAATGATCCAGTTTCCATCGGCATCTTGGATTGGATTAAAGAATGAATCCGGAGCATACATTTGTCCTGTGATTTGTTCTTTTTGTTCTAATGTTAAAATTCTTACTTTCATTGTTTTTTATTTTTTTAAGGTTTATACTTGTCTTCCTAATGTGGTTTGGAATGCTTGTATCGCAGTGTTAAAGTTTGTTGCTTCTGCATCTGTTAAACCATCTCCTATTGATGAAAATGCACATTGTTTTGTTGAAAATGAACTTGCACCTCCTCCTCCAGCAATATTGTTATAAGCCAAAATAAATAAATTACCGTTTCCAACTACTCCACTTACAGTTGTTCCATTAAGTTTTTTCACTCCATTTTTCCATACATCTATATCATTTGATGATTGTCTATTTCCTATGAAAAAACCTCTTGAATCTGTTTCTGAAACTGTTGGTAAACCAGGTGTATTTATTAAATAATACCCCGTTCCATTAACCCTAATTTGTATTAAATTATAAGACCCATTATGAATACCAATTTCTGCTTGGTTTGTATTAATATTTGTCCTTGAATAAAAGCTTAAATGTGTTGAATTTTGAGATAATAAACTTTGACTTAAATTAGTATTTGCATATCCATTTATACCATTACCTTGAACACCATTACTTGTGTGTGTAATACCACCACTAAATGTTAATCTAAATGCTACATCCAAATCTCTCGGATCTTTTAAGTTGAACTTATGCGATGAAGCAGTTCCACCAACCATTGGATATAACGCTTTCATTTTAGTCCAAATACCATAAGCTTTTAAGTTAACAACCAATGTATTGATTGCTGATTTCTGTGTTGTGTCCGTAATACCAGCGGCTGTTATGAACGCTTGTGCGTCAGCATCTACCGGATTTGAAGCCGCAACACCTTTGACTCTTAATTTTCCTTGTGTCATAGTTTTTTTAAATTTTTATTGTTTATTAATTTAAACCAAATGGCAATTCAACAGCAACTGGATTATAATCAATTTCTGGTAAATCGTGAATCCATTCGTTTACACCTTCGTGTGTACATTGATTTACTTCTTCGTTTGAAATGATCCAGTTTCCGTCTGCGTCCTGGATTGGATTAAAGAATGAATCTGGAGCATACATTTGTCCAGTTATTTGTTCTTTTTGTTCTAAGGTTAAAATTCTTACTTTCATTGTTTTTTATTTTTTTAAGGTTTATATTATTTATACGTTTCTGTTTAATGCGGTTTGGAAGGTTTGAACTCTATTGTAGAAGTTTGTTGCTTCAGCGTCAGTTAAACCATCTCCGATTGATGCAAATGAATTCTGTCTAGTTGAATACCCATATGGATTTCCAGCAAAATAAATTGCCAACAAGTAAATAGGAAAATTAGTCCTAACACGAGATGATGCGTTAGATGTTAATACCTTATTACCATTTTTAAATGCACTTTTTTGATTAGACGATGTTCTATTTGCAATATAAAATCCTGTTGAATCTAAATTAGAAATATTACTAACGTCAATATCTTGAGCGAATGGTCTAAAAGAAGTCCCAGTTTTAAGTTCCATCGTCATATAACTTTTAGCGTCTTCCGCCACACCCATATCCCAAGCACCGCTTGAAATATTTGTTCTTGAATAAAAACTTATGTGAGATGAATTATCTAATAAATTAGTTGCTGGTTTTATAAATGTATTTGCATAACCATTTAACCCATTACCTTGAACACCATTTGAAGTATGTGTAATACCTCCACTAAATGTTAATCTAAATGCTACATCCAAATCTCTCGGATCTTTTAAGTTGAACTTATGTGATGAAGCTGTTCCACCAACCATTGGATATAACGCTTTCATTTTAGTCCAAATACTATCAGCCTTTAATCCTATTACTAAATTGTTAACTGCGGTTGCTTCAACTTGATCAACTATACCTGCGTTTGTTACAAATGCTTGAGCGTCAGCATCACTTACTATTTGAGTTCCTATTGAACGACCTAACGTAGTTTGGAAAGCTTGAACTGCTGTGTAGAAATTAGTCGCTTCTGCATCTGTTAAACCATCTCCGATTGAAGAAAATGCACATTCTTTAGTTGACCATGGACCACCAGGATAATTTCTTTTACCGAGATAGTAAGATACATTAGGTTTGGTTGTGCCAGCTGCACTTGTTGACGTTGTTATTACACTTCCGTTTTTTATAAACTTAAATAAATTTGCGCCAGTTCTTGTATTAATTAAAAAATTTCTTGAATCTGTTTGTGGTGGATAATATGCAAAACTTGCCATATTCCACATTGATTCTCCGCCTTTTATAACTAAATCAACTAATGGTATAGGTCCTCCACCCATTTCAATACCTCCAGTAGCATTTGTTCTTGAATAATAACTAATATGATTAGAATTAATATCCGTTAAATTAACCGAAGGAACGTAGTATGTATCAGCATATCCATTAGTCCCATTCGGTTTAGCACCTGTTGATGAGTGAACCCACCCTCCATTAAACACCAATCTAAACGCAGCATCCAAATCTCTTGGATCTTTTAGGTTAAACTTATGTGTTGTAGCAGTTCCTCCGACCATTGGATAGATAGCTTTCATCTTTGTCCATATACCATAGGCTTTTAAATTGACAACCAATGTATTGATTGCACTTTTTTGTGTTGTATCCGTTATACCAGCTGCTGTTATGAACGCCTGAGCGTCAGCATCAACCGGATTTGAAGTTCCAACACCTTTGACTCTTAATTTTCCTTGTGTCATAATTTTTTAAAATTTTTATTGTTTATTACTAATTACCATATAATAAATATGGGAAGGAGTATTTCATCCTTCCCATTTTATATACTTATTACGATTAATACATACCGTAAACAGCAACTTTATCACCAGTAAGTGGTGCGTTACTGAATGTTACAGATGTAGTAGTGATTGTATAATCACCTTCATCTTGTAATAAACCATTCAAGTATACCGCTTGTGAACCAGCTCTAAGTGTATTGTTGAATGTAAATTGAGTTCTTGACCCGTTAGCAGATTCAGCAACACCAGCATTTCTAAAGTAGATATTAGCGAAATCATTTGCCAATGATAACTCAGCACTTTCCGCACGAGATACTTCAGCAGATGCTGCATTTGATACTTCAGCAAATGAATCAATTGATGTAAGATCTGTATTAGCAATTAAGTAAGATACCTCAGTTGACAATGCAATCTCTAATGAATCTTCAGCTGATTCAGCTCTTGCGATTTCTGAAGATAATGCCGCCATAATTGAAGCATCACCAGAAATACGAGCAGATTCTTCAGCATTAACATCAGCAACTCTGTTAGAGATTTCTGAACTGATTTCATCCATTACATTAACACCACCAACTGTAAGATCTCCAGAAACTTCAATATTACTATTGAATGTATACTGTCCAGATGTTGGAGCAGCAATTTCCTCTTTCAATCGGATAACATTATTTGTAGTGTCAAGTTCAATCGTTGTTCCATCAGCATCAGCTAAACCATCAATCTCAGTTGATAAGTCAGCAGCCAATGATGAATCAGCAGAAATACGAGCAGATTCTTCAGCGTTAACATCAGCAACTCTGTTTGAAATTTCTGCAGATAAACCTGAGTTCAATGAAGCTTCAGCGCTCATTGCTCTTGATTCTTCAGCATCAACGTCAGCAGTTCTGTTAACGATTTCAGATGACAACAACGCCATTACAGAAGCATCACCAGATACACGAGCAACTACTTCAGATGAAATTGCAGCTTCACGGCTAGCAACCTCAGTTGACAAGTCAGCAGCCAAAGATACGTCACCAGAAATACGAGCAGCTTCTTCAATTGATACATCAGCAATACGATCAGCAACCTCAGTTGACAAATCAGAAGCCAATGAAGCTTCAGCAGATTCTGCACGAGATGCTTCAGCACTTAAAGAAGCACCAGCAGCAGTAGCCAAAGATGTAATTGCACCATCTAAATCACTGTCCATTGATTGGAATGCACCTACGATTTCAGTTAATGAATCAAGGGCAGCAGGATCAGTGTTAGAAATAACGTAATCAACTTTAGCGTTCAATGAAGCCTCAGCTGATTCAGCACGAGCTGTTTCAGTAGATAAATCAGATGCTAAAGATAAATCAGCAGCATCCATTGCAGCTTCCAAACTTTCATCACCAACAATACGTAAAGATGCTTCAGCACTAATATTGTTTTGTAATGATTGTTCAGCAACCATTGCACGAGATTCTTCTGCGTCAACGTCAGCGATTCTGTTTGAAACCTCAGATGACAATGCACTATCAATAGAAGCATTTGCAGTTGATAAGTCAGTTGAAATTTTAGTTTCTAAACTATTATCACCAGCCAAACGGATAGAAGCTTCGTTGTCGATAGCAACTTCTCTGTTAGATACTTCAGTTGATAAATCAGCGGCTAATAATTGGTCTGCAGATAAACGGATAGATGCTTCAGCTGAATCAGCAGCAGCGAATGCTTCAGCTAATGAATCTTCAGCAGATTCTGCACGAGATTGTTCAGCGTTTACATCTGCAGTTCTGTTTTCAGCTTCAGACATGATTTGGTTTGACAATGAACCTTCAGCTTCAAGTGCTCTTGATGTTTCTGTAGATAGATCAGCAGCTAATATTGCCTCAGCACTCATTGCTCTTGACTCTTCAGCATCTACATCAGCGATTCTGTTAGATGTTTCAGCATCAACATAAGCAGATAAATCATTAACAGCGGTATTAAGTTCTTCAGACAATAATGTCTCAACACTCATTGCACGAGATTCTTCAACTGAGATATCATTTGAAAAAGAAGTTGCCAATGAACCTTCAGCAACAATAGCTCTTGATTCTTCAGCATTAACATCAGCAGTTCTATTAGAAATTTCAGCAGCCAAATCAATAGCTAATTTAGCCTCAACTGATTGTGCTCTTGATTCTTCAGCATCAACGTCAGCGATGCGATTTGAAATTTCAGTGCTTAAAGCATTTTCAACAGATGAATTTGCTGTTGATAAATCAGCAGAAATTTTAGATTCCAAACTAGCATCACCAGATACTCTTGCAGAAGCTTCAGCAGATACAGCAACTTCTCTGTTGTAAGTTTCAGTTGACAAATCAGCAGCAACAGAAGCGTCACCAGAAATACGAGCAGCTTCTTCTAAAGATACTGCACTTTCACGGTCAGCGATTTCAGAAGAAAGGTCTCCTGCGATTGATTGGTCAGCAGCTAAACGGATTGAAGCTTCGTTTGAAGTTGCAATTGTTGCAGCAGTTGCTAATGAAGTAATTGCACCATCTAATTCACCATCCATTGATTGGTAAGCAGCAACGATTTCAGTTAATGAATCTAAAGCAGCTGGATCAGTGTTAGAGATAACGAATTCAACTTTAGCGTCTAATGATGCTTCAGCTGATTCGGCACGAGCTGTTTCGTCAGATACTTTAGCATCTAATGATGTATCACCAGTTGACATTGCAGCCATTACTGACTCATCACCAACAACTCTTAAAGATGCTTCAGCATCGATGTTGTTTTGTAATGAAGTTTCTGCTACGATAGCACGAGATTCTTCAGCGTCAACATCTGCGATACGGTTAACGATTTCAGTTGATAAATCTGCAGCAAGAGATTCGTCAGCTAAAATTCTATTAGATACTGCAGCAGCAATACCTTCATTTGCTTTTTGCATTACTGAAAGATCACCTGATTCTCTAGCTAACAATTCGTTAGATAAATCTGCGGCTACGGAAGCATCACCGTCAATACGGTTAGATACTTCAGTTGACATTACATCAGATACGTTAGTATCAATGGATAAAATCGCTGATTCTAAACCATCAATATCCGCAACCACGATACCAACTGGGGCCGTGATCTGTGCATTGTCTAAAATTAAGTCGGATTGTCTATTTAAAACAATTTTAGTTTGTGACATAAAAAAATAAATTTAATTTTAAATGCGACCTTTTACGCGAAATAAATTCCACTTAGAATTTATTGTATGGATGATAAATATTAATTTAAATAGTAGACCAGGATATTTCGTTAAGATACAAATACCCTTTAATATGAATTTAAATTTTAATAGGAAGATAAATATAGATATTAATAATTGTCGGAAATCCGAACTTTATATTCATATAAATATATCAATAATTTGAAAAGTTCAAAAAACTTTATAAATTATATAATAAATTTTTTAAATTCTTAATTGCGTTGGTATATAACAATGGTTCACAAGAACCCCCCTCACTTAAATAATCGTTAACACTAATAACAAGTTCATCTGTTTTTTCAAAACAAAATAGTGCTTTATTTTTAATTTTTTCAACACTCATTTTATTACCTTTTAATTTCAAGTATGCTGCCAAATACAAATCACTTGTTGAATATCTATTTTCTTGTTCCATCGTTTTCTCTTTACTTTTCAAATAAATATATGTCTATTCACTTAATTTATGTTTTTTTTAAAAAATTTCACTGAGTTCTATACGAACATCTTATTTTCATACCGGTTAACGGTGCTTCATTAAACACAATTGCGTTATAAGTTATAACATAATCATCTTCTTCATCTTGTAATAAACCATTTAAATAAATGTGTTCAGAACCAGGTATTGGATTACTACTTAATAAAAAAGTATCGTTAATACCATCAATACTACCATCAGGTTTTTCTTTATCAATATGAGTTACCTTGCTTAAATCAAGTTCATCCCAATCTGTAATATCAAAGGACCAATCCGGTAAATTCTTTAATTTATAATAAGATTCACCCCCATTAACACCAACAATCATCCCAGCTCGTCTCCGTTCAAAGGAAATGATATCCAATTCTTCAATTGACGGAACATTTCGTAGTCCATCAACACCATATATTGGATCAATAACGGCATAGGTATCGTTAGTATCCATTGGACTAATAAAGCCCATTACCCCAATTCCACCAACGAGATCAAATCTTGACATTTACATACAATTTTTTTAATCGCAGACCCATATATCAACACTTGCAAATGTTGATACAAAAGATCTGTATATATAATATATAATAATATTTCCTTGTGAATCAACGATTTCTTGATCCTCAATTCGTATAAAAGGAACAATAAATCCGTCACATCCGTCATTACTGTTTCTAAAAATATTTGGTTGATCCATATAGTTTGGTATCATATAATAACAATAACCTTGCGTATCTGGAAATTCATAATGTTTATTTATAACAGTTTCAGTTTCTATTTTTGTAAAACTTAAATAATCTCCACTGGAAATTATTTGTTTTTTTGATTTACCGAACAATATTTCTTTTGGTTGTGTAACCGGACTTGTTGTTGGGGTAGGTGTCGGTGTTGCTGTAGTTGTGTTTGTCGGAGTAGGTGTCGGTGTTGCTGTAGCGGTACTTGTTGGTGTTGGTGTTACACCTACTGGTAATGAACTTGTTGGTGTCGGTGTCGGAGTTGGTGTTGGAGTGTTTGTTGGTGTCGGAGTTGGCTCAACAGCAAACACCTCATCATTTATCGTTTCAACTACAACATAACCATCCAAAATTGTATTATGTGTAACATCCGTTACTTCCGAACCATATGTAATTCTATTAAAATCTTCATCAAGTATAATCCTTTTTGTTGTTGTTAATTCTCCGGCCGGTATTGTAACATCTGTTGTAATAACAATTGGATCACCGTATGAAACATTAAATGTTCTGGATAATGTAAGTTCATAATCAATAGGTAATGTGAATGGTATTGTCACAATAAAGTCAAACATTATTGAACCTGGTGTAATTAATGTCTCAACTGTCACCTCAAACAATGGTTGTTGTGTTGTTGTGGTTGTTGTTACCGGATTTACTGGTGTTGATACACAACAAGGAAATTCTGATACATAACAACTTTCATATGGAAGGTCATCGGCGATAAAACTTTCTTGGATATCAATATATAGTTTATCTCGTATTGGAAGTATTAAAGTTCCATCGTTATTTCTAAATAAAAACTGACCCTCAAATCGTCCAACTTTTTTTGTATCTTTTGATGTAAATTGATAATAAATGTAATATTCAACCGGTGTGTTTGGATCCATAAATTCTTTTTTAACGAACCCGGCCGGTCTTGAGACAATCTTCGGAATACCCGTCTCAACATCAACCATTGAGAAGAATATCGCAGATTCCTCAATAAAATCCATAAAATTATTATAGTCACTTCGCCCATCTTTCACCACTGTTAATTTTAAAAGAGGAAGTGTAGAATTTTTCTTAATTATGAATTGCATTTATTGTTTTTAACATAAATACTTTATAATATTAAATATTAAAAAAAATTCTTTAACACTCTTTCCTTAATACGCCGTCGTAAAATTCAAAACGGTGATGTTCTGTTGGTGTTGCGAGAAGTAATCCAGGTTTAATATTCCCCTTAATGATCTCTTGATAACAATTACTCATTAGGGTTTGTTCATAAGGATGTTGAAATTTTGTTTTAATGTAACAATTATAATTCCCTTCTTTTGTCATAAGAATCGGCCAGTTGGAAAGATATATTTCTCCGGAAACATATGCTAGTCCTTTATGTGATTGGATGTGTTTAAACTCAAGATTTGGTGAATTTGGGTCAAGTCCTTGTTTTGGTAATTTTGGATTGTTTGGCCAATGATTTTTTCTAAATTCTTGTGGGACATTATACCAACTCCACTGTTTATTATGAGAACCATAAAATTCAGTAAAATTTAATTTTAAAAAATCAAAGTTTTCTTTTTTAATTATTTCTAAAGTTTTTTCATAGATATTATCAATCTTTCTTACAAATCCATTTTTACAACTAATATCTTCTCCATTATAAAAAAACATATCATCCTCGTAAAAATAATAATGTGAAAGATTTTCTTGATTGTTAAAATGTTCCGCAATAAATTGTCTACCACCAGTAATACCAATATTATTCTTTTTAATATGTTCAAAACCATATTTCTCACATAATTTTAGATATAATGGTGTTGTTGTTAAATCGGTTGAGTTATCAAGAAGATATTTTTTTGTTTTATGAATAAAATCTGAATCATACTCTAACATTGATTTAATTAATGTTTCAAACTGCGCTGGTGAGTTAAATGTGATAACATAAAGTCCAACATCACCATTGTAGTTTTGGATTATCTTTTTTCCTTGTGATTTAATTATTGTTTGATTATTCTTTAAATCCTCAAAAAACTTAAATAATAAACCATTTGGTTCAATCTCAACATAATCAATCAAATATGGATGTTGGTAAAGTAAAATTGTGAATAAAGATTCTTCTGTTCCCATTAAACCAGATTTTAATGTTTCCATCATTAAACTATAATAAAGAACATTCATCTGTCCTATTGAATCTTTATCTCCACCAAAAAATCCACCACGAGCAACTATCTCAGTATTTTTTCCGGATAACTCGCACATCTTATCGTATTTAAATCCGTGAACTTCGGTATCCGCTTTATATGGAAAACAAACAAATGTAAATTTATTAAATAATTTTGGTACCTTATCTAAAACTTTGTTGTGCGTAAAATATCCGGGATTAACTGTGTTTGCAAGTCCGGCATCAATCCAGTATAATAAATTTGAATCGAATTTATCCAAAAGTTTTGCGTCGTGTAACAAAAACATCTTTGACATAACAAGTGGATTATACATCTCAAGTCGTGCTTGTGTTGATTCTCTTAACCAACCAACTTGATTATACCAAGATGGATTCGTTCTAACTTTTTGAATTAAATCATAAAACTCATTATTTTTAAACCACTCAATTGGTTTTAAAATAAATTGTGTATTTTCTTCTGTCCTATACTTGAAAACAAACTCTTTTAATTTCTGATCACCAAAAATTATCATATTGTTTTCTACCTTTAATAATTTTGAAAAGTTATCAAGATAATGATCAAAGGATCTTGACCATCCGTCTGATAATTCTCCTCTACCAATATCCCATAAACCAGTTACTAATGTTATCATAAATTACCAACGATTCTATCACACCACCCCTTTGATGCACTATGTGGCCAAACCACCCAATACTTCGGTCTCTCCGTTGTATTAAATTCTCTCCATATTTTACAATATCTGTCCGGATCTTTCATCATCATTGAAATTTCATTTGGGTCGGCATCCCTTCTATATAATGTTTCATCTTTTTCATTATGAAATGCGACAACCCAAAAATCATAATCAGTTTCTTTAACAGTATCAAATGAAAGATCAATACAATGTTTAAAAATTGAAAGGAAACTATCCTTCCATTCTTCTTCTGTTTTATAATCGTATGGATTTGGGGGATATTGTTTATCTAATGTGTATTGCTGAACGGCTCTTTTCTCAAAAAGGATTCCGGAATATTTTTCATAATCTTTAATGGTTCTTTCGGTTCCAAAATATAATGAACTATCACCAGAAAACACCAAACCATCAATCCCTAACAATTCTCTATTTCTTTTATGTGATGCATCATTTTTCTTATACCATTCCGAATCAACATCCCAATGTTTAGTTCTTCCTTTTCTTGTGTATTCATGCCAAATAACGATTTTATGTGGATGAAACAAATCATAACCATATGTGTAAGCTCTAACAGCAATTGAGATTTCTTCTCCGTGAAAATAATATTGTGGGTCGTGCTGAACCTCAACCGAAAATTCACCCAATGTAAAACAAAAATGTGCTGAATAAAATCTCGCTGGAATTGGCTCTTTTAAATCTTTCCAACCAGGAATAACTTCTGGTAAAAAGAAAACACAACCTTCCGGCGTGAATCTATCAAACACCATTCTCCAAGGCTCGGTAACTCTACCTTTTGGATCATTGTCCGGATCAAAAGAAGAAACATAACCGGTAAGTAATGGTTTTTGATAACCCTTATCTTGTAAATCTTTTAACATATTGATTAGTGTTTCATCCCAATCTTTTTCAAAACGCATATGAGAATCAATCTGTAATGTATATGTTTCACCACTATATAATTGTTGAACTTTATTTCTTGCCCAACAAACACCTTGTGATTCACTATCTAAAACATTGTCAATCCTAAATCTTGGGTCAGTTTGGAACTTATCTATATTAAA
>JACCDX010138086.1_pt1 | contig 21794 bp, 20 predicted proteins | sample 7449681 | NCBI WGS metagenome assembly JACCDX01 (sample SAMN15323450, study PRJNA562643) | freshwater metagenome | isolation source: river surface water | place: USA:Blue River Watershed | collected 2017-08-18
CGCCCTCCCCCGCCCTGCCCGCCAGCCGCCACCGCCGCGGAGGCCTGGTGCAGGAGGTGGTGCAACACCTGCAGCAACTGATCCAGTCCGGCCAGATCCGGCCCGGCGACAAGCTTCCGACCGAGTCGGCGGTGATGGACGAACTGGGCGTGAGCCGCACCGTGGTGCGCGAGGCGATCTCGCGGCTGCAGGCCTCGGGGATGGTCGAAACACGCCACGGCATCGGCACCTTCGCGCTGGAGGCGCCGAGCGCCCACAACTTCCGCATCGCCGAGCAGGACATGGCCACCGTGGACGATGTGATCGCGGTGCTGGAGCTGCGCATCAGCCTGGAAACCGAGGCCGCCGGCCTGGCCGCGCAACGCGCCACGCCCGAGCAGCTGACCGCGATGGCCGCCGCCCTGCACGGTTTTTCCATGGCCATCCACAGCCACTCGGACGCGGTGCCCAGCGATTTCCAGTTCCACATGGAGATCGCCAAGGCCACCGGCAACCGGCACTTTGCCGAGCTGATGACCTACCTGGGCACGCACATCATCCCGCGCACCCGCATCAAGACCGCCGACCAGGCCCCGGAAGGCCGCCAGGCCTATCTGGAGCGCGTGCACGGCGAGCACGAAAGCATCTTCAACGCGATCCGCAACCACGACACCGAAGCGGCACGCGCAGCCATGCGCACCCACCTGTCCAACAGCCGCGACCGGCTGCGCAAGGCACGCAACAGCGCTGCCTGACCCGCTCGGGTTGTACGATGTCTTGCAGGAGGCCGCCCCCGCGGCCGAAGACTGTTCGCGCGCAGGGGCGCGCTCCTACAAAGCCCCGCGAGTTTCGACGTAGAGCGCGTAGAGCGAATGGCTGGCCGCCATGAACAGGCGGTTGCGCCCTGCCCCGCCAAAGCACAGGTTGGCGCAACGCTCGGGCAGGTGAATGTGGCCGATCGCCAGGCCCTGCGGGTTGAACACCCGCACCCCATCGAGGAGCTCAGGCTGCGCGTCCGGGCTGCCATTGCTGCCCCAACCACACCAGAGGTTGCCGTCCTCGTCCACCGCGATGCCGTCGAGTGCGCCAGGGCCTTGTGCATCGATCACCAGACGCTTGCCCGACAAGGCCCCGGCGGCGTCCACGTCATAAGCCCACACCTTGCGGTGCGGCTGGGCACGGCTCTCGACGATGTAGAGCACATGGCCTTCGGGCGAGAACGCCAGGCCATTCGGCCCGGCCAGATCGGTCAACACCTGCTGCAGCGCCCCTGTGAGCGGGTCGATCCGGTAAACCGCATGCGGCAACTCGGCCTCGGCCTTTTCACCTTCCCAGTGCCCACCAATGCCGAACGGCGGATCGGTGAACCAGATCGCGCCATTGGACTGGCAGACGATGTCGTTGGGCGAATTCAGCCGTTTGCCCTCGAAACGGTCGGCCAGCACGGTGATGGTGCCGTCGTATTCGGTGCGGGTGATGCGCCGGCCGCCATGCTCGCAGGTCAGCAGGCGCCCCTGTGCGTCGCGTGCCAGACCATTGGCCATGTTCGACGGCGAGCGAAACACGCCCCAGCCCCCCGTGGCTTCGTCGTAACGCAGGATGCGGTTGTTGGGGATGTCGCTCACCAGCAGGTAACGCCCATCGCCAAACCAGACCGGCCCCTCGGCCCAGCGCATGCCGCTGCCCAGCATCTCCACCGTACTGCTGAAGATGCGGTACTTCGCAAACGAAGGGTGCAACACCTCGATGCGCGGATCGGGATAGCGGTGGCTGGGCTCGAACGCAAAGACCGGTCCGGGTGCGGCAGCGCGGGTCAGCCAGGTCTGCTCGTGCATGCTGGCGCTCAGCTGTTGAGGATGGCCACAGAACGCGTGTTCAGATAGGCGTCCAGTGCCTCGGGGCCGCCCTCCGAACCGTAGCCCGAGTCCTTGATGCCGCCAAACGGCATCTCGGCGTTGGGCATGGCGGGCATGTTGACCCAGAGCATGCCCACTTCCACCTTGCGCGTGAGCAGGTCGGCGTTGCGCAGCGAGCGTGTGAAGGCGTAGCCCGCCAGGCCATACGACAGGCGGTTCGCCTCTGCAATGGCGTCATCAAGCTGGCTGAACTTGCGGATGGCCGCCACCGGCCCGAACGGTTCATCGTTGAAAATGCGCGCATCCAGCGGCACATCGGCCAGCACTGTGGGCATCCAGAAATTGCCGGCATCGCCCTGACGCTGACCCCCGGTCACCACTTGCGCACCGCGGCGCACGGCGTCCTCCAGGAAATCGCTCATGGCCGTCAGCCTGCGCGGGTTGGCCAGAGGCCCCATCTGCGTGCCCTCGGCCATGCCATCCCCGACCTTGAGCTTGCCCGCGAGCTGGCCCATGGCTTGCACAAAGTCGTTGTAAACACCCTCGTGCACCAGAAAACGCGTGGGCGAAATGCAGACCTGGCCGGCATTGCGGAACTTGGCGGCCCCAGCGGACTTGACGGCCTGTTCGATGTCGGCGTCCTCGCAGACGATCACGGGCGCATGCCCGCCCAGTTCCATCGTCACACGTTTCATGTGCTGACCGGCCATGGCCGCCAGCTGTTTGCCGACCGGGGTGGAGCCGGTGAAGGTGATCTTGCGGATGACCGGGTGCGGGATCAGGTAGGACGAAATCTCAGCCGGGTTGCCGTACACCAGGCCCAGAACGCCTTCGGGCAGTCCGGCGTCGGCAAAGGCCTGCACCAGCGCAGCCGGGCTCGCAGGCGTTTCTTCCGGCCCCTTGACCAGCATGGAACAGCCTGCCGCCAGCGCAGCGCCCACCTTGCGCACCACCTGGTTGATCGGGAAATTCCAGGGCGTGAAGGCAGCCACCGGCCCGACCGGGTCCTTGAGCACCATCTGGCGAATCGCCAGATTGACGCGCGAGGACACCACGCGGCCATACACGCGTGAACCTTCTTCAGCAAACCAGTCGATGATGTCAGCGCCTGCCATGACCTCGCCCTTGGCTTCTGCCAGCGGCTTGCCTTGCTCCTGCGTCAGCAAGGCCGCAATCTGGGCAGATCGCTCGCGCAGCAGCGCTGCGGCCTTGCGCATGATCTTGCCGCGCTCCTGGGCGGTCATGTTGCGCCAGGTGTCGAAACCTTTTTGCGCCGCCGCCAGCGCCTCATCGAGATCGGTGGTCGTGGCATGCGCCACCCGCCCGATTTCCTGTCCCGTGGCCGGATTGAACACCGGCAAGGTCTTGCCTTCGGCGGCATCGCGCCACTGGCCATGGATGAAGAGTCGGGTATCGGGATAGGTCACGGGGTTCTCCTGGAGGGTAAAGGGACAAATAACGAAGACGCCACATTATCGAGACTGGCTGGCCCTGATCTTGTCCCAAAGGCGGCGCCGTCCAGTCACCAGACGGCGCGTTCTCGGGACCGTGGACAATCGAGAGGTTTTCTCGAAAGCCCATGCATGACCACACTGCCCCCCTGCCCCCAATGCCAGTCCGAATTCACTTATGAAGACGGCAACCTGCTGATATGCCCGAGCTGCGGCCATGAATGGAACCCGGCCGAAGCCAGCGCCGAAGCGGCCAAAGTCTGGAAGGACGCCAACGGCAATGTGCTGCAGGACGGCGACAGCGTCACACTGGTCAAGGATCTGAAAATCAAGGGCTCGTCCTCGGTGGTCAAGGTGGGCACCAAAGTCAAGAACATCCGCCTGATCGAGGGCGACCACGACATCGACTGCAAAATCGAGGGCTTCGGCCCGATGCAGCTCAAGAGCGAGTTCGTCAAGAAGGCCTGAGCCCCCATGGACGAAGGCAACCAGATCTTCATACCGCCGAGCTTTGCGGCGCTGTATGTGCTACCGGGCAAGCTCAAACCCACGGTGAGCGCTGGCGAGTTGGCCGCACGTTACGAGCTGTGCGAAGACATGGCCCAGCTGCTGACCGAACCTACCGCCACACAGCAGTTTCAGCTGGGCATCACCGAAGACCTGGCCCTCGAGCGCTGCCTGCAGGGCCTTCTGACTGAACCCGTCGTGGTCAACGAGGCCGAAGCGCGTTGGGTGGTTTGCCGTCTGGCCGAGCTGCTGCATTGGCCAGTGCCCGACTGGGGTACTGTCGACCCCTAAGTGGATTCCACATGCAAGCCGGCCCATGCGGAGATGACAATATCTTCTCAAAAATCGATTCAGGAGCCGCCCATGTATTCACAGATCACCCGTCGACAGGCGCTGGGCGGCCTTGCGGCTGGCGCCACAGGCCTGTTGCAACTGCCCCAGGCCCTGGCCCAAGGCAGCTGGCCCAGCAAACCCCTGCGTCTGGTGGTGCCCTTTGCCCCGGGCGGCAGCTCCGAGATCGTTGCGCGCGCCCTGGCGGGCGAGATGGCCAAGTCCATTGGCCATAACGTTTTTGTGGACAACAAGCCCGGTGCAGCCGGCAACATCGCCATGCAGGAAGTGGCCAACAGCGCCGATGAGCACACCCTCATCCTGGGTCACATCGGCACGCTGGCGGTCAACCCTTTCATCTTCCCCAAGCTGCCTTACGACCCGATCAAGGACTTCACGCCCATCACCCTGATCTCCAAGGTGCCCAGCCTGTATGTGGTGCACCCGGACCTGCCGGTGAAGAACCTCAAGGAATTCGTGGCCTATGCCAAGGCCCGCCCCGGCCAGCTCAACTACGGCTCGGCAGGCAATGGCAGCGCAGGCCATCTGGCCTTTGAATACCTCAAGATGGTGTCGGACACCTTCATGCTGCACGTGCCCTACCGCGGCACCGGTCCCATGTTGACGGACTTGATGGCGGGTCGCCTGCAGGCCGCCTCGGTCGGCGCGCCGGCACTGCTGCAATTCATCAAAGCCGGCAAGCTGCGCTGCATAGCCACCGGTACGGCCGCACGCCTGCCGCAGCTGCCCGATGTGCCTACTGTGGCCGAACAAGGCTACAAAGGGTTTGAAATGACCCAGTGGTACGGCCTGATGGCGCCCAGCAAACTGGCCAAACCACACATCGACAAGCTCGAGCAAGAAGCGGTCAAGGCTGCCCGAGGCAAGGCGGTGAGCGACAAGCTCAGCCAGGAAACCGCACTGGCGGTGGGCAACACCAGCGCCGAATTTGCCAGGTTCATCCAGCAGGAGCAGGCCCGCTGGAAACCCGTGATTGCGCGCGCTCAAATCAAGCCCGAAGGTGCCTGATCACCGGGTCCGCACACTTGCGCCCCTGCGTGCGCGGGCGCACCCACTGTCACCATTTCTTACCGCACTGCCTGTTGATTGCTCCTAGAGTTGCGCTCAGCAACTTCAGGAGCTGAACCATGTTGGATATCCCGCGCCCTGTGCGCTCCGGCTGGCCATGGCTGGCCGCTGCCGTGACCGCCGCCACAGTGGTTGCTTGCGGTGGAGGGGGTGGCAGCACCTCGGACAACGGCACCCTCAAACTGGCCATGACCGATTCACCTGGCTGTGGCTACGACCATGTCTGGATCACGGTCAACAAGATCCGCATCCACCAGAGCGCCACGGCCAACCCCGAAGACGGTGGATGGCGAGAACTGGCGATCACGCCACGCAAGATTGATCTGCTGGCATTGACCAACGGTGCGCTGCAAGAACTGGGCAGCCTGCCTCTGCCCGCAGGTCGGTACGAGCAGGCCAGACTGGTGCTGTCGGATGCACCATTGGCCAACAGCCTGGTGCTTTCAGGTACGAACAATGAAATCGAGCTGCGCACCCCCAGCGCCCAAACCAGTGGCTACAAGCTCAAGGCGCACTTCGAAGTGACCAACAACCAGGTGGCCGACATGGTGCTGGACTTCGACGCTTGCAAATCCATCGTTCGCGCTGGCAATTCCGGCAACTACAACCTCAAGCCCGTGGTGGCTGTCACCAAGCGCCTGAGCACCCAGATCGAGGGCTATGTGGATCCGGCCATCGCCTCCAGCGTGGTGGTCTCGACTCGCGATCCCGACAACCAGTTGCGCGCCACGGTGCCCGACAGCACCACCGGCAAGTTCGTGATCGCCTACCTGCCGGAAAACACCAACTACACGGTGACGATTTCCGGCACAGGCCGCACCACAGCAGCGGTGACCGGGGTGCCGGTGTCAACAGCGATCGGCTCGACACAGCTCAACACCGCCGCATCGCCGATCTTGCCGCCCACTTCGACCACAGCACAAATCAGCGGTACGGTGACCGATGCCAGCACACCACCACAGCCTCTGCTCGAAGCCAGCGTGAATGCGCAGCAAACCCTGAGCACCTCACAGGCGCTGGATGTGGCGTGGAGCCTGGTGGACCCCAGCACTGCCGGATACACCCTCACACTGCCGCTGGCCGCGCCCATCCGGGCCAGTTATGTGGGCAATGGCGGTCCCCTGAGCTTCACCGCCGACAGCATCACCCCCGGCGCGTACAAGGTCTATGGTGCGGCCGATGGCTACACCGCACAAACCACCGATCCGAACGTGACACTGGGTGCGGCAGGCAGCACGACCACAAAGAATCTGGTGCTCGCGCCATGAGCCCCCATTTGCCCGAGGGGAAACCTTCGCGCAAATCATTCGGCCGCCGGGGCGGCCTCCAACAGCATGACGACCATCTGCAGGAGCGCGCCCCTGTGCGCGCACACCCATCGGCTGCAGGGCCCCCCTGCAGCATGACGGCCATTTGCAGGAGCGCGCCCCCCCTGCGCGCGAACAGTCTAGGAGATCAGGCCAGACCCAGCAGGCGCACGGCGTTGCCTTTGAGGATGCCGGGCATGACTTCAGGCTTGAAGCCGGCGACCTCGAAGTCCTTCATCCAGCGCTCGGGCGTGATGAGCGGGTAGTCGCTGCCAAACAGCACACGGTCCTTGAGCAAGGTGTTGGCGTACTGCACCAGTTGCTTCGGGAAATACTTCGGGCTCCAGCCCGAGAGGTCGATCCACACGTTGGGCTTGTGCGTGGCCAGGCTCAATGCCTCGTCCTGCCACGGAAAGCTCGGGTGCGCCATGACGATCTGCATGTCAGGCCAGTCGATGGCCACATCTTCGAGCAGCATGGGGTTGCTGTTTTGCAGACGCAGGCCACCGCCGCAGCGCATGCCTGAACCAATGCCGCTGTGCCCGGTGTGGAAGATCGCCGGCAGCTTGTATGCATTGATCACCTCGTAGATGGGCCAGGCCATGCGGTCATAAGGCAGAAAGCCCTGAACCGTGGGGTGGAACTTGAAGCCCTTGATGCCTTCTTCCTTGATGAGGCGTTCGGCCTCGCGCGCCCCCATCTTGCCCTTGTGCGGGTCGATGCTGGCAAAGGCGATCATCATGTCGCTGTTCTCGCGCGCGGCCTGCGCGATCTCTTCGTTGGGAATGCGGCGGCGACCCAGCTGCGCTTCGCTGTCCACCGTGAACATCACCAGACCGATCTTCTTTTCGCGGTAGTAAGCAACGGTTTCGGCAATCGTCGGGCGGCGGTTGGAGCCGAAGTATTTGTCGGCCGCGCGGTCGTATTCCTCGCCATAGTTGTCAAACGGGTTCCAGCAGCTCACTTCGGCGTGGGTGTGGATGTCGATCGCGATCAGGTCTTGGTGTTTCATGCTGTCGGTGTCCTCTGTCTGAAAGATTTGCGCAAGCATTTTCCCGCCCCGGCTAGGGAAATCCCTAGGGAAAAAAGCGGCATAGATTGTCCACAATATGGTTATCGATCATAACCTTTTTGATTTCCGGTCAACCACTGCAAAGGACTTCCCGATGAGCAACCCGATCCTCGAACGCGCAGCACAGCATGGCGTCACCCTTGAAATGCGTGGTGCCGTCGCCGTGGTCACCCTGCGCCGTCCGGCCAAGCGCAACGCGCTGTCCGATTCGCTGATCGAAGCCATTCGTGACACCTTCCAGAACCTGCCGGCCGAGGCCAAGGCTGCCGTGATTGACGGCGAAGGCGAACACTTCTGCGCTGGCCTGGACCTGTCCGAACTCAAGGAACGCGATGCCGGTGAAGGCGTGTACCACTCGCGCAACTGGCACGTCGCGCTCGACGCCGTGCAGTACGGCCGTGTGCCGGTGATCGCTGCGCTGCACGGCGCCGTGGTCGGTGGCGGCCTGGAACTGGCCAGCGCCGCCCACATCCGCGTGGCCGACGAAAGCACCTTCTACGCCCTGCCCGAAGGCACACGCGGCATCTTCGTGGGCGGCGGCGGCTCGGTGCGCGTGCCCAAGCTGATCGGCGTGGCCCGCATGACCGACATGATGCTCACCGGCCGCGTCTACAACGCGGTCGATGGCGAGCGCCTGGGCTTTGCCCAATACCTGGTGCCACAAGGCACGGGGCTGGACAAGGCGATAGAGCTGGCCACCCGGATCGCGACCAACGCCCCGTTGACCAACTACGCCCTCATGCACGCCCTGCCGCGCATCGCCGAGCAGCCCGCCGACCACGGTTTCCTGACCGAAGCCCTGATGTCCTCGATCGCCCAATCTGCCCCCGAAGCCAAAGCGCGCGTGCGGGCCTTCCTCGAAGGCAAGGCGGCCAAGGTCCAGAAAACCAACTGACAACGCCTGCAAGAGGCCTCGCCTGCGGCCAAACCAAGTCCGGATGACTTTTCGGCCGCAAGCGCGGCCTCCTGCAAATGCGAGGAGACAAGACAATGAGCACCCCGAAATTCCGCCCCCTCCAATTCGGTGTCACCCGCGTGGCGCTGCGCGATGGCGTGCCCGGCACCCACTACCTGCGTGCTGAGCAGGACCTGAAAGCTTTCCCCGAGCGACTGACAGACCGGCTGCGGCACTGGGCACAGGTCAAGCCAGAGCAGACCTTCATGGCCCGCCGCGTGAAAAACACCGACGGCGGCCTGGGCGATTGGCGCCACGTCACTTATGCCGAGGCCTGGACCACCGCCCGCAGCATTGCCCAAGGGCTGATCAACCGTGGCCTGAACGCGGAAAGGCCGGTCGCCATCCTGAGCGAGAACAGCCTGGAACATGCCCTGCTGGCGCTCGGCTGCCTGGTGGCCGGCGTGCCCTGGACCCCGGTCTCGCCCCCCTACTCGCTGGTCAGCGTCGACTACGACAAGCTCAAGCATGTGCTGCGCACCGTCACACCGGGGCTGGTGTTCGCACAGGACGCGCGCTACGCCAAAGCGATCGCCGCCACGGTCGGCGATGACATGGACATCGTAATGGCCGAAGGCGGCGTCGACGGCCGCCAGGTCAGCAGCTTTTCCGAGCTGTGCGCCACCCCTGTGACCGACGCGGTGGACAAGGCCATGGCCGCCACCGGCCCCGACACCATCGTCAAGTTCCTGTTCACCAGCGGCTCGACCAAGCTGCCCAAGGCGGTCATCAACACCAACCGCATGTGGTGCGCCAACCAGCAGCAAATGACCCAGTCCATGCCCGTGCTGCTGGAGGAGCCTCTGGTGCTGGTGGACTGGCTGCCCTGGAACCATACCTTCGGCGGCAACCACAACTTCGGCATGGTGGTCTACCACGGCGGCACGATGTACATCGACGATGGCAAGCCCACACCCGCACTGATCCAGGAGACGCTGCGCAACTTGCGCGAAGTGGCGCCCACGGTCTATTTCAATGTGCCCACAGGCTTTGAGGCCATTGCCAATGCCATGAAGACCGACGATGTGCTGCGCAAGAACTTTCTGTCGCGCGTGAAGATGTTCTTCTACGCCGGCGCCGCGCTGGCCCAGCCCATCTGGGACAGCCTGTACGAAAGCGAAGAGCGCGAGATCGGCGAGCGCATCGTCATGACATCTGGCCTGGGCATGACCGAATCGGGCCCTTTCGGCCTGTTCGTCACCAGCCCCAATGTGCGTGCTGGCGATCTGGGCGTGCCCACCCCCGGCATGGAGCTCAAGCTGGTGGACACCGACGGCAAGACCGAGGTGCGCTACCGCGGCCCGAACATCACCCCCGGCTACTGGCGCGCACCCAAGGAGACACAGGAGGCCTTTGACGAAGAAGGCTTTTTCAAGACCGGAGATGCGGTCAAGTGGATCGATGAGACGGATGTACACCTGGGCCTGAAGTTCGACGGCCGCATCGCCGAAGACTTCAAGCTGGCCACCGGCACCTTCGTGAGCGTGGGCCCGCTGCGCGGCAAGATCATTGCCGCCGGCGCCCCCTACATCCAGGACGTGGTGCTGACTGGCCTGAACATGAAGGAAGTCGGCGCCATGGTTTTTCCTACCCCCAGGGTACGCGAACTCGCCGGCCTGCCCGACAACGCCCCGCTGGCCGATGTGCTGGCCAGCACCCCGGTGCTCGCGCACTTCCAGAAAGTGGTGGACGAGCTGGCAGCCTCCAGCACCGGCAGTGCCAACCGCATCGCCCGCCTGTGTCTGCTGAGCGAACCGCCAACGATTGACAAGGGCGAGATCACCGACAAAGGCTCGATCAACCAGCGCTCGGTGCTGACCCACCGCGCCGACACCGTGACGGCGCTGCACGAAGACCGCCTGCACTACATCCTCAAACCGCAATAAACCAGGACATCACCCTGTAGGAGCGAGCCCCTGCTCGCAAATGACTCGCCCGCAGGGGCGGCCTCCTACAAAAAACATTCGGCCGCAGGGGCGGCCTCCTACAGAAAGAACGCCATGGCTTCCAAAGGATTTTTCAACGCGTTTGCCGATGTGTGGATGCACGAGGGCGTGCGTACGCCCATGGTCGATTACTGTGGCGCACTCGGCCACATCTCGCCCACCGACCTGGGCATCAAGGCCGCGCGCGAAGCGCTCAAACGAGCTGGCATCGCCGCCACCGAGATTGGCTCGGTCATCACCGGCAACATGGCGCCCGGCGACTTCGACCAGTTTTTCCTGCCGCGCCACATCGGCCTCTACGCGGGCGTGCCACAAGAGGTGCCTGCCATCATGGCGCAGCGCATCTGCGGCACAGGCTTTGAGCTGTTCCGCCAGGCCGGCGAGCAGATCGAGGCCGGCGTGTGCGAGGCGGCGCTCGTGGTGGGCACCGAAAGCATGACGCGCAACCCCATTGCCGCCTTTGACCACCGCACCGGCTTCAAGCTGGGCGCGCCCGTGGGCTTCAAGGACTACATGTGGGAAGCCCTCAAGGACCCGGCCGCCGGCATCAACATGATCCAGACCGCCGAGAACCTGGCCAAGAAATACGGCATCACGCGCGAGGACGTGGACCAGTTCGCCAGCGACTCGTTCGCCAAAGCCGTTGCGGCCCAGCAAGCCGGTTTCCATGCGGGCGAGATCGTGCCCGTGGTCACCGAAAAATTCGAGCTCGAAGGCTACAAGGCCCGTGGCATCAAGCTGCAAGGCAAAGTGACCGAGGTGAGCACCGACACCCACCCGCGTATCTCGCCGGTGGAAGTGCTGGCCAAGCTCAAGCCCGTGTACGAGGGCGGCGTGCAGACCGGTGGCAACAGCTCGGCGCTGGTCGACGCCGCGGCGGCCTGCGTGGTCACTTCTGGCGCTTACGCCAAGGCCCACAACAAAAAGCCGCTGGCCCGCGTGGTCGCTGCCGCTGCCGTGGGCGTGCCGCCCGAGATCATGGGCATCGGCCCGGCGCCGGCGATCCGCCTGCTGCTCGAGCGCACCGGCCTCACACTCGATCAGATCGGCCGTTTCGAGATCAACGAAGCCCAGGGCGCGCAGACGCTGGCCGTAGGCCGCGAACTCGGTCTGGATCTGGCCAAGCTCAACGTGAACGGCGGCGCCATCGCCCTGGGCCACCCGCTGGCGGCCACTGGCGTGCGCCTGACCATCACGCTGGCACGCGAGCTGCAGCGCTCGGGCTTGCGCTACGGCATCTCCAGTGCCTGCGTAGGTGGTGGACAGGGCATTGCGCTCCTCATCGAAAACCCGACAGGTCAATGACATTGATCCCCACATTTTCGGCCGCAGTGGCGGCTTCCTGCAAAGGGATGGACCTCGTCTGCCTGTAGGAGCGCGCCCCTGCGCGCGAAATCCGTCAACCATTGAAAAGGAAACGACATGAACATCCAAGGAACAGCAGCCCTCGTCACCGGCGGTGGCTCGGGCCTCGGTGAAGCCACAGCCCGTGAACTCGCCCGTCTGGGCGCCAAGGTCGCCGTGCTCGATCTGAACATGGACAACGCCCAACGTGTGGCCAAGGACATTGGTGGCATCGCCGTGTCGTGCAATGTGTCCGACCCGGACAGCATGGCCCAGGCCATCGAAACCGCAGCCGCCGCCCATGGCCCGGCCCGCATCCTGATGCAGATCGCCGGCATCGGGACCGCCAAGCGCGTGGTCGGCAAGGACGGCAACGCCGCCCCGCTGGAAGACTTCGCCAAAGTCATCAACGTCAACCTGATCGGCACCTACAACGCCGCGCGCCTGTTCGCCGCTGCCTGCGCCAAAATCGACCCGATGGAAGACGGCGCCCGTGGCGTGATGGTGTTCACCGCCTCGGTGGCCGCCTATGACGGCCAGGTGGGCCAGCAGGCCTACAGCGCTTCCAAGGCCGGCGTGGTTGGCATGACGCTGCCCATGGCGCGCGATCTGGCACAGCACGGCATCCGCGTGTGCACCATCGCCCCGGGCCTGTTTGCCACGCCGCTCATGAAGACCCTGCCCGAGCCGGTGCAGCAATCGCTGGCCGCCAGCATCCCCTTCCCCTCGCGCCTGGGCAAGCCCAGCGAGTTTGCCGAGCTGGCCTGCCACATCGTCAGCAACAACCACCTCAACGGTGAAACCATTCGCCTCGATGGCGCACTGCGCATGGCACCTCGGTGAACCTGCCTGCGTCATTTCTGCGAACGCGCAAATCCATGGATACCCGATCCCCTCGGGCATGACATCCTGAAGACTGAAACCAACCCAGAACCATGAGCAAGACCGTTGTCTACGAAGTGGAAGTGATGTTCGGTGACTGCGACCCCGCAGGCATCGTGTTCTTCCCGAACTTTTCCAAATGGATGGATGCCTCGTCGCTGAACTTCTTTGTGAAGTGCGGCGTGCCGCCCTGGCGCGAGCTGGTCAAGACACGCGGCATCATCGGCACGCCGCTGCTGGAGATCCACACGAAATTCATCCGCCCCGCCACCTATGGCGAGCGCATCCAGGTGCACACCAGCGTCGAAGAATGGCGCGAGAAGGTGATCGTGCACAGGCACATCGTCAAGCGTGGCGACACCGTGCTGTGCGAGGGCACCGAAGTGCGCGCTTTCTGCATCAAGCACCCCGATGATCCGGACCGCATCAAGGCCATCCCCGTCCCCGAGGACATCAAGGCTTTGTGCATGTGAACCCGATCCATTTGCTTCAGAACACACCATGAACACCCGTCGTCAATTCACCCAATCCCTGCTGGGCAGTGCTGCCCTTTCCGCCATGGGCATTCCGCTGGCCGCACTGGCCCAGGGCAACCCCGAGCTGGCCAGGATCCTGGTCGGTTTTCCGCCCGGCGGCACCACCGATGCGCTCTCGCGCCGCGTGGCCGAGAAGCTGCGTGGCAGCTACGCCCAGAACATGCTGGTGGAAAACAAACCGGGGGCCGGGGGTCAGATCGCCATCACCACACTCAAAACCGCTCCGGCCGATGGCAGCACCCTGCTGCTGACCCCGTCGTCGATGCTCTCGGTCTATCCCTTCACCTACTCCAAACTGCCCTACACGCTGGATGACCTGGCCCCCGTGTCGGTGGCTTGCTTCTTCAGCCTCGGCTTTGGCGTGGGTCCGGCCGTGCCGGCCAGCGTCAAGAACATCAAGGACTTCCTGGCCTGGGCCAAGTCCAACCCTGAAAAGGCCAACTACGGCTCGCCAGCCGCCGGCTCGATCCCGCATCTGAGCGCTGCGCTGCTGGGCAAGATGACCAGGACCGACATCAAACACATCCCTTACCGGGGTTCTGCCCCAGGCATTGCCGACCTGCTGGGCGGCCAGATCTCGGCCATGTGCTCACCGGTAGGCGACTACCTGCAACACGTGAAGGCCGGCAAGCTGCGCCTGCTGGGCACCACCGGTCCCAAGCGTTCGCCCTTCACGCCGGATGTGCCCACCTTCAAGGAGCAAGGCATCGACATCGCCGTGCGGGAGTGGTATGGCTTCTTCCTGCCAGCCAAGGCCTCGCCCGAAGTGCGTCGCCGCGCCGCCGCTTACCTGCAGCCTGCGCTCAACAGCAAGGATGTGGTCGAGAGCCTGGCCCAGGTCGGCATGGAAGCCCAGTCGTCCACGCCTGATGAACTGGCCGCATGGCTCAAGGCCGATGCCGACCAGTGGCGCGGTATCGTGAGGGACATCGGCTTCTCAGCCGATTCCTGATTCCCTGTTCACACACACCAGGCCCTGAACGCATGAACGCCTACCAACCCCGTACCGACGAGATGCACTTCGTGCTCTCGCGTGTCCTCAACGCCCCCACCCTGCTGCAGGAGCTGCCCGCCTTTGGCGAAGTCGATCCTGACCTGATGCAGCAGGTGCTCGATGAAGCCGGCAAATTCGTCGGCGAAGTGATCGCCCCGCTCAACCGCGACGGCGACGAGATCGGTGCGCAGTGGAAAGACGGCGCAGTCACCATGCCGCCGGGCTTCCGTGACGCTTACCAAGCGTTCTGGCAAGCCGGCTGGCCTGCGCTGGCGGCCAGCGCCGAAGATGGTGGCCAGGGCCTGCCCAGCGTGCTCGAAGCCATGCTCTATGAAATGCTCTCGGCCGCCAACCACGGCTGGACCATGGCGCCGGGCCTGCTGCACGGCGCCTACGAGTGCATCAAGCACCACGCCAGCGACGAACTCAAAGCGCAGTATCTGGAAAAAGTGGCCACCGGCGAATGGCTGGCCACCATGTGCCTGACCGAGCCACACGCAGGCTCCGACCTGGGTCTGTGCCGCACCAAGGCCGTGCCGCAGGCTGATGGCAGCTACCTGCTGTCGGGCACCAAGATCTTCATCTCGGGCGGCGAGCATGACCTGACCGACAACATCGTCCATCTGGTGCTGGCCCGCCTGCCCGACGCACCGCCCGGCCCCAAGGGCCTGTCGCTGTTTCTGGTGCCCAAGTTCTACCCGGACGGCACGCGCAGTGCGGTGCACTGCGAGCGCATCGAAGAAAAAATGGGCCTGCACGGCAGCCCGACTTGCGTGATGCGTTTTGACGAAGCCGCCAGCCGCATCGTGGGCGAGCCCGGCAAGGGCCTGAACGCGATGTTCATCATGATGAACGCGGCACGTCTGCATGTGGCCCTGCAGGGCATCGGCCTGCTGGATGCCGCCTGGCAAAAAGCCGACGCCTATTCTCAGGAACGCCGCCAGATGCGCGCACCGGGCAAAGGCAAGGGTACCGGTGAGGCCGATCTGATCGCCGAACACCCGGCCATGCGCCGCATTCTCGACACCCAGCGCGCCTGGGTGGATGCGGGCCGCGTGCTGGCCTACAAGACGGCCCTTGAGCTTGACCAGATCAAGCACGGCGCGGCCGAAGCACAACCGTTTGCGCAACGCTGGTGCGCCCTGGTCACGCCCATCATGAAGTCGGTCTTCACGCACCAGGCCTTCCATGGCGGCAGCGACTGCCTGCAGGTGTTTGGCGGCCACGGCTATGTGCGCGAATGGGGCATCGAGCAACACATCCGCGACGCCCGCGTGGCCATGATCTACGAAGGCACCAACGAGATCCAGGCCATTGACCTGCTGGTGCGCAAGGTGTTGGCCGATGGCGGCCAGGGCATGAACGCCTTGCTGGACTTTGTCGAAACCGACCTTCCGGCCAAGGCTGCCACACGCACCGCCGCCGTGGCACGCATCGGCACACTGCGCGCGGTGACGAAACAAATCGTGGAGGCTGCACCGAAGGACGCGCAACTGCCGTTTCGCGTGGCCGACGACTATTTGCGCGCCTGCGCATTGGTGCTGCTGGACTGGGCCTGGTTGCGCATCGATGCGGCCGTGGATGCCAACACGCCAAATGCCGCCAACCGCTGGCAAGCCCCGGCACAGGCGCTGCGCCAATGGGTGCTGCCCGAGTTCCAGATGCGCACCTACATCATCGTGCAGCAGTGTGCGGCGGTGGCGGCATAATCCGCGCCTGAACTTTCACTTATGGCCAGAACCGCACAATCGAGCTTCAAGCGACCCAGCCACCGCAGCAAGAAATCCGCTGGCGGTCTGCCCAATGTCACCGCCATCGAGCAGGTCGATACCAGCTACCTGCAGACACTGCTGGGTTACAACGCGCGGCGTGCGGCATTGACCATCATCGAAGGCTTTCTGGAGCGCATGGCCGAGTTTGGGCTGCGGCCTGTGGATTTTTCCGTCATGTCGGTCATCCAGCACAACCCGGGGGTGACCTCTCGCCAGCTGTGCGCGGCGCTCAACCTGCTGCCGCCCAATCTGGTGGGCCTGATCCAGTCGCTGGAGGCGCGTGGTTTGATTCACCGCCTGCCCCACCCCACCGACGGTCGTGCCATGGGTCTGCACCCTACGCCCGAAGGGGCTGCGCTCATGCAGCAGGCCGAACAGGCGGCGACCGATCTGGAGATCGAACGGTCCTCACGCCTGACCCCCACGCAGCGCAAGACGCTGCTGGACCTGCTGCAAAAAATTTACCTCTGAGCCCGCTCGGCCAGGAAAATGTCGATGCGGCGGTTGCGTGCGCGACCGGCTTCCGTGCTGTTGTCTGCAATCGGTTCGCGCGATCCGCGCCCATCGATGCTGATGCGTGAGGACGCTACCCCGCGTGACACGAGATAGTCACGCGCGCTCTGTGCCCGGTTGACCGACAGCGGGTTGTTGATGGCATCGCTGCCCGTGTTGTCGGTGTGGCCCACGATGCGCACCTCCATCGACGGCTGCTGGTTCAGACCTTGCGCGAACTGGTCCAGGATAGGCATCAGGCGCGGCTGAATGTCATGACGCCCCGTAGCGAAGGAGATGTCGTTCGGGATGCTCAGCTTGAGCTGGTTGTCGGCCGTCTGCGTGACCACTGTGCCCGTGCCCGCCGTGGCGCGCTCCATCTGCCGCTTCTTCTCTTCCATCTGGCGTGACCAGACGTAGCCGCCCAGGCCACCCAGTGCCGCACCGATGGCGGTGCCGCGGGTGTCACCACCGACCACCTGACCAGCCACCGCACCGATCACGGCCCCCGTGGTGGCGCCACGCTGTTCGGGCGTCATGGTGTCGCAACCTGCCAGCACGGCCACGCTGGCGCACGCCAGAACAACCTGCTTCAAGGAAAAACGGTATGAGGGGTTCATGGATGGTGTCCTTTCTGTTTTGGGTGGCAGATCCTTCATGAAGGACCTGCGAAAAGCTTACCCAAAAGCCATGCTCTGGATGTAAACAAATGTTGTCAGTGCGCCAGGGCGCTCAGCCTTGAGCTTTTGCCAGCAGGGGCAGAACAAGCTGTACCCGTGCGCCACCGGAGGCGGGATTGTCCAGCGACAGCCGCCCACCGAATCCGGTCAGGATGCCGTGGGCCATGTACAAGCCCAGACCGTTGAGCCAGTCCATGGAAGACAGCACCCCCTCGTGGGTCTGCGCCAGCACCCGTGGTGGCAGACCGGGGCCGCCATCGCGAACTTCAATGCAGGCTTCCTCTCCCTGAACCCGCAGACTGACCGAAATCACGGCGCGCTGCTGCAACAGCACAGCCTGCATGGCGTTGCGAATGACCTGCACCAGCGTCTGGGTCAGCGGCAAGGCCTGGGCATGCACGCACACCGGCTGCGCAGGCACCTGCACCGACAGTGTGATGCCCCGGTACATCAGCTCCTGACGCAACAGGTCATGCGCATCCTGCAACACCGACTGCAAAACCAAGGTGGAGGACTGGCCGGACATGGGGCGCAGGAACCCCCGGATGCGTTCGACCATGGCGGCGCTGCGTTGCAGCCCCTGCACGGCCTGCCCCAGCAGTGGACCGACCGCACCCAGATCGGCCAGCCCGGACTGCACCATTCGCCTGGCCAGTTGCACGTTCAGCCGCGTCGCCGTCAGGGGCTGCAGGATGTCGTGTCCCAGCGAGTTGGCCAGCACAGACAGCGTGCGCTGGCGGTCCAGCAAGGTCAGGCTCTGCGCCTTGTCCCGCCACTGCCGGGCCTGCCATTGCGCCTGGCGCAGCCGGGCGGTGGCGCGCTGCGCACGCTCCAGCGCCAGGCCCAGGTAGCCCATGTAGGCCATCACCACCGTCAACAGCGACACCAGCCCCAGGATGTGGTTGAGCACCCCCTGCTGCATGGCGTACAGGCCGTGCTGGCCGAGCCAGGTGGCCAGCGCATTGGCCATCATGCTGGCGGTAAAGATGGAAAAGCCCGCCACGATGAACCGGGCATTGCGGCTGCGTTCGTGCCGCGCGAGTGCCAGTGCAGACAAAGTCAGGGCCAGCAGTGCGGCACTGTTGGCCAGCCGCACCAGCATGGCCATACCCGGTGTGTGGCGGTGTCCAAACCCCCAGCCAATGACACCGGCATACAGCACCAAAACCACCACCAGCCCGCGCCAGGACCAGGCCCGCCCCATGTCCATGCGCAGTGACTGCGCGTACAACAGGTAAGAGGCCAGCAGCATCGGCTGCGCCACCAGATAGGTCCAGACACTGTCCACCAAGCCACGCATGCTGATCAGCCACACGCTGACACCGGCCAACAGCCCAGCCAGGCACCACACCCCCACTGGCCACTGCATGGGACGCCGCAGCACCAGCCAGAGGGTTGGCGACATCAGCAGGTAAAACAGGGCATTGACCCTGAATGAGGTGGCCAGATCCAGCACTTCAGTCATGTCGCCTCCGCCAGCAAAGGCAGACTCAGCTGCGCCTGCACGCCCCCTTCGGGCCGATCCATCAGGCTCAGCGTGCCGTGGTGGCGGGCCACGATGTCGCGCGAAATCGCCAGCCCCATGCCCAACCCATCCGGCCGGGTCGACCGCAGGGGCTCACCCCAGTGCGCACGCAGCTCCTCGCTCAGGCCAGTGCCTGTGTCGCAGACCAGCACCTGCGCCTGGCCCTGGTCGGCACGGCACAGCACGATGAGCTGTCGCCGCGGCTGCCCCGCCATGGCCTGGACCGCGTTGCGCAGCAGATTGACCAGCACCTGCGACAGGGCCACCTCATCCCCCAGACAGCGCAGCGGCACCGGCGAACGGTCCAGCTGCAGCACCACCCCAGCGCGCTGCATGTCGGTCTGCACCTGAGCCAAGGACTGCTCCAGAACCTGATGGAGATCCACCTCGCGCAAGCCGGGCCAGGCCGGCTCACCGCCCATGCGGATGCGCTGCAGGATTTGTACCGTGCGGTCGATGCCAGCCTCCACCTGCCCCAGCAGTTCCAAAAATGTGGGCTTCGCAGCGGCCCCCGCCGCCCAGTGGCGTTCGGCCAGCTGGGCATTCATCAGGGCCACGGTCAAAGGCTGGTTGAGCTCGTGCGCCAATGATCCAGAGAGGATGGCCATGCGCCGATGCCGTTCGATGCGGCGGATTTCAAGATCAAGCAGGCGCGTCTGCCGCTCACCCTGCTGCGCCAGCCGGGCCTGGATCTGCTCATTGGCCGTCAAATCCAGCATCATGCCCACATACGAAAAATGGCCGACCATCGCCGTCACCAAGGCCGTCAGCGCCAGCAGACTGGCATCCCAGGTGTTGCTGAAGGGACTGGGTGTGGCAATCGACTCCCGTGACAGTGCACTCTGCAGTGTGAGCGTCAGCCCCAGCACAAGGTAAGTGACCGCGATCGTGGCCGCGTTGCCACTGCGGATCTGGCGGGACAGGCGAAAGGCACACCAAGCGGTGTACAAGGACAGCAGCCCCAGCGCCAGGCGCATCCACAGGCCACGCTGCGCGGGTGAACACCACGCCAGCAGTGCGCTGTAGAAACCCGCCCCCAACAACAGCCACACCAGCACCTGCCCCCTCGACCAGGCACGACCCTGTGTGGTGCGCAGCGACTGTGCCCAGAACACCATGCTGCCCAGCACGCAGATGTTGGCCACCTGGTAGCTCACCACCGCCGGCAGCCAGGGCCGCAGTCCCATGAGCACTATGCCCAGGCCAGCCGCCAGCCCTCCTGCACACCACCAGGCAACGGCCTGGTCTGAGGCCGGCCGCAGCGCCAGCCACACCATGACCGGCAGGGCCAGAAACAGGAATGCCGCCAGAATCAGCGTGGTCTGACTGTGCAGCATGCTCAGGCCGCCTGCAGTGCCTGCTCCAACGATTCCAGCGTGAAAGGTTTGGACAGAAGAGTCACGCCCTGCATGGCCCGCACGCGCGCCAGCAATTTCTCATCCAGCGCAGCGGTGATCATCACGATGGGCAGTTGCGGTCGCCGCCGGAGCAACTCGGCCGCCAGATCGGCCCCGTTCATGCCGGGCAGGTTCAGGTCCAGCACCACGGCACCGAGCCGGGTTGTCGTGCCATCCGAGTCAGACAGCCACAAATGCCCATCACGCAGCGTCAATGCAGCCAGCAAGGACTCGGCGCTTTCATGCACGCTGGCCGCCATACCCTTGAACGACAGCAGCGCCTTGAGCGCCTGCGCAATCTGGACCTCATCGTCCACCAGCGCCACCATGCCCGGCGGCGTCAGCCCCTGATCCGTACTCGACAGCGCCATGATCTCGTTCCTTTCATGGCCGCAATGATATGCACATGTGACACCGGCAGACGTCCAGGATGCCCATGGCACTGCAAACTCTGGCAACATGCGCCCCCAACACCCACACGGAGACAACATGAGCACCGCGCTGACCCACTGCTGGCCCGAAGACACCGAGCACGCCCTTTTGATCGGCCGCATCTGGCAACCAGGCACGGGCCCGGTGCTGGTGCTCGCCACACCTGAAGGGCTGTGGGATCTGAGTCGCCTGGCCCCGACCAGCAGCGCCCTGCTCGAACTGCAGGATGTGGCCGTCCGTGTGCGCGCCCACCTGGCCAGCGGACAAGCGAGTCGCCTTGGGAGCGCCGACGCAGTGATCGCCAACAGCGACGAGGCCCACCGCGACAGCAGCCAAGCCTGGCTGCTTGCACCCTGTGACCTGCAGGCCGTCAAGGCCTCGGGCGTGACCTTTGTGGCCAGCATGCTCGAGCGCGTGATCGAGGAACAGGCCCGTGGCGACGCCAGCAAGGCCGAAGCGGTGCGCAAGGCCGTGGTGGCCGTGATCGGCGACAACCTGCGCGCGGTGCGTCCGGGCTCACCCGAAGCTGCCCAACTCAAAGAGGTGCTGCTGGCGCAAGGCGTGTGGTCGCAATATCTCGAAGTGGGCATCGGGCCGGATGCCGAGATCTTCACCAAGGCCCAGCCCATGAGCGCTGTGGGCCACGGTGCCTGGGTCGGCCTGCACCCGGGCAGCCAGTGGAACAACCCCGAGCCCGAAGTCGTGCTGGCGGCCAACTCGCGCGGCGAGGTGGTGGGGGCCACGCTGGGCAACGACGTCAACCTGCGCGACTTTGAAGGTCGCAGCGCCCTGCTGCTGGGCAAGGCCAAGGACAACAACGCCAGCTGCGCGATCGGCCCGTTCATTCGCCTGTTCGATAAACACTTCGGCATCGACGACGTGCGCCGCTGCGATCTGGACATGAAGGTTGAAGGCCCTGAAGGCTTTGTCATGCAGGGCAGCAGCAGTCTGGCGCAGATCAGCCGTGACCCGCTGGACCTGGCCGCCCAGGCCATGGGCAAGTACCACCAGTACCCCGACGGCATGATGCTTTTTTTGGGCACCATGTTCGCCCCCACGCAGGACCGCCACGGTCCGGGCCAGGGCGTCACCCATGTGGTGGGTGACACCGTCAGCATTGGCACCCCCAAGCTCGGTCAAATCTTCAATCGCGTCACCACCAGCGACCAGGCGCCTGCCTGGACCTACGGCGCCGGCGCGCTGATGCGCGATCTGGCCCGCAGGGGGCTGTTGGCATAATTTCGGGCA
>JACCDX011561221.1_pt1 | contig 21792 bp, 12 predicted proteins | sample 7449681 | NCBI WGS metagenome assembly JACCDX01 (sample SAMN15323450, study PRJNA562643) | freshwater metagenome | isolation source: river surface water | place: USA:Blue River Watershed | collected 2017-08-18
AAAGAGGCACAAAGAATTTAGAGGTGTATTTGAAAAAATGTTTGAGGAAATTCGTAATAGAGGTACGGAAGATTCTCTTATTTATTTGGCAGGTGATATTGCACATGCTAAATTAGAAATGTCACCTGAATTGGTAAAAGAAATTAGTTGGTTATTTACCGAATGTTCTAAACATTGTAAAACCATCTTAATTGCAGGTAACCACGATTGTAACATGAACAATTCGGACCGATTGGATGTACTTTCACCTATTGTAGAAGCACTTAATCTTCCTAACTTTCATTATCTAAAAGATACACAAATCTTTTGGGAAGACAAAGTTGCATTTGCAGTATATTCTATTTTTGATAATAAAGATAATTGGCCTAAGGCAGATGATTGGACAATGATGCCGGCCAGAAAAAAGATTGCACTATTTCACGGACCTGTGGACCACTCACAAACCGATGTTGGTTATGTAGTATCATCCAGACATTTCACAACTGATATGTTTGATGGTTACGATTTAGCCCTATTAGGTGATATCCACAAAAGACAAGAACTAATCTCACCAAAAGGTTGTAAGTGTGTTTATGCAGGTTCGTTGGTGCAACAAAACTTTGGAGAAACATTAGATAAGCATGGTTTCTTAGTTTGGGATTTGGATACACTTACTTATGAAGAAGTTGATATCCAAAACGATTATGGATATTACACTATGGATATTGTTGGTGGTGTAGTACCGGATGTAACCGATTTACCAAAGTTTCCACGTCTTAGAGTACGTTTTTCCGAAACCGATTCGGCAGATACTAAAAAAGCAATCACCGAAATCAAAATGAAATACGGTGTAGATGATTTTACTACAATTAAAACCGATTCTTTAGCAAAGAAAAAGACAGGAGATAGGGATAGTCAATTAGAGTTGGAAGATATAACCGATGTGAATTATCAAAACTCACTTATTACCGATTATATCCAAAGAATGATGCCGTTTGTGACAGCGGACGATATTAGTGGAATCCAATCACTCAACAAAGAAATTAATAGCAGGATAGTGATGGACGAATTAGCAAGAAACGTACAATGGAAGCCGGTAAGATTTGAATTCTCTAATATGTTCAGCTATGGTGAGGACAACGTAATCAATTTTGACAAAGTAAATGGACTAATGGGATTATTCGCACCAAATGCAAGTGGTAAATCATCTCTATTCGATGCAATCTCTTTTTGTCTGTTCGATAAGTGTAGTAGAGCCTTTAAGGCATCTCACATAATGAACAATAGAAAAGCAGACTTCCATTGTCAATTAGATTTTGAAGTAGAAGGGGTATCTTATACAATACGAAGGGAAGCAAGGACTATTAATAAAGGAAAGAACGTAAAGGTAGATGTACAATTTTGGAAAGAGGGAGATAGTGGAAAGGAATCCCTTAATGGAACTGAAAGAAGGGATACCAACCAAGTCATTGAAGGGTATGTGGGAAGGTATGAAGATTTCGTACTTACCGCTCTATCACTACAAGGAAACAATGCTCTATTCATTGATAAATCACAATCTGAAAGGAAAGACCTTCTGGCTCAATTTATGGGATTGGATATATTCGATAAGCTGTATGAAGCTGCGAGTGAGGAGATTAAGGAAGTTGCTGTACTTATCAGAAATTTCAAACGTACTGATTTTACTTCCGAATTAGCGACAAAGGAAACCGACTTGCAAAAGAAGAATGAAGAATTAAAAGAATTGAATGGAATGTTTAAAACCGATTCAAATTCTAAAGAAAAAATTCAAAACCAAATATCTGACCTTAAAGAATCTTTAGTCCCAATTGATTCAAAATTAGACCTTCGTTCTCTTGAGGTTTTAAGGGGTGAAATTAAGGAGAAAATTAGAATTAATAAAAGTAATAGGGAAGATAAACAAACTAAAATTTTGGAGTACCAGAATCTATTAGGAGAGGTTTCTCAATCTATTAACGAACATGCAGAAGTAAATGGGTTACCAATAGATGATGCTAAGAAGGAATGGGATTTAGCAAAAGGTAAAATATCGGATGTTCAACAACAAATAGATAAGTTAGAATCACAATATGAATCTAATTTAGAAAAACTAAAACATTTGGAACAACATGAATATGACCCAAATTGTAAGTTTTGTATGAACAATGTATTTGTAAAGGATGCTATCCAAACCAAAGAAGTTGTTAAAACACAGGAGAAACAATTAGAAACTCTTAATATCGCGTACCATGCTTTAATAAAAGCAACCGAACCATTTGCGGAAGTTGATGATGTGTGGAGTACTCTTTCTGATTTAAGAAACAAATATCAAAAAGGTGTAGTAGTTTCTGAAAAAGCAGAAGCGGAATTAGAATCCCTAACAACACACTATGAACTATTATTGACTCAATTGGATAACGTACAATCAGATATTCAAAGATATTACGATAATCAGGCTACAATTGAAAAAAATCAACAAACACAAAATGAAATTCAATCATTAGAAGTTGATAAAAAACAATTAGAATCTCTTATCAAAGAAACAAATAAAAAAATATTAGGAATTACTGGTGAAATTGGTTCTATTGAATCATTTATAAATTCTACAAAAGCAAAAATTGAAGAAGTAAAAGAATTAGAATCTAAAAATGAATTGTACACTTATTATTTAGATGCGGTTAAAAAAGATGGTGTACCTTATGAACTTATTTCGAAAGCAATGCCGGTAATTGAAAACGAAGTAAACAACATATTGGCACAGGTTGTAGACTTCTCACTATCAATGGATACCGATGGTAAGAATATCAATGCCAGAATCGTTTACGAGGACCAGGAATGGAACTTAGAGATGTGTAGTGGTATGGAGAAGTTTATTAGTGGACTAGCTATTAGAGTTGCACTAATTAACATTTGTGGACTACCTCGTCCTAACTTCTTAGTAATTGATGAAGGGTTTGGTACATTAGATGCGGATAACCTATCATCACTCTTTATGATGATGCAGTATCTTAAAACTCAATTTGATTTCATTTGGGTAATTTCCCACTTAGAACAAATGAGAGATATTGTAGATGGACTTATTGAAATTAAAAAGGTAGAGGGATTCTCTAAGATTAAGTTCTAGAATTAACTGGCAATACATTTTTGGGTGGGGTCTTCTTTGAGGATTCCACCTTTTCTTTTATAAGGGTTTCTACTAACCCATTTATTTTGTATCCTTTTTCTTTACAAAATTCTTTCAATGCTTGATGTATTTGCGCATCAATTTGAATCATCGCGTACTTTTTCATATAGTTCTTTAGTTTTCTTTAGAATTCTATATATAATTATGGAGATAAAAAATAATCTCAATATTTATTTTATATTAATTAGATAGACAAATGGCAATAATAAAGAAATACGGTGAAACTTTAACTCAAAATTTATCTTCCTTTCAAACTTATTTAGTGGATGATAACCCAAATTCCACGTATTTTAAAATAACGGAATTCAAAGATTCGTTTACTGGTGGTAAAAATGGATTCTTAATAGAAGGTAGTGAACATTTAAAAGAAACTACCGAAATTAAAGTACAAATTTTAGATGTTGAAGGTAACCCAATCTATTATGAACCAGGTAATGGTGTACCTGAATATTATGAAGGTACATCTAAAGTTGTTGCTGTGTATATCTATGAAGATACTCCAATAGGCACTGCTAAGATTACAATTTTAGGTGAATTAAAAACATATGTTGAAGAAGGTGGTGTAGTAAGAGATATTCCAGATGAATGGAAAAATGTTTACAATGTCAAATGGGAAAAGAGTTTTCAAGTAAATCGATTACTGGCGAATGAAGATAAAGTAAGATTTTACAGAAGACCTACAGTTTCTATAAGTGAAATTGTAAAACCAATTTTTAATAACGTAACTACAACTGTTGTACAAACAGGTTCTTTAAGTGGTATAGCACAATTTCCACAAGTTGGAACTTCTATTACAAATTTTACTCCACCAACAACTTATCTTCTTTCTATTGAAGATAATACAAATTGGACGGGGTCTATTGTTGGAACTACAATACAAGTACCTTCTTTGGGATATTCTACAATTGTAGATAGTGTTGTTAATAACAAAGATTTGTTGGTTGTAAATCCATATACTCAAAATGGATTAGTTTCTAATTTTACGGATGAAGGATATACCGCATCGTTTAATTATGTTGAAGGGGTTAATAATTTAAAAACCGCACTAACAGGCTCTTTTGCAAAAATAGTTTTATCAGATTTAACCACATTTATAGGCGATGTGGCTAGGGTTAAAATATTCAGAAAATCTCAATCAGATTTAGCGGATTATCAATTTATACAGGAGATAAGATTAGAATCAAATGAAATTCTTAGAGATTTAGAGTCACAGACAAAAAACGAAGAATTTTACGGTATATTTGATAATAGTAATTTTAAAAATTATTGGGCAACATCTTCTAATAGTATAACAACTACTTTTAATCAAAATTATTTATATAACTCCGTAAAATTAGATAGCCCTAATTCAAATTATTTTTATACAACGGCATCATTGGGTATAACTGAAAATATTGAATATACACTTAATTTAAACGTAAGAGTAGGAAATGGACAGGTCAATGCTAATAATTACATACGAGCATTTTTAAGTGGTTCAAAGGTAGCATCGGTAAATGGGCAACAAAAACTTGTTCAAGTTGAAAAAAATATCGTAACAGTTACATCCGATAATTCTTTATTACAAAAAAATCAAATAACTGCAAATTTTAAAGCAGAAGAATCAAATAATAATAAACTTTATTTTGAAGTAAAGGGTAATGAGTGGTATATATCTGATATTAGTTTAAGAGCATCACAAGAAACCGCATATTCACCTGATGAGATTACATTTATTCAAAGTGTTCCTAGAACTTTACCTGAAGAAACATTTCTATATGATTTTGAATTTTACGATGTAAATAATAACTATATTCCTGTATTGGTTCAGGCGAGTAAAACATTTAATGGTGGAAATTTACAAAGAATACAAAAAGGATTAGTATTCACACCACGTTCTTTACAATTTCAATTTGATTCGGGTTCTCAGCCAGTTCCACCAACGGTAGTTGGATTTACGGTAACTAAAAATTTATTAACAGGTTCGGTAACATATACATCACAATCATTTGACTTTGATGGTAATGAATTATTTGGTGATAACTATACATCATCGATTACATTGGGTGGTGGATATCCTGGTTTATTGGATGATATTACATCCGATGCACCAACTATGACCGTACAACATTTTACAGGTTCAAGAACCGATAAGACTGTTCAATTAATTAAGATAACCGGTGAAGTTGAAGGATTTACTGATACGGTTATATTCAGTAGAGTATTAGATGGATTTGGTGGAGTTAATCATCTTATTAGACCATATAGAGGAACACAAATTAAAAATAGTAGCACTCAGTCATTAGAAATTCAAGCGATTCGTATTGATGGTGTAAATGATATTGAAATAAGTAGTTTAACAAAACCAGAAAAAGGTTGGCCAGATAAACAATTACACGTACTTTCTGCTTCATTAAATCCGGCAACCGAACCTGAAAAATTTATTAACTTAGCATTAGCATCATCAAGTAGATTTATAAAAGGTCTTACGAGTGGTTCTTTGGGAAGTGGAGAAATAAATTATAATGCAACATTTAATAGAGATTCTATTGATACGAGAAGAACTATATATCTAATGTCTTCTCAATCGGCTGCAAGTGGTCCGGCATATATAACATCTGCATCAGTTTTAGCATCTATCATTTTAGAAGATTTGCAGGATGGATTAGATACTCCTGTTATAACATATAATACTGATACTTTTAACATTGACCCTAGAACTGAGACTTTATTCAGACCTACGTTTGCAATTGCAACGGCATCATTTTATAAGAGAGGAACTGCCGAACCGATAACCGCATCATTTAGAGTTTTCCCATCAATGTCAATAAATCGAGATTGGACACCTGAATACTGGTTATACTATACAACACAAAGTGTAGACCCAACAATAACCGTTACTGCAATTGATGAAGCTAGAAGAACAATTGCAGCTGGTGCATTAAATTCCGTATTTCGTTCTCCTTTACAACAAAGTAAAAATCTTACTGTAAAGTTCACATATACCGAACCTTATAATTCACCATCTAGTGCAACTGCATCTATTTCAATAGATAAAACATTTACGATTGTACCACAAGGTACACCTGGTGATGAAACTATTATTTTTGAAGTAAATCCGGCAACAATTACATTGGCTGCTAATTCCAGAGGAATTGTAAATGATTACAAACCATCTATTACTGATATTAGAATAAAGCAAGGAGCAAGATATTTAGCATTCAGTTCCAGTGCAGCAAGTGACCCATTCAGGTCACATGGACAATTCTACATTGCAAGTTCATCGATTATAGAACAAAATGTAAAAGCGGGTAATATACATTTTACATCATCTTTTGGAACTCCTTATACTGCATCGTTAATAGTATCACAATCATCTAACTTTACAAATTTAAGTGGTAGTATAACTTATCCATTAGTAATACATCCATATTTTACTTCATCAATTTATACTGCAAGTGTAGTTGTGAATTATACAAAAGTATTAGATGGTGCACCACCGATTCAAATTGTAGTATCACCTACATCAGTTGCAATTCCTGCGGATGAAGTTGGATTTGTTTCAAATTACAATAGTGCAAATACATCAATAACGGTAAAAGAAGGTGATGACTTTTTATTATACAACACATCATCTCTTCCTGGTACTTGGAAAATAAATTCAATTGAAACCAGACAAGGAAATAATTGGAACATAAGAACTGGTTCTTTAGTCACAGGTTCTGCAAGTAGTTCTTTTGGTACATTTAATAGATTTGATTTTCCATACGTTTCAGCAAGTGCAACATATACCATTCAGGTATATCCATTTGCTTTAGGAAGTGGACATCAATATACATCTTCTATCTTTACAAGAACACAAACATTTACAAAAAATGTATCAGTTCCTAGTGCAAGAACCGTTGAATTGAAAGCAAATCCATATACTATTAATTACGATAGAGATGGGTATAAAGTTGCACCAGAAGGTGATGTTGAATTAAAAGCAACTGCATTTAATACAACTGGTTCTGCATGGTTTACTTTATTCTTTGTTGATACCGATGGTTCTGAAACTTTATACGATGGTCCTTATTTTGAAGGAAGTACCGAATACACATTTATAGTTCCTGGTACCGATGCAGCGGGGCCTGAAGAAAATAAAACTTGGAGAGTAAAACTAAGTGATGGTAATCCTTATACATCATCAATTTTAAATCCATATAGAGCGGAAGGGCAATTAACAATTGCAGGTATAAAAGCAGGAGCAGATGCGTATAAAATAGCAGCAGATAATCTTAATACATCAATTACTGCTGAATTATTTAATACTAATTTAGATGGAACGGCTATTAAATTACCAACATTTAAAGGAATAGACCAATTAATAAATGTTACATCAAGTACATATCCAGCACCACAACCAACTGATTATGATTATCTTTATAATTTGATTGGTATATTAGGATATTCATCTGCTTCGATATATTATAAATCACCTTGGATTGGGCTACAAGGACAAATTCCAGGTGCACCACATCTCAATAGGGTATTAACAAGACCGGCATCAATGCCTAATATAACATATTGGGATAAACCGGCTATTAATAAAAGTGGTGAAATTGTTTATAAAATTGAGTTTGAAGGATATTCATCAAATTTACCAAATAGTCCTAGAACTAGACATACCGAATTTGTAACACAATCAATAGCAGTTCAATTTACCGAACCAGCTCCTTATGATGTAAAAATGCAGAATGAAAACTCATCTGCAGTTTATAGAGTTTCTGGTGAAATAGAATTGGGAGCTACATCTAATATTATTAGAGCGTATAGAGGTGGATATGAATTGACAAATAAACCAGCAGGATTTGTAAATGCAGAAATTGATGCATATGGAAGTTCATCTTATGAATATCAATGTGAAGTTGAAATTGTATCATATCCGGCCGATTATATTACATTGGATAATGGTAATTTAATAGTAGGTAGTCAACTTAGTGGTAATCCGGCTACAATGCCTGGTGTAACTGCATGGGATAATCCTGAAATAAATCCAACTGCGGAAATCGTATATGGTATCAATTGTGAAGGTAGACAAACGATTTATAAAACACAATCCCTATCGGTTCAGTTTGAGGGAGCGGTTGGACCTGGTATTGTAATGAGAGGTGAATGGAGTTCTGCAATTGATTATATAGGACAAGTTGAAACAACAAATAATCGTAGAGATGCGGTAACGTATTTGGCAACACCGGATACGGTAAAGTATTATGCGGCAATAAGTGGTTCTGGTCCAAATACATATGACCAAAATAATGTGTTGGTAAACTACCATGCACCTACTCCTAATGGTACAAACGCTTGGTGGGAATATTTGGGTGATGAAGAATTTTTTGTAGCAGCTAAGATTGCAATATTTGAAGAATCGTATGTTAAAAATACAATCAATGTTGGTACTAAAAATGGTACTGGTGCATTTGCAAATATTGTAATTGCTGGTGGTAGAACTGACCCATATATTGCTATCGGACAAAATGCAACCGTTGGTACATCTGGAAATTCTGGTACATCGTTAAATCCAGGTGGAGCAGTTATTGGATATGAAAGACCTGGTATATTTTTGGGAATATATGAGCAACCTATTGGTTCTGGTGGAACTACTGGTAGACTTTCAATAGTAAATGGAGCAGGTGACAGATATCTTAAATGGGATGGTTCTGCATTAGAGATTGCTGGTAATATAAGAATTAAAAACGTAGCAACTGCGAGAGATGGTGGTAAAGTTGGTGCATTTGATAATGGTGATTCTCATAATGCCGGTGATGTTGGTGGATGGGAATTAGCATCTGATGCAATTTATAGTGGAACTAAAAATACTTCTGGATACAATCCTGGTGCAGGTATTACATTAGCGGCAGCGGGTTCTATACATTCAAAGAATTTTTATATAGATACAACCGGAAACGCATTTTTTAAAGGAACATTATCCGCAGCGGGAGGTTCGTTTGCAGGAGATATATCGGCAGCTACTGGTACATTTGGTGGAACTGTTAGTGTTGGAACTGGTGAAGCTCAAATTACGTTAGGTGCCGGTGAATTAAAAGGTCCTGGATTTTTATTAAATTCAACTGGATTAACGGTATCAAATGCATCGATAAGTGGTGTGATTAATGCAGAGGGTGGTAGAATTGGTAGTTGGTATGTAGATGCAGATACTAAAAACTTAAGAGATGTAAATAATAAAATATTTTTAAATCCAAATTTACCGGGTATAGAAATTAAAGAAGGTAGTGATACTAAACTTAAAATAAATTTTGGTTCTCTTACGGATTTAAGTGGTACAGCATTATCCCTTCCTGGTCTTAATGTATCAGCAGCTCAGGATCCACTTTCAAATGGTATAGTTGACCTTTTTGCCGAAGGAACGGGTACTCTTGTTTCTCTCGTTGGTGGTACATATGTAGATACATCAGTTACTTGGACGGCACCTGGTTATGTTATTAGTGCGTTTAATGGGTATGGTGATATAGAAGTAGAATATGGAATAAGAGTATATGTAAATAGTACAAGTGAATTGGTAAATGAATTTATAATAACTTCCGGATATTGGGGCGGTGGATTTGATGAAACTTTCTTATACTTAGGTGGATATGCAGGAAGCTACTCATTTGTTGCACCAGTAGCAGGAAGTACAACATATAGATTTCATGCATTTTATAGAGCATATGGACAAAAAGCAAGTGGAGTAGTTGTATTTGAATTTCCTAGCACAACAACACCGGTAATCGATGCAGCACCAAATGTGGATGTTGTGGAATTGACAAATAGTGGTATTCAGATAGCTTCATCTGCAGCTAGATATCTTAAATTACCAAGACCTGCTGGTAATCCATTAATAGAAGGAAAAGGATATATTAGTTTATACAATGATACCGTAAATCCAACTATTAAATTACTTGCACCATCACCAAGTGGAACAACTGCCGGTGGAATTGACTTTGGCACTAGTGCAGGTGCTTTAACAATGAATAATAACAACATTACATTAAATGGTGGGGGTAGTACTACTGCCGGTATCATTCATGTAAATTTTGGAACTTCATATGTTATGAGATTAGGAGGTCAAAGTAATGAATCAATTATAATAAGTAATGCATGGCCAAATCAAGCTACAAACGTTGCAACTGCTCGTTTAAGACCTAATACAAAATTAGGAATGAGTGGTAGAGAGTTGATATTTGATAGCTCTACAATCAGAGTTAAGAAAGATGTAGAAGATTATCCAGAAAATGCATATGAGATTATTAAAAATATAAAACCTGTATTATATTGGCCAAGAGCAAGGAGAGATAGTGATGAGTTGGAAGAATATAACTCTGAATATGTTGGAAAATTGGGTGGATTTATAGCAGAATGGTTGGATGCTGAACCTGAATTGAGAAGATATGTTGCATATGAAACTACCGAAGAAAATCCAATGGACCCATCTGCAATTGCATATGATAAAATGGTAGTACCACTTACAAAAGCAGTTCAAATGTTAATGGCTAAAGTTGAAAAATTAGAAGCTATAATAAGTGGTTCTAATAATTAAAAAATATATACTTATATATAAACAATAATATATGGCATCTGAAAAATTAGAGGTTTCTTTAGTAGAAAACCTAAAAGCCTTATCGGCAAAAAAGAATGAATTAATAATTAAAACTGGTGAAATTCATTTACAAATTAAAGAATTATCTAATATATTGACTATATTAGAAAATGAGTATTTAACCAATATTCAAGAATTGGACAAAATTATAAACGAATTAAATAATAAATACCCAAATGGAGAAATTGATTTGTTAGAAGGTACTGTAACTTTCTAAAATAAATTTGGTTATTTAAAAATAAATTCGTATATTTGTTACAATATGACAAAGAAAAAGTTACTCTATGTGTGTCCACATCTTTCTACGGGTGGACAACCGCAATACACCTACAAACAAATTAATCATTATTTAAATGATTTTCAAATCGAAGTTGTTGAAATAAACAATAGTGGTGGAGATGCGTATGTGGTTCAAAAAAATAGAATCAAATCATTAGTACCCGTTCATACATTAGGAGATAATAAAAGAGCAATATTTGATGTTATCAGAACGTTTCAACCTGATATAATTCATTTTCAGGAAATACCTGAATACGATTTGGCAATTGATATTGTAGAAAAATTATTTTCAAAAGATAGAAAATATTTTATTATATGTTCAACACATGGTTCATTAACAAACCCATCTGAAATAATGTATCATCCAGATAGATATGTTTTAGTATCTGAATGGAGTAGACAGAGATTTGAAGGATTAGGTATTGAAACCGATGTATGGGAATATCCAATTGAAAATTACGTCTTTGATAAAGAAGCTGCACAAAAAGAATTAGGATTAGACCCAACATGGAAACATGTCCTTAATGTAGGATTATTTTCACCTGGTAAAAATCAAGGTGAAATATTTGCAATAGCTAGACAATTGGAGAAGTATAAAATAAAATTTCACTTCGTAGGAAATCAGGCTATGAATTTTGAACATTATTGGAAACCACTAATGCAATTTAAACCTGATAATTGTATCATATGGGGAGAAAGAACCGATGTAGATACATTCTATGCTGCATCTGACCTTTTTTATTTTTCATCTAAATTAGAATTAAATCCATTATCGGTTAAAGAAGCATTAAGTTATAAACTTCCATCTATCTTTAGAAAGTTACATACATATTTGGATACATATGATAATAATGATTTGGTAACTTATATTGATGATGATTTAAAATTGACTAAAAGAATTATATTAGAAAAATTACAACCGGAGTTTAATGAAATACCAGGTTGGTTTGCATATAAAGAATTATATAATAATATAGTAGATGGTGCACAAGGTGGTGAAACATTTGTAGAAGTTGGTGCTTGGTTTGGTAAATCAACAAATTATTTAGCAAGTAAAATAAAAGAATCTGGTAAGGATATTAATTTTACTTCAATTGATACATGGAAGGGGACTGATGATGAGGCATTGCATCAAAATATAGTAAGTACTTTTAATGGAGATATATTCTATGAGTTTGTTGATAATACTGTATTATCTGAAAACTATGGAAGGATAAATACTATTAAAGATAGTTCAAAAAATGCTTCAAATAATTTTCCAAATAATAGTATTGATTTTATAATGATTGATGCAGGGCATTCTTATGATGCATTGATGGAAGATTTTAATGTTTGGTATAATAAAGTAAAGCCAGGTGGTATAATTAGTGGTGATGATTATGGTGTATTTGATGGTGTGACTAGAGCCGCAAATGAATTCTTTTATGGACAATTTCAACAAGGATTTCGTTCCTTTATTAGAAAAAAACCACGTATTCAGGTAAAACATATGTTGACTAGACCCGATGATATGAGAGAAAGAGTTTCTATACAATCTTTACAACAATTATCAAAATACGGCATAGATTATCAACCAATAATAAATGAGGTTTATGAAGAAATTCCTCCTGCTGAAAATTGTAGAAGGCCTGAACATATAAGTAAAGATAATAAGCCAGGTGAGTTATATCCTGGTGCAGGATTAGGATGGATTACGGGTAGACACTATGGTTGCTATCTTGCTCATAGATATGCGTTAGAAACTATTGATGAGGAAAATTATGATTATACTTTAATCTTCGAAGCTGACGCATTTATCTATACAGGTTTAGAAGAATTTGTAGATGTAGTAAATAAAGCATGTTTTATGTCAGAATTAAATGATGCATATTTTATATCATTTGCAAATAATCCTGCGAGAGAAAAAACAAAAATAGATGAGCTATTTTCACAAACAGGACATGCACAAGATTTAGCACATTGTTACCTAATACCAAATCGAACTAAAAGTTGGTGGATGGATAGATTGCAAGATTGTGGATGGGATGTAGGTGACCTTTGGTATAATCATGTATTTTATCATCACCCTAAAAATAGATACACAACAAATAAAATGTATAGTAAGCAAGCAGAAGGATATTCTCTCTTAGATTTACAAATAAAAACTTGGAGTTAATGGAATATAATAAAACAATATACGATAATTTAATAAAAAATACGAACAATAAAATTAATGTTGATAACAAAGTATTTTTTCATTTTGTAAGAGGTGCTTTTGTAGAAATTAAAGGTCCTAAACAAACATCATATAAAGTAAAGTTTTATAATAATAAAACTAACGCGTTACTTTATAGTTCTGATATTGTAAATAATATGTGGACAAAATGTAGTTTAGAATATTTTATAGAATGGAGAATTGAAATATACGAAGGTAATCAATTGTGGTGGGAACATATTTACAATGCAAGTAATAAAAGAGTATATGTTGCATTAGATTCAAAAGCGTTGGGAGATAGTATAGCTTGGATTCCTTATGTAGAGGAATTTGGTAAAGTTCATAATTGTAATATGGTAGTTTCTACATTTATGAATAATATGTTTGAAGAAAAATACCCAAACATAGAATTTGTAACTCCGGGAGATAACGTAGAAAATTTGTACGCAATGTATGCAGTTGGATTATTTTATAATCAGGATAGAACAATAAATGTTTATAAAAATCCAAAAGACCCTAAGGGTCAAACAATGCAAAAAATGTGTTCTGATATTTTAGGTTTAGAGTATAGAGAAATAAAACCAAGACTTAAAACAAGAAATCCTTATAAAGAAGCTGGGTTAAAACAAGTATGTATCGGAATACATGGAACGGCACAATCGAAGTTTTGGAATAATCCAACGGGATGGCAAGAAGTTGTTGATTGGTTGAATAATAAAGGATATACGGTTAAATTACTTTCAAAAGAAGGTGATGATTATATGGGAAATAAACTTCCAACCGGTATAATTAAACATCCAAACGGTCCTTTGGAATTAGTAATGGATGAAATGTTAAAATCAAAAGCATTTATTGGTATTGGTAGTGGATTGAGTTGGTTAAGTTGGGGATTAAATGTTCCAACTGTTTTGATAAGTGGATTTTCTTACAAATGGGCAGAAATGGAAGACTGTATTAGAATTGGTGCACCACAAGGAAAATGTGAAGGATGTTTCAATCGTATTAGATTGGATCCAGGTGATTGGAATTGGTGTCCTGACCATAAAGGAACTGAGAGGCAATTTGAGTGTACCAAATCCATTACAGGTGAAATGGTAATAAAAGAGTTAGAAAAATTCCTATAATGAAAATTTGGGTAAACGGAACTTTTGATATTTTACACATAGGTCACATTAGATTATTATCATATGCTTCATCACTTGGAATATTAAGAGTTGGATTAGATACCGATGAAAGAGTTCGTTCAAAAAAAGGAGAAGAAAGGCCTTTCAACAATTTAAATGACCGTATAGAATTTATATCTGCAATTAATGGAGTTGAATCAGTTGTATCTTTTAATTCCGATGAAGAACTTATACAACAAATAAAAGAGTGGAAGCCTGATATTATGGTCATCGGTAATGATTATAAATACAATGAAATAATTGGTGTTGAATATATTCCTAAAATAGAATTCTTTAAAAAAATAGAAGGATTAAGTACAACGAAAATATTAGATAATGGCAAAATATAAAGTTTTAGTTATTGGAGAAATATGTACTGATATTTTTGTATATGGTATATCAAATAGAAAATCTCCAGAAGGAAACGGACCGGTTTTTATTCCAATATACACATCATCTAATAATGGTATGGCTGGTAATACTGCAGACAATTTACAAGCTATGGGTTTGGATGTTGATAGATATTTTGATAAAGGTAAAATCACCAAAACGAGATATGTAAATAAAGATACAAACGAATTATATTTGAGAGTTGATGATAGTGATGTTACTGATAGAATCAATATATCTGAATTACCAGATATTACCAAATACGATGCAATAGTTATATCCGATTATTGCAAAGGATTCCTAACCGAAGAAGATATCGATAAAATAGCATCAATGGCTAAATTTACAATAGTAGATACAAAAAAGTATTTAGGTGATTGGTGTAAAAATATATCTTTTTTAAAATTAAACAGGTTTGAAGCCCAAAATAACGATTCTATTATTAGAGATACTGATTGGTTATATAATAAATGTATTATCACATTAGATGGTAGTGGTGCTAGTTATAACGGTAATGTGATTCGAACTAAACGAATTGATAAAGCTGATGTTAGTGGGGCGGGTGATACATTTGTTGCGGCATTTGTAGCTAGGTATTTAGATTCTCACAATGTAGAGGAATCTATTGAGTGGGCTAATTATTGTGCCGGTGAGGTTGTAAAAGAAAAAGGAGTTTCGGTGTTCAAAAACAAAAAATCAATATAGTTATATATACAAAACAATTAAAACGCAAAAATATGGCAGGTTTAGATAACATACCTCAACAACAGCAGATTACAATTGAAACTGCAAAAATTGATACCAATACATTGAATTCAATCAATGAATTGAATCAAAAGATTAATGGATTAATCGTTGAATTTGGTCAAATTCACATTCGTAAAAAAGAAATCAACGAAGAATTGGTTAGAATGGATGACTTTTTAGAAAAAGGAGAAGATGAATTCAAAGTACTTAATGCACAATTAAGAGAGGTTATTGACGGTTTGGATGAGAAATTCCCACAAGGTAGAATTAATATCCAAGATGGTACTATCCAATACCAACCAGGTGCACCTACTAGAAAACAATTAGCTGAAATGCAAAGACAACAAGCTACCGAAGGTAATGGTAACGGTATGAAAGTTGTAAAAGAGTAATCCTAATATTTATATAGTAAGAAAACTATATGAAAGGATTATCAAAATTTTTAGTAGAAACAATATTGGGAGAAGCGGCAGGGATGGACAAAGTAGTTGTTGTCTATTCTGGCCGCTTCCAACCATTTCATAAAGGTCACTATGCAACATATGACCATTTGGTTAAGAAGTTCGGAAAAGATAGTGTTTATATAGGAACTTCCGATGTAACCGATAATAAGAAATCTCCATTTGGGTTTAAAGAAAAGAAAGCTATAATGATGAAGATGTTTGGTATCCCATCATCTAAAATTGTTAATGTAAAAAACCCTTACGCTCCAGAAGAAATACTTAATAAATTTGATTCAGATACTACCGGTTTTATAACCGTAGTAGGTGAAAAGGATTCCTCACGTCTAAGTGGTAAATACTTTAAGCCGTATAAAGGTAAAGTAGATACCGGTTATTTGGATAGAGGATATGTTTATGCAGCGCCTGCTCAACCAAATCCAATTAGTGGTACTGATGTTCGTTATTGGTTAAGTAGTGGTAACGAGGCCGAAAGAAAAAAGAATTTTACAAAAGCATACCCAAAGTTTGATGACCAAATATTCAAAATGATTACTCTTAAATTGAAAAAATTAAAAGAGTGTATTAATGAGGAAATCAAATTAAATGTAAAGGTTGGAGATACTCTATTAATGGGTAAATTCAAAAACAAAAAAGTAATTGTTAAATCAATAGGTGAAGATGAGTGGGGAATGCCAACAATCAATGGTAAGAAAGCAGTAACTTTTAGAATTCCTAAAAAAGAACAATTAAAAGAAATATCCGTACAAGTTTACGATAATGTAGAAAGAATTGAAACTGATGACGGAACAGGTCCTTTTGCATCTTCTTGGAAACAATATCATAATCAGGCAAAATTAAGAGCAAATAAAATAGGATATGATGCTGTTGATAGACCAAAAGAAATTCAACAAGAAAAAGAATTAGTAAATTATAAAGAATTAGACCCTAGAAATCAGGTTACTAACTTTCCGGTAATGCAAGAACCAAAAAATACCGATACAATTGGTAAGTTTACTGCTAAAAGAGCATATACTAATTGGTTGGGAGATGCGTTGAAACAAATGATAGATTCTGGTTGGGAACAAATATTGACAACAAAAGAAAAAGAACAAAGAAAACAAGCAGAATTAGATGGTAAACAAAATATAAAAGTTGTGAAAGAAAATTTTATTTCTGAAGATGATATAAACCAAATTGTTGATGAAATTATTAACGAAATGGGATTAGGTGGAGGAGCCGGTGTAGGTTTGAGTTTACCCGGTGGATATATTAATGGTGCACCAAATCCAAAAGATGTTAAGAAATTAAAATCAAAGTTGAATAAAGATGGTAGCGAAGAATATCAACCAGTAAAAGAAGACCAGATACCGGGTGGATTGGCAAAGGGTATGACATTAAAAGATATTGCTAAACATCATAAAATCAGTCCACAAACCTTAAAGAATGAATTTATAAAAGGGTATGCGGTTGAAAGAGAGCATACAACCGATATTAATATAGCAAAAGAAATTGCATTAGACCATCTTTACGAAGACCCAAATTATTATAGTAAACTTTCTAAGATTGAAACACCAATGAGTGAAGGTTTGATATTAGAGGGTGGTGCTTACGGTCATATGGCACATCCATTTGATATTGAAATGGGATTAACATTCGGTGACCTTAAACAAATTGTAGTAAGAGCTTTAAATGGTGATTTAGAATTGGCAAGAGAAAAAACCGATGGACAGGCATTAGCAATTAGTTGGGTGAATGGTAGATTGGTTGCAGCTCGTAATAAATCACATCTAAAGAATAAAGGTGAAGGTGCTATGACAATAGGACAAGTAGCCGAAAAGTTTGCAAATAGAGGTGGATTAACCGATGCATATAATTTTGCTATGAGTGATTTATCAACGGCAATTGCAGCTCTATCTGAACCGCAACGTAAGAAGATTTTTAACGATGGTAGTTCATTTATGAATTTGGAAGTAATATATCCAACATCGGTAAATGTAATCCCTTACAACCAACCTCTATTAGTGTTTCATGGTACATTTGATTATGATATAGATGGAAACATTGTAGGTGAAAATCAAAAAGCAGCATCTATATTAGGTGGAATGATTAAACAAGTAAATGCACACGTTCAATCAAAGTACACAATCCAAGGCCCACCAATGCAAAAACTTCCTAAATCAGAAAGTCTTTCTAAGTTACAAGGAAAATATATTGCAATGATTAATAAACTTCAAAAAGAGTTTGGATTATCCGATTCTGATGGTGTGGCGGATTATCATCAGGCTTGGTGGACTAAGTTTGTTGAAAAAGGTGCAAAGAAATTAGATACACAAGAAAAAATAGGATTAGTTAAGAGATGGGCTTTTGGTGATAAATCATTCCGTATTAATACAATTCAAGATGTAAAATTAAGAGCTTGGGCTGAACAAACTGATAAACAAGACCAACAAAAAATATCAAAACAAAACTTAATGAGATTTGAAGAAATATTTTTAGGAGTTGGAGCAGATGTATTAGAATTTATGAGTTCAGTACTTACAGCAAATCCTGATAGTGCTAAAAGACAAATGGTAGCTCGTTTAGAATCTACAATATCTCAAGTAAAAGCAAGTGGTGACCCTAAAAAGATTGCAAAATTAAAATTAGAGTTAGAAAGACTTAACGCTTTAGGTGGATTTGATAAGATTGTACCAAACGAAGGAATTGTATTCGTTTATGGTGGAAATACATACAAACTTACAGGAGCATTCGCACCCCTAAATCAGATTTTAGGTATATTCTTTGAAAAATAATCGTTTTATTACATTTTGATATACTTATATATACGAATATATCAAAACTAATATGGCAAGAGAATTTCAAAAAAAGTTTATGCATCCAACTCGTAAAAAGTTGGTGGATATGGTTTTAACTGGTGGTGAATACGAAAAAAATACACAAATTTCATTCGCAGGAGCAGATAAAGAGAAGATAAAAAGACAAGTTGGTGAAAGATGGACTGATGATAAAGGTAGGTCTTGGGAACAACATGCGGCCGGTAAAATAGAAGTTTCAGAATTAGGTGATATTATGGCTGAAACTAGAGCTTATTTAGATAAGTTGAATACTTGTAAATCCGATAATTGTAAAACAATAAAAATAGGTAGAGTTGATAAAAAATTAATATCTAAAACCGGATATTGTTTACATTGTCTTACAATAAGAGAATCTCAAATTAAAGTAGATGGTTTGTGGGAAGCATATGAAGATTATAAAATATATTCTAATATGATTGCATATGGAAAAGATGTAATTTCACAATTTACACAGGCTTATAACGATGCAAAACAAACATACGAAGTTGTACAAGAAGATGGTAAGATTGAAAATTGGAGTATGGAGAGAGATGTAAATGAATTAAAAGCGGAAATCCTTGCAGATATTACTCGTTTTGAAGAAGAAATAAAACAGGCTAAAAAATTAAGAGATGAGGCTTGGGATAAATTAAAGGATAAAGATTACGATTTAGTAAAACCACCTGTTGATTAATTATGGCAACTGGTATAACACAAAAAAAATCTCTAAAAGAGATTATTGCCGAAGAATACAAAAAGTGTGCTACTGACCCAATACACTTTATGAAAAAGTATTGTATGATTCAACATCCGGTGAGAGGTAAGATACCTTTTCACCTTTTCCCATTTCAGGAAAAAACTTTAACTCAATTTGCATCAAATCGTTTTAATATAGTATTGAAATCACGTCAAACTGGTATTTCAACTCTTTCGGCTGGATACGCACTTTGGAAAATGTTATTTAATAGTGATTTTAACGTATTGGTTATTGCAACTAAACAAGATGTAGCTAAGAACTTAGTAACTAAAGTAAGAGTAATGCACGAACTACTACCTAGTTGGTTAAAAGGTGGTTCTTTGGAAGATAACAAACTCTCACTTCGTTTACATAATGGTTCTCAAATTAAAGCAATTGCATCTTCACCTGATGCGGGACGTTCTGAAGCACTTTCTTTACTTATATTTGATGAGGCTGCATTCATTGATGATATTGATGAGATTTGGGTAGCGGCACAATCAACACTTTCAACGGGTGGTAGTTGTATTGCACTTTCTACTCCTAATGGTGTGGGTAACTGGTTTCATAAGACTTGGTTGGGAGCGGAAGAAGGACAAAATCCATTCAATACAATCAGATTGCATTGGACAGTTCATCCTGAAAGAGGAGATGTGTGGAGAGCTGAACAAGAAAAACTATTGGGTGCAAAGAAAGCGGCACAAGAATGTGATTGTGATTTCGTATCTTCGGGTGATACAGTTATAGATCCTGAATTATTAATGTTCTATAAAGAATCATATTGTCAAGACCCATTAGAAAAAACTGGATTTGATGGAAACCTTTGGAGATGGGAATACCCTACTGCAAATGGGTCTTATATGGTAATTGCCGATGTGGCTAGAGGTGATGGTTCGGATTATTCGGCTGCACATGTTATGGAAATAAACACTTGTACACAGGTAGCTGAATACAGAGGTAAAGTTGATACTAAAGATTTTGGAAATTTCTTAGTTGAATTATCTACACAATATAATGATGCTTTACTTGTTATAGAGAACGCAAATATTGGTTGGGCGTGTATTCAACAGGTAATTGATAGAGGATATAAAAACTTATTCTATATGAGTAAGGATTTAAAATATGTTGATGTTGAAAATCAAATGAGAAACAAATATCGTGCGGAAGAAAGACAAATGGTAGCTGGTTTCTCAACAACATCTAAGACTAGACCATTAATTGTTTCTAAATTAGATGAATACTTTAGAGAAAAAGCAGTGACTGTTCGTTCAAATCGTTTAATAGATGAATTATTTACATTTATCTTTATGAATGGTAGAGCAGAAGCAATGAAAGGTTACAATGATGACCTTACAATGGCATTTTGTATTGGATTGTGGGTTAGAGATACTGCACTTCGTTTAAGACAAGAAGGTATTGACCTTACAAAGAGAGCAATTGGGGGTATTTCATCTAATATGCAGCATGCGGGAGTATATGGTCCGGCAGATAGAGATGATAACCCTTGGAAAATGAGGATTGGTGATGATTTTGAAGACTTAACACAATGGTTATAAATTGTAGTGTTTTGATATTTTACGATATTTATGGTATATGTCAAAATAAAAAAAGACCAAAATGATTAAATTAACAAATATCCTAAAAGAAGATGAATATGTAGATAACGCATATTCAAAAGGAGACCAACCGGCAGATAATCCAATTGATGATTATGATGAATTGGATGTAGAGCAAGAAGATATGGATGATTTTATAAATTATCTTAAATCTTACTCACAATCGTTAGATGAAGCTAATTGTAGTTGTGTATTTGAAGCGGAATATCAGGGTAGAGAAGTGAAATTGGGAAAACCAATGGCGGGTGATGTAAAAAAATTTAAGGTATATGTTAAAAATCCTAAAACTGGTAAAGTTATTAAAGTAAACTTTGGTCAGAAGGGAGTAAAGATTAAGAAAAATAATCCTGGTAGAAGGGCTAATTTTAGAGCAAGACACAATTGTGATAATCCTGGTCCAAGAACAAAAGCAAGATATTGGTCTTGTAGAAAATGGTAAAATAAATTATGGCAGAACAATTTCAAGACGATAGGAGTTTCTTAGGGAGACTAAAAAAACTATTTTCAACCAACGCAATCGTAACCATTGATAAAGATGGTAAACGTAGAGTTGTCGATGTTGAGGACCGTCAATCGAACACAAACTTTGTAAATTTAAGAGAGAGATATACG
>JACCDX010151200.1_pt1 | contig 21784 bp, 22 predicted proteins | sample 7449681 | NCBI WGS metagenome assembly JACCDX01 (sample SAMN15323450, study PRJNA562643) | freshwater metagenome | isolation source: river surface water | place: USA:Blue River Watershed | collected 2017-08-18
ACCTTGAACTCGGGCGCGCAACGGATGTCATAGCCGTAGCTGCTGGTGCCGTAGCTGACGATTTTTTCGCCCGCTGCGTTTTGGCGAATTTGGCCTGGCTCGAAGGGCTCGATCATGCCGTGCTCTTGGGCCATGCGGCGGATCCATTTGTCTGATTTGATACTCATGGTGTCATTTTAGAGGGGTTAGTGATCGCCTTCGGCGTAGCGTTCAAAACAGAGCTTCAGCTCGTGGATCCACTTCTGGCGCTGTGGCTCTGGCACAAAGCTGGCTTCAAAGCTGTTGCGAGCCAACACATAGGCTTGTTGCGCGGTCAGCCCTGTGGCCTCGAAGGTCTGCACAAAGTTGTCGTTCATGTAGCCGCCAAAGTAGGCTGGGTCGTCCGAGTTGATGGTCACGCACAGGCCTGCATCTAGCAGTTGACCGATGTTGTGGTCTTTCAAATCGGGAAACACGCACAGCTTTTGGTTGGACAACGGACACACGGTGAGCGGCGTGCGGTCTTTGGCCAAACGGGCCATGAGCGCGGCGTCGTGCACAGCTTGCACGCCGTGGTCGATGCGCTCAACGTGCAACACATCCAAGGCGCTCCACATATAGGCAGGTGGCCCCTCCTCGCCCGCATGGGCCACGAGGTGCAGGCCATGCGCGTGCGCCAAGGCGAACACGTTTTTAAACTTTTCAGGCGGGTGGCCCACTTCGCTGGAGTCCAAACCCACGCCAATGAATTTGTCTTTGAAGGGCAAGGCGTCGTTGAAGGTTTGCAACGCAGCTTCTTCGCTGAGGTGGCGCAAGAAGCACAAGATGAGCTGCGCGCTCACGCCCAGCTGCGCTTGTGCATCCACGCACGCACGGTGCAAGCCATTGATGACCGTGGCCATGGGCACGCCGCGCTCGGTATGCGTTTGGGGGTCAAAGAAGATTTCTGCATGCACCACTTTGTCGGCTTTGGCGCGTTGCAGATAAGCCCAAGCCATGTCGTAAAAATCTTGCTCGTGCAGCAGCACGCTCGCGCCTGCGTAGTAAATGTCGAGGAAGCTTTGCAGGTTGGTGAAGGCATAGGCCGCACGCAGGGCTTCAACGTTCGCATACGGCAGCTTCACGCCATTGCGCTCGGCCAGCGCAAAGATGAGTTCAGGCTCTAGCGAGCCCTCGATGTGAATGTGCAACTCGGCCTTGGGCATCTCGCGCAAGAGCTTGGGCAAATTGACAGTGGCAACGGCGTGAACTTTGAACATGGCTTTCTCCTGGCTGAGCCACATGCTACTCAAATTTTCAAACTGAAGTCACTGCGCGTCGCATCACGCGCCGCCCATCGCTGCGACAAAAAGCCGCCCACGGCCAACTGCAGAGGGTGGTACAGCATGATGGGAATCAGAATCAAGCCCAAGGCGGGGTGTGCGCCAAAAATCAAATGAGCCATGGGCACGCCGGAAGCCAGCGTTTTCTTAGAACCACATAACACCGCCGCAATGCGGTCCTCTTCTGAAAGGTGCAAGAGGCGCGACGAAAATTGTGTGAAGGTGTAAATGATGAAAAACAACAAGCTACAAATCACAATGGCTTGCAGCAAGATGCTGCTGCCGTAGTTCGTCCAAATGCCTTGTTGCACCGAGTCACTGAACGAGGTGTAGACCAAGGTCAAGATGGTGAGTCGATCCACTTTGGTGATGTAGGCCTTGTGACGTGATGCCCAAGCATTGAGCCAAGGACGCGATAACTGCCCTGCCACCAAGGGCAAGATCACCCAAACCAATAAATCCACCATGACGGGCAGCACATCCAAAGGCTGGCCTTCGTGGCCCATGGCCAACGCCATCCAGAACGGCGTGAGCACAACACCAATGAGCGAAGACATAGTGGCATTGAACAAAGCCACCGGCACATTGCCCTTGGCAGCCACCGTCAGTGCCACCGAAGATGACACGGTGGAAGGCAGTGCGCACAAATAGAAGTAGCCCAGCAGCAGGTCTGCTGATATCCAGCCTCGGCCCACTTGCATCAGGCCAAGGCCCAGCAAAGGAAAAACCAAAAAAGTGCTGAGCTGCACCAACACATGCACGCGCCATCGCGTGGCACCTTGGCGCAGTGACTGCATGGAAAGGCTCATGCCATTGAGATAGAACACCAAGGCAATGCCCAATTTGTTGAGCACCTCTGGATGCAAAAAGCCGCCATGAGCCCCCGGCTCAGGAAAGACAAACGCGAGCACGACCGCGGCGATCATGCCTTTCAAAAACCAATCAAATTTCATGTGGTTTACCAGGCAGCCACACAGCCATCACTGCGCGGGTCTTCTCCGCCTTCGATCCAACCTGTGGGGTGCAACACCAAGGCGCCGGCGTGACCCATGCGCTCGTCAAAGTCAGACACCACCTCCACTGGATGCCCCAAAGCTTTGAGACCCTCAATCACCTCAGCCGAATAACGCGATTCCACTTTCAATGATGTGCTTTGCTCGGCCCATGTGCGACCCAGCAACCAACGTGGTGCCGCCACTGCAGAGCGCACGTTGTGCCCGCCCCACACATAGCGCGAAAAGACCGCCGCTTGCGTTTGTGGCTGACCCTCGCCACCCATGGTGCCGTAGACCAACAAACGGCCATCGTCCAATTGAGCCATGGCGGGGTTGAGTGTGTGAAAAGGTTTACGCCCTGGCTCCAAGCTGCGCAACTTACCCGGCTGCAAGTCAAACGAGCAGCCTTGGTTTTGCCACCAAAAACCACTTTCAGGCAACACCACGCCACTGCCAAATTCAAAGTAAATGCTTTGAATCATGCTGACTGCGCGGCCTTGGTCGTCCACCACGCCCATCCATGTGGTGTCGCCATCCGAATTGGGTGCTGGCCATGGGCTGGCTTTGTCAATGGGTACGGCATTTGCCAATCGACTCACGACCTCTTCGGTCAGCAAGCTGACGGGGTCGACAGACATGTGCGCGGGATCTGTGACGAAAAGGTCGCGCACGATGAACGCCTGTTTGGTCGCCTCGACCAAAGCATGAATGCCTTCAATGTTGTCTGGGTTCCAGCCTTGCTGGCGAATGCGGTCGTAGACACCCAAGATGAGCAAAGAAGCTAAACCTTGCGTGGGAGGCGCCATGTTGTAAACCGTGGCGTCGGACAACTTCAACGACAAGGGGGCTTTCACCACCGCGTGATGGCAGGCCAAATCTTGCGCCGTGATGGGGCTGCCCACGGCGGCTAAATCACGCGCAATTTGTTGTGCCAACTCGCCTCGGTAAAAGTCATCGGCACCGGCTTTGGCCAGTTGTGTCAATGTCGCGGCCAAGGCAGGAAACGCATGGCTGTCGCCATACTGCGGTACTTGGTGCTGGCTGTTCAAAAATGCGCTGGCAAAGCCAGGCTGATCTTTCAATTCAGCCAACTTGTTGCGCGTGTTGGTCTCTTGACTTTGCGTGACAGGAAAACCCTCTCTCGCGTAATAAATGGCACTCTCTAGCAAGCGAGCAAAAGGCAACTTGCCGCCCCAATGCGCTTGGCTATAAGCATAGGCAGCACCCCAACCTGAAATGGTGCCCGCCACCGTGTTGGCTGCTAGGGGGCCGCGCCATGGAATGGTGGCCCTATCGCCATACAACTCACGGGTCACGCCTGCACCGGCAGCACCACAGGCGTCGATGGACTGCATGGCTTGGCCAGGGGCATGCATTAGCCAAAAACCATCACCACCGATACCCGTCATGTGCGGGTACACCACAGCCAAAGTAGCAGCCACTGCAATGGTGGCTTCGATGGCGTTGCCCCCCTCGCGCAAAATATCCAAACCAGCTTGAGAAGCCAATGAGTGAGGGGCAACCACAGCGCCACGGCGTCCAAGAATAGGGTTCATGAAGTACTCCAAGAAGTTGACACATGTGCGGCTGCACTGCGTGCGGATAAAAGATGGCCGCGCATTTCGCGGTAACACGTGACCACATCGCGCGCCATCAAGGCTTCGACAATGACAGCATGTTCTTCGTAAGACGCCGACATACGTGCCAAGTTACGAAACTGGGTGCGGCGAAAAGTAGAAATTTTGTGGCGTAAGCCCGTGACGATGTCGATCAACACCGGGTTGTGACAGCCTTGGATGATGACCGTGTGCAAATCACGGTTGATGGAGTCATAGGCATCCGCATCTTGGTTTTGAATAGCCACACGCGTTTGCGCATGCAGGTCACACAAACGCTGACGCTCAGCCTCGGTCATGCGCAACGCAGCATGGCGGGCGCAGGTGGCTTCGAGTTCGCCAATGACTTCAAACATTTGGTCCAACTGCACGGTCGTCATCTCGGCCACCACTGAACCACGGTTGGGGCGATAGGCCACCAAACCTGTGATAGCCAGCTGCTTCAGCGCCTCACGTACTGGCGTGCGGGACACCTGAAACCGCGTGGCCAAGTGGGTTTCGTCCAAACGTTCACCGGGCTGAAAAATACCCATGGCAATGTCATCTGCAATTTTTCGACACACCTCATCGGCCAAGCCACCTCGGCCACGTGCCACAACAGATGTACCGACTGCTGTCATCGCGCCACCTGCGGCATGGCCACGGGATTCCAACATGCCAAGGCCGAAGCGCCCGTCATCGTGGTCAATGGCACTTGCGTTTGACACTGCAGGGTGGCCTGTGCACAACGTGCCGCAAAGCTGCAGCCCTGAGGCAAATTAGACAAGTCAGGTGGGGAGCCTGGCACTGCCATCAGTGGTTTACCTCGGTCTTCGGCACTCACCGTGGAAGCCAACAAACCTTGGGTATAAGGATGCATGGGCTGACGCACGACTTGCGCCACATCTCCCATCTCCACAATGCGACCGGCGTACATGACCGCAATGCGGTCGGCTACCTCGACAGCCGCACCAATGTCATGCGTGACAAAAATCACGGACATGCCGGTTTCTTTTTGCAGCTCACGCAAGAGCAGCAAGATTTGAATTTGAACCGTAGCATCCAAAGCCGTGGTGGGTTCGTCAGCCAACAACAATTTCGGGCGACACACCAAGGCCAGCGCAATCATGGCGCGTTGGCGCATGCCACCCGACAGCTCATGCGGATACGCGTCAAAGCGTCGACGCACTTGCGGTATTTGCACGCGCTCCAACATGTGCAAGGCTTGGTGTTGTGCGGTCTGGGTGTCCACACCCTCGTGAGCCTGAATGGCTTCCACCATTTGCTGGCCAATGGTGTAGACCGGGTCAAACGCCAAGCCTGGCTCTTGAAACACCATCGAAGCCACGCCACCGCGGTACTGGTCTAACGCGCGGCCTTTCAAAGACAACACATCCTGTCCGGCCACCTCAATGGCGCCGCCCACTTGCGTGGTGCGCTCGGGATGCAAACGCAGCAGCGTACGCAAGGTCACGCTTTTGCCAGAGCCTGATTCGCCCAGCAAGCCCAACACCTCGCCTTGTGCCAAATCAAAACTCACCTCATTCAAAGCCTTGGCTTTGCGGTTACCTGTGAACTGAACCGTCAAATCTTTAACGGAAACCAATGGACGGGTCATGCCTGAACTCCTTCACCCGTGTGGCCAGACTGCGGGTCATTCATGTGGCAAGCCACGATGTGTTCGTCGTCGCCTTGCACGGTCATCAGCGCAGGTGTGCTTGACGCACACACAGATTGAGCAAATGTGCAGCGGTCCCGAAAGCGGCAACCACTGGGCGGGTTGATGGGGTTAGGTGGGTCACCCGTCAACGGAGATTTTTGGGTGCGATGGCTGGGGTCCATCGATGGCACCGCGGACAGCAAGGCGCGCGTGTAGGGGTGCGCGGCTTGGCTGTAAATGCGCTCCACCGGTCCGCGCTCTACCACTTGGCCCAAATACATCACCATCACTTCGTCGCTGATGTAGTGGACCACGTGCAAATCGTGCGAAATGAAAAGATAGGTCAACTGACGCTCGGCCTTGAGCTCTTGCAACAAATTCAGCACCTGCGCTTGAACCGACTTGTCGAGGGCAGCCACGGCCTCATCCAAAATTACCAAGCGTGGATGAAATGCCAAAGCCCGCGCAATGTTCACGCGTTGGCGTTGACCACCCGACAACTCATGCGGGTAACGCGAGGCAAATTGGTCGGGCTCTAATCCCACACGGGCGAGCAAGGCGCGCGCTTCTTGCATGGCTGTGTTTGCGTCCATGCCGTGAACCTGCGGACCATAGGCTATAGTTTCGACAATGGTCAAACGCGGGTTGAGCGAGGCAAATGAGTCTTGGAACACCATTTGCAAATTGCGACGAAATTCTTTCAGGGCAATGCCGCCGTATTCGGCCACACCATCGCCATCAAACACCATGCTGCCGCTGTCGGGCGGCATCAGGCGTGCAATGAGACGCGCGGTGGTGGACTTGCCACAGCCCGACTCACCCACGATGCCCAAGGTTTTACCTTTGGCCACGGAGAAACTCACACCGTCCACTGCGTGCACAAACTTAGGCTCACGCTCAAACAAACCAGTGCGCACTGGAAAGTGCTTTTTCAAATCGTGCACCACCAGCAAAGGTTGAGCGGGGCCACCGCGGTCTGGCGCGTCCAGCACAGTAGAAGAAACAGAAGTTGTCATCGGCGAATGTCCATGGCAGAGCGAACTCCATCGGCCAACAAATTGAAGGCAATGGAGGTGATGAAAATAAAGGCACCCGGCAACGCAGCCACCCAAGGGTTGTTGTAAATCGCGGAGCGCAAGGTGTTGAGCATCAAGCCCCACTCGGGTTCAGGTGGCTTCACGCCCAGACCCAAAAAGGACAAGCCAGAAGCCAAAATCATGCTCACGCTCAGCAAGCCCGTGGCATACACAAACACAGGACCCAGCACATTGCCCAGCACATGCACGCGAATGATGGAGAACGAACTGGCACCACTCATGCGTGCAGCTTCGATGTAGTCGAGCTTGCGCACTTGGGTGGTCACGCTTTCAGCCACGCGCACCACCTGCGGCACAAACACCAAGGTCAAGGCCAGCAAACTGTTGCTCATGCCAGGGCCTAAGGCACCCGAAATGGCCACGGCCAACAACACGGAAGGAAATGCGTAGAACACATCGAGCACACGCATGATGACCATGTTCACGCGCCCACCGACATAACCTGCAAACAAGCCGATGCTGGTGCCAATGAAGAATGCGGCAAAGACAGGTACCACGCCCATCAGCAACGACAAGCGCCCGCCATACATCAGGCGCGTCACCATGTCGCGGCCCAGCTCGTCGGTGCCCAGCCAATAGCCGGAGCTACCAATGGGCAACAAGCGTTTGAGCATGCTGGCCTTGAACGGGTCAGCCGGCGCCAACCACGGTGCAAAAACCGCTGCACAGATGATGAGCAACAGCACCACGGCACTCGCCATGGCAACGGGTTCTTGGCGCAACTGTCGCGCCACCACAAACCAATAGCTGCGGCTAGGAATAGAAGTGTTAGATAAATTCATACGGCGCTCTTAACCACGACCCATGCGTGGGTCAATCAGTGGCTGCAAGATGTCCACCAACAAATTCAACACCACAAAGAACATGCACAACACCAACAAGGTGCCCTGCAACAAAGGAATATCACGCTGGAAAATGGCGGTGTTCAACAAGAAGCCCGTGCCGGGCCACGCAAACACCGTCTCCACCAAAATCGAGCCACCCATGAGGTAGCCCACTTGCAAGCCAGCAACGGCCAGCACCGTGGGTGCCGTGTTTTTGGCCACATGACGAAACACCGCCATGCCACCCAAACCACGGGCACGCAAGGCCACCACAAACTCTTGCTCCAGCATGTCTGCTACCAAGGCACGAACCGTGCGGGTGATGATGCCCATCGGAATCACTGACAAAGTCACTGCGGGCAGAACTAAGTAACGCATGTGGTCCCAGTCCCACGACCAATCGGCGGAGCCACCCGGCCCCGCACCCATGGCCGGAAACCAACCCAACCACGTCGAGAAAATAATGGTCAACACCAAACCTAGCCAGTAGTGGGGAATGCTCACCCCCACCACAGACAAGGCTGTGGCAGCGCGATCAATGCCGCTGCCGTGTTTGTATCCCGCAAGCGCCCCCAGCACGCAGCCCACCAACACCCCTAAGCCAGAGGCAATGCCTGCCAACAACAAGGTGTTGCCCACTGCACCAAAGACCTCGGTCACCACCGCACGCCCCGAGGCGATGGAGGTGCCCAAGTCGCCCTGCACCGCACGCCACAGCCAGAGGCCGTATTGCACAGGCACAGGACGGTCTAGGCCGTAAGCGCTTTTGAGGGCTTCAATCACTTCTGCCGGCGCATCAGATGGGGCAATGGCATTGAGCGGATCGCCCGGTGCCAAATACACCAACATGAAAGACACCACGGTGACGCTGAGTGCGATGGGTAATGCGTACAAGAGACGCTTGAGGATATAGGTCAGCATTTATTTCATGCGAATGGTGGTGATGTCTTGGAACCAGTGTTGTGCTTGCACAAACTCTTGCACCTTCGGCGACATGGCATGTGGGTTCACGTCATGCACGACCCACAACATGAGCGCTTGGTCCACCATGGTTTCGTGGATTTCAGCGAGCAGCTTGTCTTGAATCTTGGGGTCGAAGTTCTTGCGAATCGTGTCAATAGCACCGTCGACTTTGGGGTTGTTGTAGCCACCCCAGTTCACGCCGTTGGGCGCGATGTAACGGCTGTCCACAAAACGAGTGATGGCATAAAACGGATCGGCGGTGACATAGCCCAAGTTGATGGCGGAGATGCCCTTGCCCGCATTCATATCGGCCTTGGCACCACTGCGCCAGTGCAGATACAAGTTTTCCAACTCGACCACTTCAAACTCCAACTGAATACCCACTTCAGCCAAGCTTTGTTGGATGAATTCGTTCATCGGCAACGACAACATTTGGCCCGTGCCACCCTGCGCAATGATGACTTTGGCTTTGAGTGGTTTGGCTGGGCTGTAACCCGCTTGCGCCATCAAGGCTTTGGCCTCTTTCACGTCGTAACCAATCTTGAAGGATGGCTTACCAAACCAAGTGCTGGTGCTGTCAAGCTGACCTTTGGCAGGCGTGGCCAAACCATTCAGCAACTTCACGATGGCACTGCGGTCAATCGCCAAGTTAGCGGCTTTGCGCACGCGGATGTCGGTCCAAGGCGAACCTGGCAATGTGGAGAAGTGATACGGCCACACATGCGGAGTCACGTTGGTCACCAATTTAAAGCCTGCACTCTTGAGTTGTGGCAATACATCTGGCGGCGGTGTTTCAATGATGTCGACTTGACCATTGAGCAAGGCATTGGCACGGGTCATGGCATCTGGGATGGGCATCAAGATGATGCGGTCCGTTTTGGCCATGCGGGTCTTGTCCCAATAGGCTGCGTTCTTGACCAACTCGGCACGCTCACGCGGCACTAATTTATCGAGCTTGAAAGGGCCTGTGCCAGATGGTTGCGTGGCAATCTTGCTCCAGTCGCGGCCCAATTTTTCCCACTGCGCTGGACTAGAAATCAAGAACCAAGGCAGCTGATACGGAAAGAGCGCATCGACATCTTTGGTGGTGATTTCAACGGTGTAGTCATCCACCACACGGTACGACGCGATAGACGGAATGCGTGAACGCACTTGCGCACTTTGCTTGGCATCGTATTGGGGTGACTTGTCGGCTAACACCTTGTCCAAGTTCCAAACCACGGCACTGGCTTTGAGTTCAGAGCCATCATGAAACTTCACACCCTTGCGCAGCGTGAACAACCATTTTTTGTTGTCCTTGGGGTCGACCTTCCAGCCGCTGGCTAAGCCTGGCACCAACTTACCTGGACGCGTGCCGATGTTGGCTTCCCAAGCCACCAAGGGGTCATATAAGGTATGACCTGTAAATTGATAGGCACCTGCACCGCGATCAGGTTGACCTGTGGTGAGTGGAATGTCGGCCATTGAAATGCCGTAACGCGCGACAGTCTCAGCTTGTAAACCAGCGCTCAACAGCATGGCAATGGGTAGCGCGACCAGCCATCGGGGGAGTTGCTTGCGAACAGATTTCATGAAATGCTCCAAAGTGAAATGAACACTTCTTGGATTGCATGCAACGTGCCAGTTTTTAGCTTTTGAACTTGTTTTTTCTAACGCCTTGTTTTCAATAGATTTTTTTTGAATTGCATTCCACACTTAGACAAACAGCATGAAATTCAATCCAAAAAATTCATCTCACTTGCATACAAACGCACCAAAAGAGGCTTTTATCTTTGGTGCTGCACACAAATTGTGTGCAGCCAACCTATGGATCAATTCACAACGAACGCCGTGCTTGATGAATTTGGTGCAAGGTGATGTTGCGCACCTGCGATTGACTAGCTTGGATGTGTGAGGTCAGCAGATTCTTCACGACATCGACTTGCTGACCGAGCACCGCCTGCAGAATTTGGGCATGCTCTGCATAAGTGGCTTGAATGCGATCTTGCAAGCTGAAGTCCAAGCGGCGCACACTGCGAATTTGCTCACTGAGCTCTCGGTGCACACGCAACATTTCAAGATTGCCACACGCTTCTACCAGCGCCAAATGAAAGGCCTCGTCCCATTCAGCGACACGTGCGCGATCTGTGCAGCGGTCAGCCTCGTCGACCAACCAAATACTGACTTGCTTATGCAACACCTGCAAATCGACGGCATACGCTTCGGGCTGACACAAGCGCTGAACTGCCGTGGTTTCAAGCAAGATGCGTAAATCGTAAAGATGATCAAACTTCACAAAGTCAAACGGCCTCACCTCCCAGCCGCTTCGAAAGTGAACCTCGACAAACCCTTCTTGACGCAAGCGAAACAAAGCTTGGCGAACAGGTGTGCGCGACACCTGATGCCGCTGGCTAATTTCTATTTCGGTGAATCGATCGCCGGGCAGCCAATGAAACTCTGAAATATCGCGCTTGAGTTGTTCATACACGGCATCCGCGCGCGAGGGCTCACGCACAGAATGCCCCGCACTCATGCCAACAAACTGACGTGTGCAGCCACCACACGCCAGCCGTCAGGCGTGCGCACCCAAGTTTGGCTTTGACGTCCATTTTTCTCACTACCCACCCTTCGAAACTCGGTATTGGCTGTCGCAAAGTCTCGGCCATAGGTCGTGATGACAATGTTCATGCGTTCACGCTGCAGGCCCTGAGAAGGTCTGCTGGCTCGAAATTCTTGAATCGCTGCATAGCCGTATAAGTTCTCGGTGGCACCGTAGCGCAAGGTATGGGGGCTGTTGAAAAACAGTTCGTCCAAGACCTCCACCTCGTTGTGCACCAAGGCATGTTCATAACGCTCAAAGGCCAAGCCCACTTCAGCCAGCACCTCGGGCATGTTGATTTCCATTTAAAACCTCACCTTCTTTAAACCTGCCGCGCCGCTTTGTGCCAACACATGCGCCACACGAAACGCAAGCTCTTCACGCCAAGGTGCTGCAATGACTTGCACGCCCACGGGCATGCCCTCTGTGCCCTGCGGCCACATAGGAGCGACTACGACTGGACAACCAGCAAATGAAATGGGTTGCGTGAGCAAACCCATGGCTGCGCGGCTGGGCATTTTCTGACCATTGAGGTCCAACCACTCGGTCCCAATCGTAGGTGCACTGACCGGTGTGGCAGGGGCCAGCAACACATCCCAGTCGTCAAACAAGGCGTTCACCTTCTCACGGTAAACACGGCGAAAACGTTGCGCCTGTACATACCAAGCTGCAGGCTGCAACGCACCGGCGATGAAACGGTCAACCGACAACGGCTCCATCTCTTCTGCTTGAGTCCGTAAATGATCTAAATGCAGCTGCCCGCCTTCACTGGCTGTGAGGATGAACGCAGCGGCCCGAGCCATAGCCGCCTCGGGCCAAGTTACCTGGTGCGTCACACCCAACGCATGCGCCGCATCTTGAACCACTTGTCGTGCGGGGGCCGTTGCATGGTCATGAAAGTAGCCATCCAAAATTCCAATGCGTAAACCATGAACCCCTTGGTCCAAAGCAACCGTCACGGGCTCGACACGGTTGGCATGGCATCCCGGATCATGCGCATCCACACCTTGCAAAGCGTCATAGGCCAAGCTCAACCCCTGCAGTGAATCAGCGAAGGGGCCCAGATGGTCAATGCTGTGCACAAACGGATAGGTGCCACGGCGAGACAGACGACCAAACGTCGGCTTCAAACCCCACACGCCACACAAGGAAGCGGGAACGCGAATGGAGCCATTGGTGTCTGAACCCAAAGACAACGGAACTTGGCGAGCCGCCACAGCAGCACCTGAACCGCCAGAAGATCCGCCTGCGATGCAACTGAGGTCGTGCGGGTTGTGGGTAGGCCCGTAGTGGGTGTTCTCGGTGGTGAAGCCGTAAGCAAATTCATCCATGTTCAACGCGCCCACCAACACCGCACCCGAAGCCTGCATTTGCTGGACCAAAAAGGCATCCGCCTGCGCAGGGGCATTCGCTTGATTGACCGTCGACCCCGCTAAGGTGACGAGACCTTCAATGTCATACAGGTTCTTCACGGCATAAGGTACCCCTGCCAGAGGAGGCAAGCTCTCGCCACGCGCACGGCGTTGGTCGATCGCATTGGCTTCTTGCACTGCACGCTCAAAACAAGGTGTGGTGAACGCATTGACCTGCGCATCCGTGGCTTCAATGCGCTGCAGGTAGGCTGCCAAGACTTCGCTGGCAGTGAACTGACCACTGGCAACGCCATGTGCAATCGCTTCGGTAGAAAGTACTTGCGTATCCATGTCAATGAGGCTTCGGGCAATAAATTTCAGCTGGCTCATCGGCGAGGGTCAGATTCGCGCCCTCGAGCATCTGAGCCATTACAAAGGTGCGTTGCAAATGGGCGGCCACGCGTGCGGCACGCGCGTCATCCAAAGGAATGCCCAGCGCTTGGGCGTTGATTTGGACAAAAACCAAGGTGTCGTGCTCCGTCATTTACGTACCTCGCGCTGGAAAATTTCAAGGCTGAGTTTCTTGGCATCAATGAAACTGGGCTGGGTCAAGGTCTCGATGGTGCGCGGGCGAGGATCGTTGTAATTCAAAATCTCGGCGACGTGTGTGGGTCGTTTGGTGAGCAACAAAATCTGATCAGCCAAGTACACCGCTTCTTCCAAGTCATGCGAGACCAAGAGCATGGTGGTGCCCGTTTGCATGAACACATCTTGCAGTTTTTCGCGGATGAACAAGGTCATCTCAAAGTCCAAGGCAGAAAACGGTTCATCTAAAAACAGCACTTCGGGCTTGGGTGCCAAGGCCCGCATGATGGAGGCCGTTTGTTGCTGACCGCCTGACAACTCATAGGGATAACGGTTGAGGTCAAATTTCACATCGAAGGAAGCCACCAACTCTTCCATGCGCTGCGCCACTTCAGCTTTGGACTTGCCTTCGAGCTTGAGCGGGTAAGCGATGTTGTCAATGGTGCGCATCCACGGAAACATGGCTTCACGGTAGTTTTGAAACACATAGCCAATTTTGGTTTCGCTCAACGATTTACCGTCAAACAAAATCTCACCACTGTCAATGGGAATCAAACCCGCGATCATGTTGATCAAGGTGCTTTTGCCGCAACCGTTGGGGCCAAATACTGAAACGATCTTGTTCTTGGGAATGTCCAAGTTGAAGTTCTCATACAGCGGCCAACCCGCAAAGTATTTGGTCATGTTGCGGATGGTGATGTGGGTGCCCGCAGGGCCCGGCACAAAAGGTGCGGGTGCTGGATCGGGTGCCATCATGGGGTTGAGAACGACGCTCATATTTATCTTCCGCTCCAATGCACGATGCGTTTTTCAAGCACCAAAAACACAATGTTCAACACATAGCCCAAGGCACCTGCGGCCAAGATGGAGGCATACATGTCACGCACATTCATGACCTGCTGCGAATCGATGATGCGGTGGCCCAAGCCACGCTCTGAACCAATGAACATTTCAGCAACGATGACGATCACCAAGGACATAGACACTGCACTGCGCAAGCCTACGAACGTGGGCTGCAAGCTCTCCCAGATCAGCACATCTTTGAAAATTTGCCAACGTGTCGCGCCCATCACTTTGGCAGCCATGACGCGTTGCTTTCTTGCATTGATCACGCCGTAAGCGCTGTTGAACAACACAATCAGCAGCGCACCAAATGCGGCAATGGCCACCTTGTTGATGTCTGACACACCAAAGATCATCAAGAACAAGGGGATCAACGCCGATGAAGGTGTGGAGCGAAAGAAGTCAATCACAAACTCCACACTGCGGTAAGCCCGCTCATTGCTGCCCAACAACACACCCACGGGCACACCCACCACCGCAGCGATTAAAAAAGCCTCCAAGGTGCGGATCAAGGTGTAAGCGAAGTCGCCTGACAAACTGCCACCCGCCATGCCGATGAACAGCGTGCTGAGCGTGTTCCATGGCGAAGGCAGCAGGATAGGTGGGATGAGCTTGAAGCGCACCACCAAGTCCCAAATGATGAACAACACCAAGGGGCCTAGCAGTGGCATCAACCGCCATAGACTCCAGCGATTGGCGGATTGATTTGTCTGTGGCACGGGCGATATCAAACCCCGTTTTGCAGCATCCATCAAGACAGAGTTGGCGGCTTCATGCATTGTTTAACCTTTGTACAACATGGACTCAACCATCAGACGCGACGGGAAAACGCCTTTGTCTGAGAACAGGTCAAAGAACTTCTGAAAAGCAGCAATGTCCTTCGCTGTGAACTCGTTGTACATGGTGTAAGCAGCCATGGGTACCTCGGCTGTCAACGCACCTTCAATGGCGGTGTAACCCTTGAGGTATTGACGTGACTCAGCAGCATTGCTACGCACATAGGCAATGCCTTTGGCGTAGGCTGTGACGAACTTCTTCGTCTCCACGGGGTACTTCTTGACAAACTCAGCGGTCAAAGATGCAGAGCCACCAAACCAAGGTGCCATCGCATCGCCCAAGATGTACTTCGAAATCACGCCAGCCTCCAACACACGGGTGGTCTTGTTGAGACGGCCAATCGTGCCGGTGGGCTCAAGGGTGTAGACCGCATCAACTTGACCCGCAGCCAAGGCCGCCACGTGTTGGCTGATGGGCAGCTCGATAACCGTCGCACCTGTGGCGCCTGCACGCTCTAAAACAGTTCTGGCCAAGGTCAAGTTTTGAATGCCGGGGCCGGACGCGACTTTCTTGCCTTTGAGCTCAGCCATCGTTTTCACAGGGCTATCCACGGGCACCAAAAACTCGTCCAGCACGTTTTTCACATTGCTGGGATTCGAGGCGAAAATTTTGAAGGTGCCGGGTGCGGCAATTTCGCCAATGGCTAAGTTGGCCGAGCCTGTGCCGTTGGCACTGCCATCACAACGGCCCGCCAACATGGCTTCCATGATCTGTGCAGCTCCTGCAAACTTGATGCCTTCCACATCCAAACCGGCCTCTTTGAAATAGCCCTTTTCCAGTGCTGCGTAAAAGGGCAAACCTGCCGCGATAGGCCAATAGCCAATTCGAATTTTGGGTGCGCTTTGCGCAATGGCAATCGCTGGTGCACCCATGACGCCCAAGGCTGCGGTGACGGCCCCCGCTTGCAGCAACTTGCGGCGTGAGCTGTTCTTGAGTGTGTCTGTGGTGTCGAAGTTGGTGTTCATGAAAGCTCCTAAACGTGGATGAAAAAAGTGAATGAAAAATCAAGCAATTGATTTGGCAAGGCTCGCCATGTAGGCACGCCAACCGCCGAAATGTGTGATGTCAGTAGCCTCCACCAAGGCCTGCGGCTCACACAGAAAACCTTGCACGGCAGTGCCGTCTTCGAGCTGCAAAATGCCAATACCCAGCGGGGCAGGAATCAAGGCGACAAAAGAGCCGTAATGGTCGATGGGCATTTCCCAAATCTCCAAGGCAATTGGGGCCCCCTGCCCTTCCTCGACCCGCAACAAACCGGGCTTTGGCGGTTGAGTGCCTGATAAGGCAAAGAAACGGTAGTCAGGTGTTGTGCGTGCGGCCCGAAGCAAACGCGCACCGCGTTCAGTCAACTGCGTGTTCAGAGGCATGCCACTCAAATGCGCCCCCACAACGGCGACGTGCACGGTGGGTGGCGTTTGCAATCCAGCAATGGGGTTAATCTGAGGCAGCGGTATATCTGTGGCACCTTGCAGCAAGCCTGTCGCATGGTGGTAACGCTGCCCGAGCTCGGCCAATTGCCAATCACTGCCCGCACGGCCGATCAAGGTGATGCCAAACGGCAGACCATCTGAGCGAATTTGGCTAGGCACAGACAGTGCTGCATAGTCAAACAAATTGACGAAGTTGGTGTACTGACCCAAGTTACGGTTGCAGACCACAGGGTCTGTCTGCATGTGTTCGATCGTGTAGTGCGTGGGCGCAGTTGGCACAAGCAACACATCGATGTCTTGCCACATGCACTCGGCTTGCTTCTCAAGTCGCTTGAGTTCAGTTTCTGCTCGGATGTAATCAGCCGCACTGTATTGACGGCCTTGGGCAATGATGCTGCGCACAGGTTCGATCACATCCGCTTCGTGCGTATCAAAGAAGGTTTGTATCGCAGCGTAGCGCTGGCTCACCAAGGCACTTTCGTAAAGCATGGCAGCCGCTTCAGCCAAGGGTGCGTAATCAATGGTGACCGCTTGGCCACCCAAACGTTTTAAATTTTCAATGGACTGTGCAAAGGCGGACTCCGCCAGCGCATCACCAAAGAAGTTCAGTGCATTTGGCACTCCAAATCGAAAAGCCGCAGGCAAGGCTTGCGATGCCATAGAGACGTGACACGCATACGGGTCAGCTTGGTCATAGCCCATGCATGCATGCAACACCTGCGCTGCCATCGACACGCTGCGCGCAAAGATCGACACACAGTCCACGTTTTGCGCAGCAGCCACAATGCCTCGCGCAGAAATCAGACCACGCGAAGGCTTCAAGCCCACGATGTTGTTGAGCCCTGCGGGTACACGCCCAGAACCAGCCGTATCGGTGCCTAATGCAAAGTCAACCTGCCCAGTGGCCACGACGTAGGCCGAACCCGAGCTAGAACCGCCAGACACATACGCTGAATTGAAAGCGTTGGGCACAGCGCCATAAGGAGAGCGCGTGCCGTTGAGGCCACATGCAAATTGATCGAGGTTAGTTTTTCCCTGCAAGGAAGCACCTGCTTGCAGCAAGCGATGCACTACTTGTGCATGGTCTGTCGCTGCATACACAAACTCAGGGCAAGCTGCAGTGGTGGTCAAACCCAACACGTCCATATTGTCTTTGACCGCAAAGCGCAAACCTTGTAATGGTCCCGCATTAGCGGTCAGTGTCTCAGGGGAAGGTTCAACATTGATGACACGTGTGATCCATGCCGCATCACCCACGTGCGTAAGTGCAATCGACGGATGACGTGTAGTTCCCTGAAATTTCTCTGACACCATTTTTGTGCATCCCATCTTGTATTCAAGATCTAATGCAAGCGACGTGCCAAGATTTCATCTCTCAATTTTTTTAGTCACCACACGGCAGTCACCGCAGAAAAACGCAGCAGTTCCTAGCAGCTGTTTGAAAGAGCCCAAGGAACGTGGTTTGTGCACACCACACTTCATACAGCTGATGGTGTCACCGGTACGCATGCCCTCGTAAGGGGATCCTGTTTTTTTCGATTTGTAACGCAAGCCATCACCAGAAATTTCTGTTTTCGAATCAGACATCAATGTGCCGATCGAATCAAGTTGCGCACCACCGGATAAATTTGCGACTCCCAACGCCTGCCATTGAACACACCATAGTGGCCCACGCCTGATTGCAAATGGTGCGTTTTTCTATACGCGGGCAACATGCTGCACAAGTCTTGCGCAGCCAGGGTTTGGCCCATGCCGCAAATGTCGTCGCGTTCGCCCTCCACCGTCAGCACAAAGGTTTTGCGAATGGCTTGCAGGTTCAAGGGGCGGCCACGGTAAGTCATCTGGCCCGTGGGCAAGGCGTGGTCTTGGAATACCTTTTTGACCGTTTCTAAATAGAACGGTCCCGACAAATCCATGATGGCGAAATACTCTTGGTAGAAGTCACGAATCACATCGGCCTTTTCATCTTCGCCATTCACGCGGTGTTCGTAGAGATTCTTGAACGACTGTTGGTGACGTTCAATGTTCATGTTCAAGAACGCCATCAACTGCATGAAGCCCGGGTACACACGTCGACCCACACCTTTGAAGTGCAGCGGCACCATGCCAATCAAGTTGGCCTCGAACCACTCGATGGGTTTGCTCATGGCGAGTTCATTCACACCCGTGGGGTTCACCCGTGTGTCGATGGGGCCCGCCATCAAGGTCAGAGAAGCAGGCTGGCAATCGCTGCGGTCTTCGGCCAACACCGCTGTGGCGGCCAAGCATGCCACCGTGGGTTGGCACACGCCCATCAAATGCGCGTTAGGCCCCAAGTGCTGCATGAACCAAATGATGTGTTCGATGTATTCATCCAAACCAAACTCACCCTCGCTCATAGGAATGTCGCGGATGTTGCGCCAATCGGTCACATACACCTCGTGATCTTGCACCAGCGTTTGCAGCGTGCCGCGAAGCAAAGTGGCAAAGTGACCCGACATAGGAGCAACCAGCAAGAGCTTGGGCAAGTCTTTTGAGTCTTCTCTGTAAAAGCGAACCAAGTCACAAAACGGCGTTCTGAATGACGTGGTCTCCACGATGGGCACACGTTTGCCCTGCGCATTCATCACACTCGCAATATTGAACGACGGTCGCGTGTGCGTGAAGCCCAGCAAAGCCACCTGCTCGTAATACGCAGCCATGCGCTGCAAGGGCGTGATGCGTTTGCTGTCAAACCAATTCAAGCTGATGTCACGTGCATGTTCTGCAAATTTTCGAATTGGGTCCGAAACATCTGCCACCACTTGGTAGTTGCGATAAATCATGGCGTCGTCTCCACGCTGTTGAGCGTTGTCTTGATGCAACTTCAAGTGCAAGACGCGTGCCACGAAAGAATGGCATACCTCTTGCAATATGAATGAACCGCAGACATGCACCCTCCTCATGCACAGGAAAGCAACCATGGTCAAAACCACACTCACACTCAGCAGCAAGAACTACTCGTCTTGGTCTCTGCGAGGCTGGCTGATGGTCAAGCTATCAGGCCTTCCCTTTGAGGAAACACCTGTGGCCACGGACAACGTAGACGCCCGCGCCGAATTACTTTTACTCTCGCCGTCCATCCTCGTGCCCTGCCTCAACCACGGCAACGCACGCGTGTGGGACACGCTGGCCATTGGCGAGTACCTGAATGAAATCGCACCAAAAGCACACCTGCTGCCCACCAACGCGGTGCACCGTGCACATTGCCGGTCCATTTGCGGCGAGATGCATTCAGGCTTTTCAGCGCTGCGTGCTTCGTTGCCCATGAACATCAAAGCCAAGTTCAGCAAATTCAAAGTGTGGTCCAAAGCACAGCTGGACATTGACCGCGTGCTCTTCATTTGGCGCGATTGCCTGAGCACCTACAAAGGCCCGTATTTATTTGGCAAAAAACCCACGTTAGCCGATTGCATGTTTGCGCCCGTTGTCACACGCTTTGTCACCTATGGCATTGCACTGGATCCTGTGTGCGAAGCTTATTGCCAAACTATTTTGACGATGCCCGAGATGAAGGAGTGGATGGCAGCCGCAACTGCAGAGCCTGATGACATTGAAGAACTTGAAGTGGAGTTTTAACCATGAATACTGCCGTCTCCAAAACTATCGCCTACGAGAGCCACACCGACTTCTCGCACGTCAAACCCGAAGACACCCAGTTTTTGCCCGGTGGCTTGCGGGACTTCTTTGTGTACCGCGATCTTGGCGTGGCTGCTGCCACGCGTGGCAAGGTGATTGCCCACATTGCCAAAGCCAACATGCCGCCGGACAACGGCACTGGATGGCACTACCACGTGGCTGAATTTCAAATCGTCATCATGCTCAAAGGCTGGGCGCGTTTCATGTACGGCGAAACACCCACGCTGGTGTCTGCGGGCGACTGCGTGCATCAAAAGCCCGGCATTATTCACTACCTCTTCGACTACTCGCCTGACATGGAGTACTTAGAGATTGTGGGACCTGCTAACTTTGAATCCATCCCCGTGGATGGGCCCTGTGCAGTACCGCAAATCACGCCTTGGGTGAAGTAATTTTTCAACCATCGTTCAAACATAAAAAAAAGACCACCAGGGTGGTCTTTTTTGTGAATCACAAGCGTGAATTACTTCGCGCCTGGCACTTTGCCTTCCACGCCCTTGACGTAAAAATTGATGCCGCTCAAGAGCTTGTCGTCAGCCACTTCACCCGCTTTCAACACTTCTTTGCCAGCATTGTCGACGAGTGGGCCTTTCCAAATGGCGAAGCTGCCATCGGTCAAACCTTTTTTCACTTCAGCCACTTTGGCTTTGGTTTCTGCGGGCACGTCTTCGGCGATGGACACGATGTCAATCGCACCATCTTTCACACCAGACCAGGTGTGGCCGCCTCCGGTCCACTTGCCTTCCAAGGCTTGGCGGGTGGCGTTGATGTAATAAGGCGTCCAGTTGATCACGGCAGAAGCCAAATGAGCTTTGGGGCCGTAGGCGGTCATGTCAGAGTCCCAACCGAAGGCGCGCTTGCCTTTGTCTTGGGCTGTTTTCAACACAGCTGGAGAGTCGGTGTTTTGGAACAAGATGTCAGCACCGCCGTTGATGAGCGATGTTGCAGCTTCTGTTTCTTTGGGTGGATTGAACCACTCGTTGACCCAGACCACTTTGGTCTTTACTTTGGGGTTGCTGGTTTGCGCACCCAAGGTGAAGCTGTTGATGTTGCGAATGACTTCAGGAATTGGGATAGAGGCCACAACACCCAAGGTGTTGGTTTGGGTCATCTTGCCTGCGATCACGCCAGCCATGTATGCGCCTTCGTAGGTTCGGCTGTCGTAGGTGCGCATGTTGGCGGCTTGCTTGTAGCCGGTGGCGTGCTCAAATTTCACATCAGGTGTGTCAGCGGCCACTTTGAGCATGGGCTCCATGTAACCAAAGGTAGTGCCAAACACCAGCTTGTTACCTTGGCCAACCATGTCGCGGATCACGCGCTCTGCATCAGCAGATTCAGGCACGTTTTCCACGAACGATGTGGAGATCTTGTCGCCGAATTCTTTTTCGAGGGCTTTGCGTGCGTTATCGTGTGCAAACGTCCAGCCGCCATCGCCCACAGGGCCGACGTAGGCAAATGCAATTTTCAAGGGCTCAGCCTTGGCTGCAGCGGCAGGTGCCTCAGCAGTCTTGGCTTCTTCTTTTTTGCCACAGCCCACCAGCACAGCGGCAGAGACTGCGGTCAAGGCTGCGGCTTGCAACCAGCGACGTTTGAACAAATTAGTCATGAAAAACCCTTTGAAAGAGAACTAGAAAAAGTGGAGAAATTATCAACCAGGGAGAAAAGGTTTGCCAATCGAAGCGGGCATATTTACCCTGAGCCAACGCGGATTTTTAGAGATCAGCGCCAGCACCACGATGGTGGCCAAGTAAGGCAGCATGCTCAAAAACTGGCTGGGCACATCCACACCCGAGGCCTGTAAATGAAACTGAAGCATGGTTACACCACCAAACAGATAAGCACCAAGCAACACGCGTGCCGGACGCCATGTGGCAAACGTGGTGAGTGCCAAAGCAATCCAGCCCTTGCCTGCAATCATGCCCTCGACCCACAGCGGCGTGTAGATGATGGAGATGTAAGCCCCTGCTAACCCACACAGCGCACCACCAACGACCACCGCCAACAAGCGGATACGACGCACGGGATAGCCCAAAGCATGGGCGGATTCGGGCGACTCACCCACGGCAC
>JACCDX010892714.1_pt1 | contig 21784 bp, 23 predicted proteins | sample 7449681 | NCBI WGS metagenome assembly JACCDX01 (sample SAMN15323450, study PRJNA562643) | freshwater metagenome | isolation source: river surface water | place: USA:Blue River Watershed | collected 2017-08-18
CTAACTGACGCGCACTGTCGATCAATAGACCTAAGGTGCTAGCAAAAAGAATGATGCCAGCCAAAACGCCGCTAAATTTTGCCCAGTAGATGTAGTTTCCAAAATAATCAGGGGCAAATAAGCTGCCTCTAGTAATCGCTTTGGGAATATATTGATAGATAAGCACTAAAAAACTCGCAATGAGTCCAAGCCATAGTAGCCATGCAAATGACTGATTACGACGCAATGCGATGGCGCAGCTAAATCCGATAATCGCCGCTAAAAACGCTCGAGGCCAAGTGCTAGTGAGCTCATCCCACTGCTTTTGAGGGAACTGGGGAAAAAAGAGGTAATGCAGGATTACCCAGATAAACATACTTAGTATTAATCCAAGTGGCGCCCAATCTAAAAGATCTTTACTAAATATACGAATTCTTGAGAAAGATAATTGCCCCGCTCTTAGCAATAATTTCAAATATACCAATGAAAATAAGGTCGTAACAACCAGCAAAATATTGCGCAAGGCAATTGTGTCTGTCGTAGCCCAAATGCCCAAAAGAAACGAGCTTAAGAAAATAATTAATAATCCAAGTATATCTTTAGAGTTTGCTCGCATAATTTCAATTGTAATTATGTGGGTAAATACTTGATACCATAACCAGCTATCGTATTGAGCCCCCATCGCAAGATCGCTATCTTTTTCAGGAGTAGTGATACGCTAAGTAAATGCATCGATTCGCTTTACAGTTTGATTAATTGCTGCCTCCAAATTTTGATAGCGCATGCCTGCCGCGAGGGCTCGTGCTACTGAAGGCACATACTGGTCGATCGGATCCTGGGTTTGAGGTGGTGCCTCAATCCGTACCCCAAAGCGTTTAGCAATCTCTATTGCTAAACGCTGTACGGTAATTGCTTCTGGTGATCCCACATTCCAAACTGGGCACATTGGGGTCGCAGAGGTAGCCAAGTGCATCAACCAGAGTACAAGATCATCGGCGTAAAGATAGCTGCGTACCACGGGGCTTGTAGCTTTTACCACGACCGTTTCTTGATTGAGCGCCTGGCCAAGAAAATTACCAATTGCAAAATGTTGGTCACGCGGTAGATAAGCCCCCACGAAGGCAAAGCAGCGAGCAATCGACACAGCCATACCAGCACAGCCAAGTGCAGTAATCATGGCCTCTGAGTCACGCTTAGCAAGAGCATAATCACGTTTATTTTCAACAAGATTCATAATTGAGCCGTCTAAGGGCGTATCTTCAAATAGTAGTGATTGTTGTGAAGATTGCGACCCATAGACCGCACCAGAGCTGGCATAGACAATGCGGCTACCCTTTAAATCACGAGGGGCTAAACGGCAAAAATTAGCGGTGGCGGCTAAAAGATTGGTTCTTTCAGTATGGGATGCTGTGAGATATTTGCGTGCATCAGTACTGGCAGCCGCATGAATTACATAATTTGCCCAGGGTAACTGCATCGCCTGGCCAACATCTAAATCAATGAGCTCTACACCATGCGTAACAAGTTCGGGATTTTTTTTTCTTAATGCTATTGCTGAGCGTGAAACTAAAATTAGACGATCAATATTCCATGGAGATAAAAGTCCACGAGCATAAGCATCAGCTATTGATTTTCCAAAAAATCCTGAGCCGCCAAGTACTAAAAGGCTTTGCATGATTAAACTCAAACAGGCAACATAATCAGTTTAAAGACCGCGGGATTTAAATGTCTCGAGCAACGAAGGATCGGAGGAGTATGGGGTATCAAGAATATCGACAGTAATGGGCGCATCCTTTACGCAGGCATTGAGCAGTTTGTGGCCATATTTACCCAACATCAACTCACGACTTGAGACCTGTCCTTTTTGTAATGGAATTGCCATATAAAAATCGTCTTCGGTGAGGACTTGGCCAGCCATCAAATCACGCTTTGCATATACACCGCGCACGTAAGAATCCAGATATGCCACTTCACGGTCCAACATCGTACGACGATGATGAGATGAGGTGCCACACATTTCAACTGCTTTATGCCAAGCTTTAAACCAAGTATCGATTTGGTTTGGCAGTGATGAGTAAGTAGCGACCTGAAACCCATCGTCATTAATATCAATGTGCCGCTCAAATGTACGCGCACCTTTTGCATAAGCAATGTGCATTGATGCAGACCAATCATGGTACTCATGACATGAGTAGCCAATAACTAAATTAGAATAGCGATTGCGCAAATAATCAATTTGATTAAGCTCGCATTCCTTGTCTTCGTGGGGATATGCAGCAATACAATGGTTGAGCGCTAAAGGAATGCCGCGATTAGTAAAAAACGTTACTACATCATCCATATCCTTTTGCGACATACCGCCTGTTGAAATAATTACCGGTCGACGAGTTTTAGCAATACGCTCTAATAAAGTCCAGTCGTTATTATCAGCACTTGCAACTTTGATAATGGGCATATCAAACTCTACACACCAATCGACAGACTTCTCATCAAATGGTGTGGACATTGGAATGCAGCCACTACGCTTAATCGCTTCAACCAATTTAGTAAAATTCTCTTTAGACATTCTGGTGTCTGATAGACGCTTAACATATCGAATATCTTGACGATCAAGAAAATCTTTATGAATAAAGTTATCAATATCCCGAAACTGTAATTTAATTGCTGCGCGTACATTATTGAAGCGCACAACCTTAGAAAACTTATCAACAATTGCTAAACCACGCTCAAGACTACCTTGGTGGTTACTTGCCATCTCAAGAACAAATAGATCTTCAAAAATTTGGTTAGGATTCATATGCGTTAAGTTGAAGAAGATGGTGATGAAAACGTAGATTGCTGCAAAAGCGGAACGATTTCGTAATGATCACTCATTTTATAGTAAGTTTGATTCGCATCAACGCCATCATCATAACCCTCAATAAAATGCACAAAAGGGATATCAAGGGCTTGGCAAAGCTGCTGATCAATTAAGCTATCGCCCACATATAAAGTTTGGGAGGGATTAGCTCCCAAAAAATCTAAGCAAGCTTGTAATGTTTTGGGATGGGGTTTTTTTTCAGGTAAATCACCACCCGCACACACAAAAGTAAAGTAGTTTACGATCTGGGTTTCGCAAAGCACTTTGTAAGCTAAATTACGGGGTTTGTTTGTGCAGACCGCAAGATGAACACCGGCGCGCTTAAGATAATCAAGTACCATATGCAATCCAGGGTATACCGAATCAATAGGTATAGAGCTTGCAGCGTATTCTTTGCGAAAATTATGCAATTCAGACCCAACTTGATCCTCGCTAACTTCAAGCGCCGCTGCAATCAACTCTTCTCCACCCAAGCTTAGCCAAGGTACCAGATCGTGATATTTGAGCGGTGCTTGATTTAATTGTTTGCGGCGCCGATTTAGAATCGACTGAACCATCGATGCGCTATCTACTAAAGTTCCATCCAAATCGTAAATAACGTAATTAATCAATGTCTACTCCATGCGCATCAAAGATTCAAATTCATCGCGTGGTAAAAACGGCGCCATATCCTCCAATGAGGGAGACACCATCGTGCCGTCAGCAAGTTTTCGCGAAGCTAGTTTTGGAGAGAAGGTTTGATTTATATCTAAAGCAACTTCCAAAACAGCTGCTCCTGGCTCCTCTTCAAGCAACCATCGAAGACTAGCCCCAACATCTTGAGGACTACCGCAACGTTTTGCTACCAAACCAAAGCCATTCGCTAAGCGACAAAAATCAGGCAAGGAAACGCCAGTATCAGGGCCAATGCCAATCAAGCTATCAGTAAAATATGCTTCTTGGGTTTGGCGAATGGAATGATAGCCAGCGTTATTCAAAATAATCAATTTGATTGGCAGTTGATAACCAACCACGGTTTGGAGTTCTTGCAAATTCATCATGAGGCTACCATCGCCCGCTAAACAAATTACGCGCTCGCTATCGCGAGCAATTGCAGCGCCAATGGCTGCAGGTAAATCATAGCCCATCGATGCATTCCCAGAATTGGTGTACAGACGCTGACCTAACTGCAGCTTAGCTGCCTGAAAGCCAATCACGCAGGCTGAACCATTGCCAGCTACAACAACATCTCGGGGCGTAAGTTGAGAGAATAAGTCATCCATAAAGCAATATGGGTTCACAAGCCCCGCAGATTGACGATATTCGGGTAATACGACAGGATAGCGTGCCACACATTTTTTAGCCCACGCCAAAAAATGCTTCTGATATTTGGGAGGCTCGTAAGCATCAAGCGAACTCACAAGCCTGGGCATGAACTGCTCAAGCGGACAGACAATTGGCAAATCAATATGTAATGTCGGTTTATGAATTTCTGCCCAATCAGCATCCACCATAATAGTATAGGCGTTTTTTGCGAAGCTTTGCCAGTTGTAACTAATTTGCCGAATGTTGAGTCGGCAGCCAAAAATTAAGAGCAAATCGGCGTTTTGTACAACAAAATTACCTGCTCGATTACCAACTGTACCCGGTCGCCCGGCATAAAGGGGGTGAGCGTCATCGATCACGTCGTGAGCATTCCAGCCTGTCACCACCGGGATCTGAAGACGTTCAATGAGTGCTAAAAATTGTGCATGCATTCCTGAGAGCCGAATACCGTTCCCAACCAAAAGTACAGGCCGTTGCGCCGCACTAAGCTTAGCAATCACCGTTGTAATAACCTCTATAGATGGAACATCATCTAAGTGCGTAAATTCTAATTTTGTATTGGAATGCACATCTGGATCATCTAACCAATCTTGTGTTTTTGTCAGGTCAAAGCGTACTAGCTGACTTGGTTCAATCAGAGCACCTTGAACATCGACAGGAACATCTACCCAAACTGGCCCAGGCCGTCCATGGGTCGCCAAATAAATAGCTTTATCCATTACGATTGCTACTTGTTGTGGGTCTTGCAAGGTAGTTGCATATTTAACTACCGGCTTTGCCATCGATACAATATCGACCTCTTGATCGCCTAATTGACGCAAGGGAATCGGATAGTTACGCAAATATGTCTCGCGCTTGACCTGCCCAGAGACCACAAGCATGCCTAAAGAATCAACGTATGCTCCATACACGCCATTAAGAGCATTAATGCCGCCCGGACCGGTGGTGACATTGAGCACTACCAAACGATTGGTTAGTCGATAGTAACTTTCGGCTGCAATAGCAGCAGCTTGTTCGTGATGAAAACATATCGGGGTTAAACGCTTCTCGCGACCAAAAGCATCGTTTAAATGCATAGCTCCACCACCTGTTACCAAAAAAACATGTTGTGCACCAGCCTCTACACAACGCGCGGCGATGTAATCAGCAACACGAACGGTCTGGGTCGTCATTAAAAGCTTACTCCAAGAAAGGTTTCAATTTGACTGGCGGCGTAGTCCAGCATTTCATTACTCAGCGCCGGTTGCACACCAATCCAAAACGTATCGTTCATCACTTTGTCGGTATGGTACAAATCACCGCTCACTCGGTACGTTACCTCTTGCATGGACGGTTGTCTGGTTAAATTACCAGCAAATAAAAGGCGTGTTCCAATCTTATACTGATCCAAATAGGTAGTGAGATCAACCCTCGAAACCGGACATTCATCCTTTAACGTAATCGGGAAACCAAACCACGAGGGATCGGAATGCTCAGTTGCCTGGGGTAATTGCAAAAACTCCGCGCAGCTTGTCAACCGCTCTTTTAAATACTTAAAGTTGGCTTTGCGCTTGGTTATAAAGGCAGGTACTTTTTGTAATTGCGCGAGGGCGCACGCAGCTTGTATGTCGGTAATTTTTAGGTTGTAGCCTAAATGGCTATAGGTGTATTTATGATCGTAGCCATAAGGCAAGCCCCCCAATTGCCATGCAAAACGTTTGCTGCAGGTGTTGTCTTTACCAGGAGCACAATAGCAATCGCGGCCCCAATCCCGAAAGCTCTCAGCAATTTGTTTGAGCTCATGGTGATTCGTAAATACTGCACCACCTTCCCCCATAGTAATGTGATGTGCAGGATAAAAACTCAAAGTGGCAATATCCCCAAAGGTACCTACCATCTGACCACGGTAGGTGGAACCCAAAGCATCGCAGCAATCCTCGACCAACCAAAGCTGATATTTTTTACAAAGGGCTGTGACCACGTCCAAATTAAATGGATTACCCAAAGAGTGCGCCAACATGATCGCCTTGGTTTTTGGAGTAATTGCTGCTTCAATTTTCTGCGCATCGATATTATGCGTAATGGGATCTACGTCAACAAAGACAGGTACTGCACCAAACTGCACAATCGGATTGACGGTAGTAGGAAAGCCGGCAGCGACACTAATGACTTCATCACCCTTACGAATCGCCTTTTCCCCAAGCTTGGAGGAAGTTAAAGTGGAAAAGGCAACAAGGTTAGCTGAAGACCCAGAATTCACAGTGAGGACGTACTTCACTCCCAAGAATTTCGCAAGTTGCTCTTCAAATTGTTGATTAAAACGTCCGGTAGTGAGCCAACCATCTAGTGATGCTTGCACCATAAGATCAAGCTCCTCACTATTAATGAGTTTGCCAGAGGGTGGAATTGGCGTCACACCTGGTACGAAGGATTGAGTTGCAAATTCCAGGGCTGCATATTCTTTGACAAGTTCACTCATTTGACGACGAATCTTGTCTTTTGCAAACTGGGTAGTGGATATCGAGACTTCGGTCATAGGAGGCTTTAATCAGTTCATGGGATTGGCGGATTGATATTGTGCAATTTGGGTAAGGCTTAACTCACGCAGATCCGCTCCGCGGGAAGCAGCGATATGCCAATCACGAATACGGATGAGCGCCTCCTCTAGATTCCAGCGCGGGCGCCAGCGAAGCTCGTAGTGGGCTTTAGCGCAATCCAGTTGCAAGGACTGCGCCTCATGAGGTTGCTCATGGGGATCTTGTATCCACTGTACGGGGTTTGGCCAACAGTTTATAAATGCGTCAATGACTTCTTTAACGGTACGGGCATCGTCGGATTTGGGGCCAAAATTCCAAGCTCCGTTAAAACGTGGGCCATACTCAAAGAGTGCTTGCGCCAACACCAAATAACCGGCTAATGGTTCCAAGACATGCTGCCAGGGACGCGTTGCCATAGGGTTGCGAATAATTAGGGGTTTATTGGCTTCAAATGCCCGAATCGCATCAGGGATTAAACGATCGAGTGACCAATCGCCACCACCAATCACATTACCCGCACGAGCCGTGGCGAGCGCCACCCCATGGTCAGCGTAGCATGTTGGCGAAAAATACGATTGACGATAGGCTGCGCTCACCAACTCTGTACAACCTTTACTACTGCTGTAAGGGTCATAACCGCCCATAGCTTCGTTTTCCCGATAAGCCCAAACCCACTCGCGATTTTCATAACACTTATCCGTAGTCACTACCACCACGGCACGAACACCTGGGGACTTGCGCACCGCATCCAAAACATGGGCGGTGCCCATCACATTCGTAGCATAAGTTTCTAGCGGATGATCGTAGGAATAGCGAACTAAAGGTTGGGCTGCCATATGAATGACTATTTGAGGCCTTGCAGATTGGATGGCCAAAAGAACCGCCTGTGCATCACGTAAGTCCGCAATTTGTGAGCGTAGCAGAGTTCTTTCAATCTGGGCACTGGTAAATAAATTGGGGTTGGTATTGGGCGCCAGGGCAAATCCCGATACTTTTGCCCCCATTGAGGTCAACCAAAGTGCGAGCCAAGCACCCTTAAACCCAGTGTGACCCGTGATAAAGACTGTTTTACCTTGCCAAAAATCAGGCTTGACCCGCCCCGAAGATTTATGAATACTCACTCAGACTGGTTCCATTGTTTCCAGGGAGCTGTGCCACTGGCCCACAAATCCTCTAGCAATTGCTTATCGCGCAAAGTATCCATTGGCTGCCAAAAGCCATGATGTTTATAAGCGTGTAATTGCCCTTGCTGAGCGAGAGTTTCCAAAGGCTTTTTTTCCCAAGTGGTGGCATCACCTTCAATCAGATCGAAGACTTTTGGGGAGAGCACAAAAAATCCTCCATTAATGTACATTCCATCGCCATGGGGTTTTTCAATAAAACTTGTGACCGCATCGGCTTCTAGATCAAGTGCCCCAAAGCGCCCCGGGGGCTGTACTGCGGTCACGGTGGCTAACTTACCATGTGCTTGATGAAAGGCAATGAGTTTAGTATGGTCTACGTCGCTCAAGCCATCACCATACGTAAAACAAAAATCGGCTTCATCCAAATATCCCCGAACCCGCTTTAAGCGCCCACCTGTCATGGTTTGCTCACCCGTATCAACTAGGGTGACTTTCCAGGGTTCGGCAAATTGCTGGTGCACCCGCATTTGATTATCACTTCGCAAATCAAACGTGACATCGGACATATGTAAAAAATAATTCGAAAAATATTCCTTAATCACATAACCTTTGTAACCGCAGCAAATAATAAAATCATTAATGCAGTGGGCCGCGTAGGTTTTCATGATGTGCCACAAAATCGGTTTGCCACCAATTTCAACCATCGGTTTTGGGCGCACTGCCGTCTCTTCGGAAATGCGCGTCCCAAGCCCGCCTGCCAAAATCACTGCCTTCATAAATAGTCCTAGCTTCAGTGGCGATGTTGATTATGAAAAAAGCTAATTAATTATACGTTCAATGATCTTATTTAAAATCTTCAACAAAGTTCTTGAGCCATGCCAATTTCCCGCTCGCAGTAGATGTAGAAGTCCCTGATCGTTATCTGATAATCGGCATTTAAGTATTCAAAATGAGAGCGCAATTCATGACTAGTTTTATTGATCCACTCCTCATCATCAAATCCATATGCAACCCCCTTAATCCTGTTAACTCTTTTGAGATTTTCTTCGCAACGATCACCCTCACCGGGAATAATTATGGACTTACAGCCGCATAAAGCCGCCTGTACAGAAATCCATGTCATGTCGTCATACGAAATAAGTACTTCTATTTGATTAAAAAAATCAGCCGCTTCTTCATTGGTCATCTTTTCTAGTAAAGGATCTGCATATAGAAAATCCTTTGGGTGCTGATCATGCTTTTTTGAGCGACCTTTGCGAATTAAATAAGCGCCGCCTTTACGAGTAGGTAGATTTTTATTTTGATACGTTTTTAGCTCGTACTCAAGGTCAATAGCAGTTAGAGTCCCCTGCACTTTGTATTTTTCATTAACTGGATACCACGGGTGATACTGAAAAATGTGATCACTCATTTCGAATATGCCATCGCCTCCGCTCAATCCTGGAGTATTCATAATCCAGCGGACAACATTTTTTGCTTTTAATGGATTTCCTATGGTTACTTCTGGGTAAATCACAACCGTTTGGTTTATATCAAAATGTTTCCACAATAATTTAGGAAAAATTCGCCGTTGAAGGCGAGTTAATTTTCGTTTAAAAGTATTAAAAAATACATAGCGTTTTAACACACTTAGTGTTTCATGAAAACGATCAAGAAAACTACTTTCCAAAAAAAAGGGATGATCTAAATTAATGGTTTTTGCTTTCCAACGCGGATTTAAAATTTCCGTTGTTAAGTAAACTTCACTAACCCCAAAGTGGATAAGGCGGTCTGCTAAATAATGTAGTGCACAAAGGCCACCAAATTTTTTATCGTACGCAGGAGATTCAATGATAAAAGTAAGAGCCACTTGCCTAACTAACTACGACCGTATTGATCATCAAAGCGAATGATGTCATCTTCACCGAGATAATTGCCTGACTGTACCTCAATAATTTGCAGGGGGCTCTTACCTGGATTATGCAGTCGATGTTTTTGCCCAAGCGGAATGTAAGTACTCTCATTCTCGGTCAAGGTTAAAACCTTATCACCATTAGTGATCTGTGCTGTTCCTTGCACCACAATCCAATGTTCAGCACGATGATGGTGCATTTGGAGCGATATGCTTGCGCCAGGTTTTACTTCAATGCGTTTGACTTTAAAGCCCTTTCCCTCTTCAATACTGTCATACCAGCCCCAAGGGCGATACACTTTGCGATGGAGATTTTTCTCTATACGCCCCTCTTTTTCTAGTTGACAGACAATTGCTTTGACCTCTTGAGCTTGATTTTTATCGGCCACCAAAACCGCATCCGCCGTTTCAATCACAACTAAATTTTCAACTCCGACGGTACCTACCAAGCGGTGGGTCGCAATCACCAAGGTATTTTTCGAATTTGTGGTGAATACATCCCCTTGAATCGCATTGCCATTGATATTTTGCTGCGCCACTTGCCAAACTGCATCCCAAGCGCCGAGATCATTCCAACCTGCGCTAAGGGGTATCATTTGAAGAGAAATGATTGAATGCGGGCATTTTTCAATCACAGCATAGTCAATTGATTCGGCTGGAATTTTAGAGAAAAGCTCTTTGTTGGGACGCACAAACTTAACTTGGCCTAACTCATCGACCTGATTGCTTTCCCATGCTTTCTCAGCTGCCTTCGCAATATCCTCCCTAAAGAGATGGAGTGTTTTGATCCAAACGCTTGCCTTTAAAACAAACATGCCGCTATTCCAATAAAAGCCGCCCTCATTGAGGTATTGCTTTGCCGTTTCGAGATTGGGCTTCTCCGTAAAGAGTATTACTGAATGTACGCCACGGTTTACATCCTTGGTGACCTGAATATAACCATACGCCGTGTCAGGCCTAGTGGGGTCAATACCCAATATCGCAATCGCGCCATCGTTTGCAACATCAATGGCATTATGTAAAGCCTTTGTAAACTCTTCTTGATCTTGAATCGTTTGATCAGCAGGCGAAATTACTAGGATAGGGTCTTGATTATTTTCCAAGGCGTTCAATGCAGCCAAAGTGAGTGCTGGGGCTGTATTTTTTCCTTGTGGCTCGATTAAAAATTGAATTGGCGATTTAGTCAGTGATAGTGCCTTTAGGTCGAGCAACTGATCCAAAGCTAAAAATCGCTGTTCTTCATTAGTAACGATTAGATTTTTATCTATCTGAATGCTATTAGAAGCTAAGGCTTGCAAACGCATAAAGGCTTGCTGAAATAAGCTTTTCGTCCCCGAGAGAGCTAAAAACTGCTTGGGAAATCCCTCTCTGGATAGTGGCCATAATCGGGTTCCCGAACCCCCACACAGAATGACTGGAACAATTTTTATTGGCGCGCTCATGCAATTAATCTTGTTAAATAATTTTTATTATCCGATAGAGCTCAAATAGATGATCGAAGTCATCTCTTTTGGGTAACCATGGGGTTGGCATACAAACTATTAGAATTAATAATAATTATACTTTTTCATTAAAAACGATTGATTTATTTAATCTATATAACAAAAGAGGTAAATTTTTACTATCAACTCTATATAAAAATACGATTATTACGAGACAATTCTTTCTGATAATAGTCATGTGATGTAGGTAGGAACTTTTTTTCAGTGGCTCCTACTGCCATCAATTATTTAAATTATTGATTACAAAGGAGATTTTATGGCTAAGTCTGTAAAAGGTACCAAGACTGAACAGTCTTTAAAAGAAGCATTTGCTGGTGAATCACAGGCCAACCGTCGTTATTTGTATTTCGCAAACCAGGCTGATATTGCAGGTGCAAACGACGTAGCAGCTGTCTTCCGCTCCACCGCCGAAGGGGAGACTGGTCATGCTCATGGTCATATGGAGTATTTGATCAATGGTGGCGCTGGCGAGCCAGGTACTGGCATGCCTGCCAAGACTGTTGCAGAAGCCCTCCAAGCAGCAATTGCTGGTGAAACCCATGAGTACACCGATATGTACCCAGGTATGGCGAAAACTGCTCGTGAAGAAGGTTTTGACGAGATTGCTGATTGGTTTGAGACTTTAGCGAAAGCTGAGCGTAGCCACGCAAATAAATTTACCAAGACACTCGAAGCACACTTGGCAAATTCATAATTTGTATTTTTAAAAAAATGGTGCTCAGATGAGCACCATTTTAATTTAATTCAAGATTTGATTCGCTTTGAATTTCCGGGAAATTTGGGCAATTACCCTTTTTTTGCCCAAGCGGAACACCAACCAGCAGCAGCTACTTGCTTACCAGCAAAGAGGCTGCAACCACCAGCAGCAGCACCAGCTTTCGCTTGATACAAAGCGCAATTATCACAACGCTGAATATTGGCATGTTTGGGATACTTCTTAGTATCAACCTTGGTGGTATCGGCCTTATAGCCTAAAGCCTGGGCTTGTGGATCAGTCTCAGCAACCATTGCTTGCGCATGGGCCAAATTATTGAGTGACAAGGTTGCTGCACCGGCAGCGGACATGATCAAAAATTGACGACGAGTGTTTTTCATGGATTCTCCGTGTTCATAAAAACTGCAAATCGAATCTTAAAACATAAATCAATGCTCGTTGTAATGTTTTATAAGATATTGATTTAATTAATTTTTTAATTGAGAATGATTCTCAAATTTGCTGAGATTTAATTTTTTCTGAATTACAAAAATCCTGATAAGCCAGTACCAAACCATCTTCAAGCGAAATGCTAGGTTTCCAGCCTAGGGCATTGAGCGGCTCGGAGCTCATTAATTTTTTTGGAGAGCCGTCGGGCTTGGTCGTATTGTTGACGATCTTACCGGTATAGCCAATCGCTTTGGCTACCGCTTGAGCGAGTTGGGCAATCCTAATGTCCGAGGCATACCCAAGATTAAGATGACTTTGCATAGGCTCGGTGACCCGCTCGTGGCGCTGTTTCTCAAGCTCCATCACAAAGACCGAGGCTGAGACCATGTCATTTGCATACAAGAACTCCCGATAGGTTTTCCACTTCCCCAGATGGCAACTTGCGCATCCCCTCTTTGCTTTGCTTCATTAAAGCGACGGACTAAAGCAGGTAAAGCATAACTATTTTCAGAATGATAATCATCACCAGGGCCATAGAGATTCGTGGGCATTACTGAACGATAATCTACTCCAAGGCTTTATCCGAACTGCCGGTTATATCTCTAACACATCTTTATTCCCGCGATCTTTGAAATCGCATGAGGTTCGGGTGGGCTATAACTTTGCTGTAAGTAGAGCGTCCTCTCTCTCATGGGTTGGACGGCTAGTTTTGGATAAATGCAACTTGAGCCTAAAAAAGAAGTTTTTTCACCCCACCTAAAAATGCCTGATGAATCATATCGCTTTGCATCATCAGGTTGTCATAAATAAATCCTGCAGGATAGGTATTGTTAGCATAAATCCCGTCCACCTTCGCCGCAGCGAGATACACCTGAGTTGGTTTCTCAGTTTCAAAAAAATGCTTAACGGGCAATGGCGGAGCCTAACATGCCACGGTGACCCGCTACATAAATACGCTCTTTGGAATAATCGGTCATAAGAAAATTGACCTTTCAATAGATTCTGTCAAATAGGCTTTAATTTTCTTTACCTACGGAGATGCTATAACCGTGTTGGCGCAGGAGCGCCATCTGTTTAGCCTCATTCAAATCATGGGAGACCATCTCTTTAATCATCTGATTAAGAGTAATTTTTGGAACCCAACCTAATTTTTGTTTCGCTTTGGTAGGATCACCCAGTAGGGTCTCCACTTCTGTAGGACGATAGTAATGCGGATCAATACGCACAATCACATCTCCGACTTTTAGAGCAGGTGCTTGACTACCCTCAATTCTCGCCACAATGCCTTGTTCGGATTCCGCCCTACCCTCAAACCTGAGTGTAATCCCTAATTGTTTAGCGCTAAGCATAATAAACTCGCGTACGCTGTATTGCACACCGGTTGCAATCACAAAATCTTCAGGCTTTTCTTGTTGGAGCATGAGCCACTGCATGCGCACATAGTCTTTGGCATGACCCCAATCGCGTAGCGCATCAATATTACCCATATACAAGCAGTCTTCCAAACCTTGGGCGATGTTCGCCAATCCCCGTGTAATCTTGCGCGTCACAAAGGTCTCGCCCCGGCGCTCCGACTCGTGATTAAAGAGAATCCCATTGCAGGCATACATGCCGTACGCTTCGCGGTAGTTGACCGTAATCCAATACGCATAGAGCTTAGCTACTGCATACGGGCTTCTTGGGTAAAACGGCGTGGTCTCTTTTTGGGGAATCTCTTGTACGAGGCCATAGAGTTCTGAAGTCGAGGCTTGGTAAAACCGGGTCTTTTTCTCAAGACCTAAAATCCGAATGGCCTCCAAAATACGTAACGCCCCAATCGCATCGGTATCGGCCGTGTATTCGGGCGATTCAAACGAAACCGCCACATGGCTTTGGGCACCCAAGTTATATATTTCATCCGGTTGCGTTTGCTGCACAATCCGAATCAAATTACTCGAATCCGTTAAATCACCATAGTGCAACACAAAGTTGCGATGATTAATGTGGGGATCTTGATACAGATGATCAATGCGATCGGTATTAAAAAGTGAGGCGCGGCGCTTGATGCCGTGTACCACATAGCCTTTTTCAAGCAAGAACTCAGCCAAGTACGAGCCGTCTTGGCCAGCAATACCGGTTATAAGAGCAATCTTATTCTTTTGAACAGTCATAGAAAATAGAGGAGTCTTTTGTAAATCAATCGAAAAGAAGCTAAAAGATTGTATTCCTATTGCTTGCCCTGCTGCTTATCCATGAGCGCCAAGAACTCGCGTCGCAGGTTTGCGTCTTTTAGGAAGGAACCCCGCATCACGCTATTGACCATCTTCGAGTTCAAATCTTTCACGCCGCGCCATTGCATGCAAAAGTGATCGGCCTCCATCACGAGCGCCAAGCCGGTGGGCTTCATTTTTTCCTCTAAGAGATTTGCCAACTCCACCACGGCCTCCTCTTGGATTTGGGGTCGGCACATCACCCACTCGGTGATACGCGCATATTTGGATAGGCCAATGAGCGCGGTTTGTTTATCGGGCAAGACCCCAATCCACACTCGACCCATGATGGGGCATAAATGATGCGAGCAGGCGCTCTTGACCGCGATGGGCCCAATAATCATAAGCTCATTGAGACGGGAGATGTTCGGAAACTTAGTCAGGTTGGGCTCTGGCGTATAGCGGCCTGTAAAAACCTCATTGATGTACATCTTCGCCACCCGAAAGGCGGTACCCCGCGTGTTGTGATCGCTCTCGGTATCGATCACGAGACTCTCAAGCACGCCTTGCAATTTCTCAGCAACTTCGTCAATGAGGCCATCGATCTCGCCAGGTTGAATAAACTCAGCGATATTGTCATTCGCATGAAAGCGTGCTTTCTTGGTCTGAATGCGCCTACGAATTACCTGTGAGAGTGGAAGCCCCTCATCTTCACGTTTTGCGGCAGCCGATTTCACAAGACTGGACTTTGTTGACCTAGCCGGCTTTGTAACTTTCTTAGTGGCTTTTTGGGGAGCGCTGCGCGGCATGGCATTTTCCTCGGGCAATACTGCCCATTAAATTTGAAAGAATATGGCTACTGTACACACTAATCCCAAGGTCCACACCAGCGAGCGGGTATTGGGCCAATCTTGGATGTAGCAAATAATGTAGGCAATTCGGGCAATCAGGTAGGTGACTGCCAGTACATCCACACGTTCCTCTGGTGCTTCAAACATCAGTGCCAAAATCATCGCGGCATAAAAGAAGGGTAAAGATTCAAAGGTATTGGCTTGCGCAGCATTAGCACGTGCACGTAAGCCCGTTTGCTTGGCAAGCCACTCGCGCGGTTGACTATTATCAAAGGGCTCCTGTGCATTGTTTTCGACCGGGCCGAACTTCGCCATGCCTGCGGCTACAAAGGGTAAAAACCCAGCTAGGATTACACAAATAATCGCCACACTCATTGCATATTCTCAATCTTTTTTCGTTACTTTTGGTTATTTTTCTCTGGGTTACTTTTTCTTACTTATCTTTAGGCGAGTTTCCGTGCCGTTCATCAGATTGCGAATATTACTGCGATGGCGATAAATCAGTAATAGGCTCATCACCAAAATGGCTAAGCCCATGGGTTGCACGCCAAAGAGAAAGGTGAAGTAGAGCGGTGCAAACACGGCAGCGCACAAAGCGGCCAGTGATGAGTAGCGCATAAAGATCGCCACAATCAACCAAGTGCCCAGGGTAGCCAAACCCAATACCCAGCTGATAGCAAACAAAATACCCGCAGCGGTGGCTACACCCTTGCCTCCTTTAAAGCGATGAAAGACCGGATAGAGATGCCCCAGAAAAGCCGCAAGCGCCACAAGCCCCAAAAGAATGTTGGCACTCTCGAGGCTCGGGTCACCCACCACAGCGCGCGCAATGGTCACGGCCACCCAACCCTTGGCTGCATCGCCGATTAAGGTGAGTCCCGCAGCAACTTTATTACCCGTGCGCAAGACATTGGTCGCTCCTGGATTTTTGGAGCCATGCGTATAGGGATCGGGTAGGCCCATGATGCGACTCACGATCACCGCAAACGAAATTGATCCCAAAAGATAAGCCATCGGAATCAACCAAAAATCAGAAATCAGCACATTCATAAATCAATACTAGCGGATTTACCTAAGCGCCCCGTGGATGATGGGTTGCATGTAGTGATTTGAGACGCTCGCGCGCCACATGCGTATAGATCTGTGTCGTTGAGATATCGGCATGCCCTAAGAGTAATTGCACCACCCGCAGATCGGCACCATGGTTCAGAAGATGAGTGGCAAAGGCATGGCGTAGCGTATGCGGCGAGAGCGGTACGTTAATCCCAGCGATATTGGCGTAGCGCTTAATGATGACCCAAAACGCCTGGCGCGATAGGCTATGACCAGTGCGTCTTCCCACAAAGACTTCTTGACAAGTTTTTCCCTCTAAAAGAACCGGCCTCGCCTTTTCAAGATAGCGGCGCAACCACTGACTGGCTTCTGCCCCAAAGGGCACTAATCGCTCTTTCCCGCCCTTGCCGTTCACCACCCGCACCACTCCCTCGTTCATGCCAAGCGATACCGTTTTAAGCGCAACGATCTCGGAGACCCGCAGACCGCTCGCATACATGAGTTCCAACATGGTACGATCACGCAAACCCAAGGGTTCTTCAATATTGGGGGCATTAAGTAAGGCACTTACCTGATCTTCGCTTAAGACCTTCGGAAAGCGCGGCGCTTGTTTAGCAGCTCGCAACTTGGCGCACGGGTCTTCTTGAATATAGCCATGACGCAACGCGTGGCGATAAAACCGTTTAAAAACGGTGAGACGCCGATTGGCCGTGGTTGCCTTATCCGAACGCTTAGCAGCCATGTAGGCGGTAAGGTCCGCTTCGCGCACATGATGCAAATCGGTGATGGCTGCCTTCCGACCTGCAAGCCATTTAGCCAATAGGGTTAGATCGCGTCGATAAGCAGCTAAAGTATTTTTGGAAAGACCGTCTTCCAGCCAACAGGCATCGCAAAATTGATCAATTGCGTTTTGGCTAAACACCGGAATCCGTCACCTACTTTTTAGTCAAAGATTTAAACGATTTTTCAGTCCGCTGTAAATTTGGAATCGAAACTTTCACGGGCTTAGTCAAATCCACATACTCTGAAATGCAATGCGTTTGCCAAAACTCACGCTCCTCGTGCTCATTCTTAAATCGAGGAATTGGCTTTAAGTGATTCATGGGGCTCGTTAATCCCTAAAATTATTAAATGCCAATGGGGCCTCGCTCACTTCTTTACGTAAGACTGCCATCGCGGCTTGTAAATCATCGCGCTTGGCGCCAGTCACGCGTACCGCATCTCCCTGGATACTCGCTTGCACTTTGATTTTGCTGTCTTTGATGATGCGCACAATCTTTTTAGCAAGCTCTTGCTCGATGCCCTTTAAGAGCTTCATGGTTTGCTTGCGCTTATCGCCTGACATGGTCTCGGTCTTGTCGTCTTTTAAAAAACGCACATCTACATTGCGCTTAGCCATCTTGCCAAAGAGTACATCGCGCACTTGTCCTAATTTAAAGTCATCGTCGGCAAACAGAATCAATTCATTTTCCTTTTGCTCGACGCGCGCGTCTGAGCCCTTGAAATCAAAACGATTGGTAATTTCTTTATTAGCTTGCTCCACCGCGTTTTTCAGTTCCACCAAATTGGGTTCGCATACAGTATCAAATGACGGCATTGACCTCTCCATAAATTAAAAGTTTTGCTATTTTTAGACCAATTTTTGTCTTTGTGCAAAACCCGAATAAGATTGTGGCATGAAGCGTTCTAGCAATCCACTCCCTAATCATTCCTTACGACAGCGCAATACCCTGGGTTTTGAGGTCAACGCCCAATATGCTTTACCCATTAAAGAAGATCAAGAAGTTCCGGTAGCGATCACCTTTGCCAAGGATCAAGGCCTTCCCTATCACGTATTGGGGGGTGGCAGTAATGTGGTTTTACCCAAGATCCTTCGAGGACTCACTCTCCTCATGGACATTGATTTTGTGGAAGTTCTTAAGAAGAGTGAAGAGAGCACACTCATTCGCGTGGGTGCCGGAACCCAGTGGCATGCCTTTGTTGCCTGGACTCTGAATCAGGGGTATCCGGGTCTTGAGAACCTCGCCCTCATTCCCGGAACGGTGGGCGCTGCCCCCATCCAAAATATTGGGGCCTACGGAGTTGAGGTCAAAGACTTCATCGATACGGTAGAGGCCTATGACTGTGAGACCGGTTCATGGGTCAAACTCTGGAATGTCGATTGCCACTTTCGATATCGCCACAGCCTTTTTAAGGATGATCCCAAGCGTTATGTCATTACTGCGGTGGTATTTCGTCTACCCAAGGCCTGGCAACCCCGAATTGGCTATGCCGACCTTAAATCATTTTTCGCAAATACTTCCAACACATCAATCACCGCTCAGGCCATTTTTGATGCGGTGTGCGCTACTCGTACGCAAAAACTACCCGACCCTAAACAGATTGGCAATGTAGGAAGCTTCTTTCAAAACCCTATTGTTCCCAACGAAAAACTACGAACCCTGAAAGAGACATTTCCGCAGATCGTCAGTTATCCCGAATCTATAACCCATAGCAAACTCGCTGCGGGATGGCTCATTGATCAATGCGGCTTTAAGGGAATGCAAGCGGGCAATGTGGGTATTCATACCAATCAAGCCTTAGTGCTTACCCACTTGGGCAATGGCAACTCAGAGGAACTCCTTGACTTAGCTGCACGCATTCAAAGAACAGTTAAAGATCGTTTTGGGGTAGATTTGGTGATTGAGCCAGTAATTTTGGAGTAGATTAAGCGGCAAGGCGTTCGCAAGGTGCAATTTTCTTTAAGACTTTTTTCAAAGCCTCTCGAGCAATCGCTGTATCGTAATTGGCCTGACCACGTAACCACCAACCATCACTCAAGCCAAAATATTTACAAAGACGTAAATCGGTATCGGCAGTAATCGCTCGCTTGCCGGCCACGATGTCGCCAATCCGCTGAGGTGGGACGCCAATATCTTTGGCAAGCCGATATTTGGTCAGACCTAATGGTTTCAAAAATTCTTCTTCCAACATTTCACCGGGAGAAACTGGGGGAATAGCTCTCATCATGACTCCTTTCTAGTGGTAATCCACTATTTCAACTTCTTTTGGACCTTCACTGGTCCATAAAAAACAAACTCGCCACTGATCATTAATACGGATGCTGTACTGCCCCTTACGAGATCCTTTAAGCAGCTCCAAACGATTTCCAGGAGGCGCTCTCAAGTCCTCAATCACCAGTGACCAATCCAATTGCTCTAATTTGCGTAACGCAGAACGCTCTATCGAAATCCAACGGCGAATCCTTTGGCCATAAAATAACTTTTTTGTGTCAGAGCATTTAAAACTTTTTATTGGCATTCATAATATTAACGCATTACGTTAATAGTTGTCAACTTCAGCATATAAGTTAAAGATCTCTTTAATACCAAGAAGTCATATTAAAGAATTCTTTAATATGAACTTTCTAGCCTAGCCACTATCCCTCTGGATGTGAACCTTCAGCTCACCGGCAGCAAGCTTGAGTAAATAGCCTTCGTTTTCCCGAATATCGGCAGGGCTGCGGACCGCATGCTTTTGCTGGTTCAAAATGACTGCATACCCACGCTCGAGGGTTCGTTGAGGGTTTAGGGTTTCCAGTTGTGCGCCCCAATACGCTTGGTTGCTCTTTTGCGTACTGAAGTACACCTGAGCGCCTTGGGATAAACGCTGTTGCCACCGTCCGATTTGCTCTCGCATGCGATCAGCGTTTGGTAACGCATGCTTGAGTCGTAACCCCAGTTGGTCAAGCGTCTGCGCCTCGCGCTGAAGTCGTTGCTCTAAACGCTGTGAGAGGATATCTTGATACGCACTCAACTCGTTAAGTAAGTCCTCGCGCTTGGGTGTAACGAGTTCGGCGGCACCCGTGGGGGTTGGCGCGCGCAGATCGGCCACAAAATCAGCGATGGTGAAATCCGTCTCATGCCCCACGCCACTGATAATCGGTAAGCGTGAGTTTGCAATCGCATGGGCAAGCTCTTCATCATTAAATGCCCAAAGGTCTTCAAGACTTCCGCCGCCACGCACGAGCAAAATGACTTCGGCTAAACCGTCTTGATTGGCGCGCTCGATTGCCTTGGTGATTCCGGGGGGCGCATCTGATCCCTGCACCAGGGTTGGGTAAATATAGACCGGAACATGGGGTGCACGGCGCGCTAAGGTAGTGAGCACATCCTTAAGCGCTGCTGCTTGAGTAGAGGTCACAATCGCAATCGCTCGGGGATAACTCGGAATTTCGCGTTTGCGCTCCTCATCAAAGAGTCCTGCTTTGGCTAATTTCTCTTTGAGTTTTAAAAAGGCTTCGTAAAGGCCGCCAAGTCCGGCTTTACGCAAGGCATGAACGGTAAGTTGCACATCCCCACGCGGAACATACATGCTCACCGAGGCACTCACCTCCACTTGGTCGCCCGACTGAGGCATAAATCCAACCGAGAGGTTTTTGCCCCGAAACATGACGCAGCGGATTTGCCCCTCTTCGTCCTTGAGTGAAAAATACCAATGACCACTGTCGTAGGCCTTAAAGTTTGAGACTTCCCCGCTAACCAAGACAAACTCAAATTGCTCGGTTAAGGCCTCTGCAATGGCGCGGTTTAGATCGCCAACACTCAATACGGAGCCTGATTTTTCCTTCATTGTGGTGTCACTTTACTGTAATTATTTGGGCTTGCGGTCCATTACATATCCACAAGCCCTATATATTGGTTGTATCGCATAAATTAGTAAGTACTAACTATTTAGGAATGTCGCTTTCGTCCAACAGTGATTTTATAAGTCATTGATTCTTTTGAATATTTATAAAGACCTTTGAGTATCTCCATAAATCATAAATCAAGGACTTAGACCAACCATCAAGGACTTAGAAACCAATTTACTGAAGTTTTACACAGAGTTATCCACAGTTTGGTTGGCACTGATTCCCACTAATTTTGTTTGTTTAGCGCGGTATTGAGTAGATTTTTGGGGATTTCTGAATTTGCATGAAAATACCCCCTTATGTATTCCATCCTAATTGCAGCGGGTTGGCCGATTTGGCCCCTCCTCGCTATCTCCATCTTGGGTCTTGCCATCTTGCTTGAGCGCAGCTGGTATTTGCGTAAGAGTCACATTGTCCGCAAACAAACGATTGAAGAGGCCTTTGGGGCAAATTCCGATCTTGCCAAAAACCCCGACTTCCTCATGCATCTCGGGCAATCAGCGCCGATTGGTTCATTACTAGCGGGCGCACTGCGTGAGCATGCCCTGGGGCACTCGGCCGAAGTTGCGATTGAAGAGCTTCAGATCCTTGCGCAAAACCTCTGGACCAAGTTAGATCGCTATCTAGGTGCGCTCGCCACGATTGCCACCGTCGCACCCCTTCTGGGTCTCTTTGGGACTGTGGTGGGCATGATCGAG
>JACCDX011351127.1_pt1 | contig 21784 bp, 18 predicted proteins | sample 7449681 | NCBI WGS metagenome assembly JACCDX01 (sample SAMN15323450, study PRJNA562643) | freshwater metagenome | isolation source: river surface water | place: USA:Blue River Watershed | collected 2017-08-18
CGAGTGCCGGGTGTCACCCTTGGGGAGATGCCCGCTCAGCGCGGCGCGCGGAAGATCCCGCGAAACGGGAAGGCCTGCTGCTTGAGGAAGCCCTCGGGCATGTAGTCGCCCACCACGCCGTAGCGCTCCGGGAAGGCGCGATCGGCCTTCACCAAGGTGCCGAACAAGCGATCGAGGAAGGCGAAGTGCGCGGCGTAGTTGGTGTCCAGCGCCACCTCGTCAGAAGCGTGGTGCCAGTGGTGGAAATCCGGCGTGACGATGACGTGCCGGATCGGCCCCCAGGGCAGGTGCACGTTGGCGTGGTTGAACACGGCCTGGAAGCCCACCACGATGATGTAGGCGTCCATCACCGACTTCTCGAAGCCCAGCACGAACAACGGGCCCAGCACGCACACGCGGGTGAAGACGAGTTCGAGCATGTGCATGCGCGAGCCGGCGATCCAGTCCATGGTCTTGGCGCTGTGGTGCACGGCGTGGAAGCGCCACAAGAAGGGCACCTCGTGGTAGGCCCGGTGCGTCCAGTACTGCATGATGTCGGCCACCAGGATGCACAGCAGCAGCTCCAGCACAAAGGGCAGGCTTTGCACCATCGACTGCAGGTCGCCACGCACCATCCAGCCGAACACGCGGTAGATGAGGAAGTTGACGGTCAGCAGCACCAGCCCGACGATGAAGTGGTTGACCACGAAGTGCGCGAGGTCGGTTTGCCAAGCCTTGCGGAAGATGGCTTGGCCTTTGTAGAGCGGGAACATCTTCTCGATGGCCACGAAGATCAGCGTGGAGCCCAGCAGGTCGAGGATGAACCAGTCGAGCCCGATGTAGGGCGTGTGGTCGGGGAACTCGCCCACGGGCACCTTGGAGCCGCCCAGCACCTCGGCGGCGATCACCAAGGCCAGCGCCGCCAGGTTGAGCTTGCGCTGCTTGTTGAAGACCACGTTGGCCAGCGCAATGCCCCCGGCCACCAGCATCGACCAGAACAACAGGTTGCGCAGCACGGGCACCGAGTACTTGTGGCGCAACTCAGGCGTGGTCAGGTACTGCGGGAACCAGAAGGCCAGCACGCCCAGCAGGCACAGCGCCCCCAGGGTGAAGGCCAAGGCGCCACTGGCCAGGCCCAGGCCGGGCTTGAGCTCACCGCTGTCCTTGAGCAGGTGCGCGGTTTCTTCCACCACCTCACCCACGACCTCGCCCACCGCCTGGATGGGCTTGACCACGGCGGCGGCCACGGTGTGCTCGGTGCGGGGGGGCTTGTCGCCTGAGGCTCCCATGTCTTGCTCCCTGTCAAATGGCTGTGTTGTGCGCGCACGCTACCGCAAAACCGCACAATGCACGGACACACCTCCCCCCCCAATTAGAAGGACTTGGAAGGAATTGCATGACGACCCGCCTGACCACCACCCTGCCCCGCCTGGCGCTGGCCACCCCCTTGGCGCTGTGCGCGGCAGCCGCCTTTGCCGCCCCCACCACCTTCACGCTGGAGCCCACGCACACCTTCCCCAGCTTCGAGGCCGATCACTTTGGCGGCATGTCGGTGTGGCGCGGCAAGTTCAACAGCACCAGCGGCAAGGTGGTGCTCGACAAGGCCGCGAAGACGGGCGAGCTCAACGTGGTGGTCGACATCAACAGCATCGACTACGGCCTGGACGCGATGAACGAGAAGGCCCGCAGCGCCGAGCTGTTTGACGCGGCCAAGTACCCCACGGCCACCTACCAGGGCAAGCTGGTGAAGTGGGTGAAGGGCGCCCCCGCCGAGGCCAAAGGCACACTGACGCTGCGCGGCGTGACCCGGCCACTGACGCTGAAGATCAACAGCTTCAAGTGCATGCCCCACCCCATGCTCAAGCGCGAGTTCTGCGGCGCCGATGCGCTGGCCACCTTCAAGCGCGACGACTTCGGCATGAGCGCGGGCAAGGACTGGGGCTTCAAGATGGGCGTGACGCTGCGCATCCAGGTCGAGGCCGTGGCCGACGAGGTGCAGCCCTGATCAGGCGGGGCGGGTCAAGCTGGTAGCCGCGCCAACAGGCCTTGCTGCACGGCGGGCCAATCCAGATCGGTGATGGCGTAGACCACGCTGTCGCGGATGTGGCCCGTCCAGGTGACGCGGTCGCGGCGGGCCACGCCTTCGCGCACCGCGCCCAGCTTGGCGATGGCCGCCTGGCTGCGCAGGTTGCGCGCATCGGTGAGCAGCTCGACGCGGCGCGCGCCGTGGCCAAAGGCATGCTGCAGCATCAAGAGCTTGGACGCCGGGTTGATGTGGGTGGACCGCACCGAGGGGTGCAAGAAGGTGCCGCCGATCTCGACCTTCTGCCGAGCCGGCACGTGGTTCAAAAAACTGGTGGTGCCCACCACCTGGCCGCTGGCGGCATCTTCAATCGCATAGGCCTGCCACTGGCCTGCGGCCGTCTGGCGCTCGATCATCGGCCACCACGATTGGGCGAAGTGCTCGCCCTGGCCGCTGAGCGCAAACAGGTCCCACCCCTCGGCGTCGCAATCGAGCGCCTGGCGCACGGGCTCGTACAGCGCTGGGGTGTAGGGCAGCAAGCGGATGCCCCAGCCTTGCATGGGCGTGTGGGGCAGGGTCAGGGGCAAAGGCGACATGGCAGCAGGCGCAAGGGCGCAGTCCTTCTGCGGCACATCTTAGTGCCCCCCGAGGCCGATCAGCCTGCGCTGCCCCAGTAGCGTCCGTTCCAGGTCTTGGTGCCGCCGTTCATGTCGAGGCGCAGCTTGATGTCCGAGGGGATGTTGTCGGCGCGGGGGCGGGTCCAGCCCACGTAGTAATCCCACAGCGTGCCTTCCGGCCGGATGGACGAAATCCGGTAGCACTCCTTGGTGGTCTCTTCGCCCTGGTTCTCTTGGGTCCAGTTGATGTGCAGCTTCTTGATCTGGTCGTAGTCCAGCCGCCACTGCGCGCTCTTCAAGGGGTTCTTGAACCCGATCACATAGCCCCGGTTGTTCATGTTGCCGGACTCGGTGGCTTTGTCGCCCCACCAGGGGACATCGTAGCTCGCCACATCCTTGTGCTTGTCTTTGATGGCCGCCAGCGCCAGATCGATGCTGCCGAACTCGCCCATGTCTTTCTCTGCCATGGTCTGCTCCTGAATTGAGATGGGTGGGGGTGTCTGAAAAGACAGCCAGACTAGCGCCTTGGCGCCCCAGCGCCATCCCTAGAAGCTCAGCAGCGTGCGCAACTCACTTGAGCTCGGCCGACGACTTGCCCAGCAAGCGCCGGGCAATGATCAACAGCTGGATCTGTTGCGTGCCCTCGAAGATGTCGAGGATCTTGGCGTCGCGCGACCACTTCTCCAGCAAGGCGGTTTCGGTGTAGCCCACGGCACCGGCCAGCTCCACGCACTTCAAGGCCACGTCCACACAGGTGCGGCCGGCCTTGGCCTTGGCCAGCGAGGCCTCCAGCGAGTTGGGGCGGGCGTTGTCGGCCATCCAGGCGGCCTGCAGGGTGAGCAGGCGGGCGGCCTCGTAGTCGGCCTTCATGCGGATGAACTCGGCAGCGGCCGCCGATTGGCGGTGCGCGGGCTGGCGGTAGTCGGGCGACAGGCCGGCTTCTTGGAGGATGCGTGCCATCTCTTCGATGCAAGCGCGCGTGAGGCCCACCGCCATCGAGGCCACGAGCGGGCGCGTGTTGTCGAAGGTCTGCATCACGCCGGCGAAGCTCTTCTCCGGGTTGATCGACGGGTCGCCCAGCAGGTTCTCTTTGGGAACACGGCAGTCGGTCAGCATGAAGTGCGCGGTGTCGGACGCGCGGATGCCCAGCTTGTGCTCCAGGCGCACCAGCTCGAAGCCGGGCGTGCCCTTCTCGACCACGAAAGACTTGATGGCGGCGCGGCCCAGGCTCTTGTCCAGCGTGGCCCAGACCACGACCAGGTCGGCGCGCTCGCCCGAGGTCACGTAGATCTTTTCGCCATTGAGCACGTAGTGGTCGCCGTCCAGGCGGGCCGTGGTGCGGATGGCGGCCGAGTCGGAGCCGCAGCCCGGCTCGGTGATGGCCATGGCGGCCCAGCGGCCCTTGAAGCGCTTGAGCTGCTCGTCGTTGGCCACCGAGGCGATGGCCGAGTTGCCCAGGCCCTGGCGCGGCATGCCCAGCAGCATGCCCACATCGCCCCAGCACAGCTCCATGATGGACAGGCAGGTGGAGATGTTGGTGCCGTTGCGGTTGACGTTGGGGTCGACGTTCTCGTCGCGGCGCACGCCGGTGGCACCGGTGCCACCGACTTCGCTGTTGCCCTCGTTCATGCCATCGATGACGGCGGCCAGCATGTCGAGCTCCACCGGACGCTCGTGCTCGGCGCGGTCGTACTTGCGCGAGATGGGGCGCAGCACCTCGCTGGCGACTTCTTGGGCCTGGCGCACCAGGGGCTTGAACTTGCGGGGGGTGTCGAGGTTGATCATGTTGAGAAGCTGAAAGTCGGTTAGCGGGTCCAGCGCACACCACGGATCTGGCTTTGCCAGGCCGTCGGTGTGGCCCCCTGGGGGGCGCGCGCAGCGCGTAGGGGGGGGGTTAAATCAACAACCCGCCTTCCATGAGACCGACGGCACGCAGGTCGCGGTACCACCGCTCCACCGGGTGCTCCTTCACAAAGCCGTGTCCGCCCAAGAGCTGCACGCCATCGCTGCCGATCTGCATGCCCTTGTCGGCACACAGGCGACGGGCCAGCGCGGTGGCCTCGTCGAAGGGCTGCTCGGCCTCGGCCAGGCTGGCGGCGCGCCAGGTCAGCAATCGCATGCCGTGCAGCTCGATGGCCACGTTCGAGATCGCAAAGGCCACCGATTGGCGGTGGCTGATGGGCTCGCCAAAGGCCACGCGGTCGTTCACATACGGGATGAGGTAATCCAGCACCCCTTGGGCTGCACCCGTGCCCATCGCACACCAGGCCAGGCGCGAGAGCTGGATGCAGTCGTCATAGATGTGGGTGGCGGCCTCGCCCATGAGCTGGCTGGCGCCCACCTTCACGCCGCTCAGGCGCAGGCGGCAGCAGCCGGCGGCACGCAGGCCCATGCTGATGTCTTCTTCGACGCTCAGGCCCGGGGTGGACGACTCGACGATGAACAGCGCCGGGCCCTGGCCCTCCAGCTGGGCCGCCACGATGAACAGCTCCGCCTGCTGGGCCAGCGGCACCATGGCCTTGACGCCATCGAGCACGTAGTCGTTGCCCACGCGGCGGGCCTGCGTGGCCAGCTTGAAGGGATCGAACAGCGGGGTGGGCTCCATCACACACAGGGCCGCAGCGGGCGGCTTCTCGCCAGTGAAGGCCGGCAGGTAGCGCGCCTGCTGATCGGCGTTGCCCCACAGCACCAGCGCCGTGCTCACGGCCGATGGGGCCAGCGCGGCAAAGGCCATGCCCATGTCACCCTGAGCCATGGCTTCGGCGATCAGGGCGTTGGTGACGGCCGAGCGCTCGCTGCCCATGCCGCCCAGGCTCTCGGGGATGCCCAAGGCGGCAAAGCCCAGCTCGGTGCACTGGGCCAGCAGCCCGTCCGGTGCGGCGTAGGCCGCATCGGCGGCGGTGGCGGCCGGGCGCAGCTGCTCCATGGCAAAGGCCAGCGCCGCTTCTTGCAGGGCGCGCTGGTCGTCGCTGGGGTTGAGGTTGAACAAGTCGGTGGCGGCGGCCTTGCCCAGACGGGCCGGCTTGCCCAGGTTTTGCACCGCCTTGAAGCTGCGGCTGGCGGCGATCACCGTCTTGAAGCCCATGCGGGTGCCGTGGTAGAGCACCTGTTCAGTGGGCTTGCGCAGCTTGGTCTGGTCCAGCTTGGGCGAACTGGCCAGGCGACTGAGGGTGCGCAGGCCGATGCGGGTGAGCGAGGTCATGGGCGAGGATTCCAGGTGATGCAATTCAAGGACAGGTGCGCAGCCCTTTTGGGGCTGCCTGTGGCCAGGCCACATGCGTGGGCCGGATGCGCCGGATCTTGCCCATGCGGTCTGAGGGATACTTGCCCCTTTCCGCCAGCGCTGTTGACCTGCGCAAACCTCCCCCGCGAAGATGCGGTCGCCCCAGCTGTTTGACCCCCGAATGACCCCGGTTTCGTCCCCCGCGCCCTTGTCGTATGCCTCGGCCCTGCACGCCTGGCTGCGCGCCGGGCGCGACACCGCGCGCAGCAAGGGCATCGACACCGACGCGCTGCAGGCCGAGCTGGGACTCGACCTGGGCCCGCAGGTCGACCCGATGGCGCGCTTTCCGGCCCACCTGGGCCTGGCCTTCTGGCAGCGCGTGATGGCGGCCACCGGCGACGAGCTGCTGGGCATGGAGGTGGCGGTGAGCTTCATGCCCATGAGCTTCAACGCCCTGGGCTACGCGCTGATGGCCTCGGCCACCCTGGGCGAGATGTACCTGCGCCTCTCGCGCTTCGCCCACGTGGTGAGCGATGCGGCCGAGCTGCAGTTCACCCGCGGCAGTGGCGCCAGCACGCTGACCTTCAAGGGCGACTCGGCCCTGCTGGCCAGCGTGAACGAGGCCACCCGCTGGAGCATCTTTGACTACGCCTGCGTGGCCATCGTGCGGGGCTCGCGCATGCTGTATGGCCGCGACTTCATGCCGCTGGAGATCCGGCTGCAGCGCGCCAAGCCGCACGACCACGCCCGGCTGGAGCGCGTGCTGCACTGCGTGCCCATCTATGGCTGCGCCGACAACGCCATCGTGGCCGACAACGCCCAGCTCGACCGGGCCCTGGGCTTTGCCAACATGGCCGTGGCCCTGGCCAGTGAAGACGCGCTGCAGCGCTACCGCGCCCAATGGGCCTCGCAAGACCCGGCCGCACAGCTGCCCCTGCAGATCGCCGTGCTGCTGCGCGACCTGCTGCCCAGCGGCGAGCCCCGCCAGGAAGACGTGGCCGAGCGCCTGAAGATGAGCCTGCGCAGCCTGCAGCGCCGCTTGCTGGAGGCCGGCAGCAGCTACCGCGACGTGCTCAACCAGACCCGCCATGAACTGGCCTTGCACCACCTCGGCCGCGCCGAGCTGTCGGTGGGCGAGATCGCCTTCTTGCTGGGCTTCTCGGAGGTCAGCGCCTTCACGCGGGCCTTCCGCCGCTGGACGGGCATGTCGCCGCGCGGCTGGCGCCAGCAGCAAGGCCTGGGGCCAGGTGGCGCCAGCGCGGTCGACGACGACGGCATCAACCCAGACCCCAGCGAGGCCTGAGCCATGCGCATCGCCGACATCCGCCAGCGCCTTGACGCGCTGGGTGCCAAGCGCGTGCACACCCAGCGGGTGCTGCGCCTGTGGTCGCAAGCCAAGCCGCAAGACAGCGGCAAGCGCAAGCCCGAAGACACGCTGCCCCTGAGCGTGCGCGACGCCCTGCCCGCCTTGGTGGACGAGCTGAGCGGCCTGGCCACGCTGCAATCGGCCCACCCGGGCGAAGACAGCTCGGAGCGCCTGCTGGTGCAGCTGCGCGATGGCCAGACGGTGGAGAGCGTGCTGCTGCCGCGCGGCGGGCTGTGCGTGTCGAGCCAGGTGGGCTGCGCCGTGGGCTGCGTGTTTTGCATGACCGGCCAAAGCGGCCTGATCCGCCAGGTGGGCAGCGCCGAGATCGTGGCCCAGGTGGTGCTGGCACGCCAGCGCCGTGCGGTCAACAAGGTCGTGTTCATGGGCATGGGCGAGCCCTCGCACAACCTCGACAACGTGCTCGAAGCCATCGAGCTGCTGGGCACGGTGGGCAACATCGGCCACAAGAACCTGGTGTTCTCGACCGTGGGCGACCCACGCGCCTTCGAGCGCCTGCACAGCCTGCAAGAAGGCGATGTGCGCCCGGCCCTGGCGGTGTCGCTGCACACCACCCGGCCGGATCTGCGCGAGCGGCTCCTGCCCCGCGCGCCGCGCATGACGATCGATGAACTGGTGGACCACGCCGAGCGCTACGCCCGAGCCACCGGCTACCCCATCCAGTACCAGTGGACGCTGCTGGAGGGCATCAACGACAGCAACGAAGAGATCGAGGGCATCGTGCGCCTGCTCAGCGGCAAGTACGCGCTGATGAACATGATCCCGTTCAACGCGGTGGATGGCCTGAGCTATCAGCGCCCGAGCTGGGAGAAGGCCGCCGAGATCGCGCGCACCCTGCACCGCCGGGGCATCTTGACCAAGCTGCGGCATTCGGCCGGGCAGGACGTGGAAGGTGGCTGCGGGCAGCTGCGGGCCCGCGCGCTGGCCGAACAAGGCGTGCAGCCGCAGCCGATGCGGGTGTTGCGCCAGCGGCCTCCCGCGCGTTGACTCCCTCTTTTCGGCGATGGTGCCCGTCCGGCGGGTGGCTATGCTTGCGCGCTGCCGCATCAGGCCACGACGCACCAGACACAAGGTGTGCAACACCACAGGGAAGCCCCATGACCATCGCCGCCACACTCGATCACCCCGAAAGCCAAGTCCGGCGCCTGCCGCTCTGGACCAAAGTGGCCTACACCGCCTTCGTGGCGGTGTTGGTGCCGCACTACTGGCAGGCCTACGGCCCCACCAATTTCCTGTACTTCTGCGACATCGCGCTGCTCATGACCTGTGCGGCCCTGTGGCTCGAATCCAGCCTGCTCGCCTCAGCCTGCGCGGTGGGCATCCTGCTGCCGCAGTTGCTGTGGATGGTCGACTTCATGGGCACCTGGCTGGGCTGGCCCATCACCGGGATGACCGGCTACATGTTCGAGGCCAAGATCCCCTGGTTTGCCCGCTTCTTGTCCTTCTTCCACTTCTGGCTGCCACTGGTGCTGGTGTGGCTGGTGGCCAAGCTGGGTTACCACCCGCGCGGCTTGAAGGTGTGGTGGGCGGTGGCTTGGTTGGCCATGGGCATCTCGTACGCCTTCCTGCCCATGCCGCCCGCCCCGGCCAGCAACCCTGGCCTGCCCGTCAATGTGAACTACGTGTTCGGCTTCAACGATGCCGGTCCGCAGACCTGGATGCCGGCGCCCGCTTACTTCGCGCTGATGTTGGCGGCATTGCCTGCACTGATTTGGCTGCCGACGCACCACCTGCTCAAGCGCTGGGCGCCCGTCGCCACACGGCCATGATCCTCAGGCGCCGCATGCTGCCATGCGGTGGCGCTCGGCCTGCTCGGCGTACCAATCCAGGCAGCCCGGGTTGGCCATCGCATCGCGGTTGACCACCTTGTGCAAAGGCTGCCCCAAGAAGGCCTTCTTGATGGGCACCTCCTGCTTCTTGCCCGACAGCGTGCGCGGCACATCGGGCGCCTGCAGCATCTCATCGGGCACGAAGCGGGGTGACACCTGCGTGCTGATCGCCTGCTTGAGCCGCGCGCGCAGCGCGTCATCGAGCACCAGGCCGTCGCGCAGCACCACGAACAGGATCATGCGGCTGGCGCGGCCCAGGTGCTCCAGGTCGATCACCAGGCTGTCCATCACCTCGTCGAGCGCCTCGATGGCGTTGTAGACCTCGCTGGTGCCCAGGCGCAGGCCGTGGCGGTTGAGCGTGGCGTCGCTGCGGCCGTAGATGACGCAGCTGCCATCGCGTTGCACCTTGATCCAGTCGCCATGCCGCCAGACGCCAGGGTAGACGTCGAAGTAGCTGCTGAGGTAGCGCTCGTCGCCCACATCGCCCCAAAAGTACAGCGGCATCGAGGGCAAGGGCTGGGTGCAGACCAGCTCGCCCACCTCGTCGACCACGGCCTCGCCGGCCTCGTTCCAGGCTTGCACGGCGCAGCCCAGCGCGCGGCAGGCCATGCCGCCCGGAGGCGTGGGCCGACCGCGCAGGCCGATGACGAAGGCGCCCACGAAATCGGTGCCACCGCTGAGGTTGTTCCACCAGATGTCGGGCGTGCCGATGGCCTCGAACTGCGTGGTGCCCCAGTGCTGCACGTCTTCGGCCAGCGGCGAGCCGGTGGAGCCCAAGGCGCGCACACGGCTGAGGTCGCCACAGGCTTCGAGGGTGACGCCGGCCTTCATGCAGGCGGCGTAGAAGGCCGCGCCCGCGCCGAACACGGTGACCTTGTGGCGCGCGGCAAAGCGCCACAGCGTGGACCAGTCGGGCGCGCTGCGGTCGCCACCTGGCGCGCCGTTGTACAGGCAGATGGTGGCGCCGTTGACCAGGCCGCCCACCTGCGTGTTCCACATCACCCAGCCGGTGGAGCTGTACCAGTGGAAGCGCTCGCCCCAGCTGTTGCGCTGGTAGCTGGCGCCCACGTCGTTGTGCAGGTTGAGCGCCGCGCCCATCAGCAGCACGCCGCCGTGGCCGTGCACCAGGGGCTTGGGCAGGCCAGTGGTGCCGCTGGAATACACGATCCACAGCGGGTGATCGAAGGGCAGCCAGCGGGGCTGGAAGTGGCCACCGGCTTCGTCGTGGCGGTCGATGACGGCACGCCAGCGCGAGTGCATGCGGCTGGCCAGCAGGGCCTCGGCTGCGGCCTCGTCGGCAAAAACGCTGTCGACCACCAGCACGTGCTCGACGGTGGGCAGGCGCTCACACAGCGCGCGCACGGCCGCCGCGCGGTCCATCGGCTTGCCGCCGAAGTGCACGCCCAGCGTGGCGATGAGCACACGGGGCCGGATCTGTGCGAAGCGATCGACCACCGCCTGCAAGCCCATGTCGGGGGCGCAGATGCTCCACACCGCGCCAATGCTGGCGCAGGCCAGGAAGGCCACGATGGCCTCGTGGGCGTTGGGCATCCAGGCGGCCACGCGGTCGCCGGGCTGGACGCCCAGCTCTTGCAGGTGCAGGGCCACGGCCGCCACCTTGCGGCGCAGCTCGCGCCAGCCGATGGTGCGCACGTCGCCCAGCTCGTTTTCGCAGACGATGGCGGGCATGGCCGCCGCCTGGGCCGACTCGACGTGGCGCAGCACACGCTGAGCGTAGTTGACCTGGGCGCCGACGAACCAGCGGGCGCCGGGCATGCGGGGGTCGGCCAGCACGGCCTCGTGCGGGGTGGGCGAGGTGAAGCCCTCGAAGTCCCACACGCTTTGCCAGAAGTCGGTGGGGTGGTCGACCGACCACTGCCACAGCGCTTCGTAGGTGTCGAAGCGCAGGCCGTGGGTGTCGTGCAGCCACGACTGGTAGCGCGCCATGCGCGGCTCCCAGGGTGGGCGGAAGGGCTGCAGGTCGGCAGACAGGGCGCTCATGGGTCACACGTCGTGGTTGAACACGGGTTGACCGGCATGAACACCAGCGGCCGCCATCAATGGGGATGGTGGTGACCGGCGCCGTGCGGGTCCGTCCCGTGCGGGTGACACGGGGCACCATCAGTGTGCGCAGTTTGCGCTGCAGCGCAACATCGGGAATGCCCCAGGGTCCGCGACATCTGCCGCACATGGTGGACTTCGATGGTGGCGTGGCGGATCTCGTCGTGCACCCTTAAGGCGGCCCGCACGCGGCGGGGCGTGAGCTCGGTCACGGTGGTCACCAGGGTCATGGCGCAGGCGTGGGCGTTGCGGCCCACGCGCCAGACGTGCAGGTCGGTCAGGCGCAGTTCGGATTCGGGGGCCAGGGTGGCGATCACCTCGCGGACCTCGGCCACCACGGGCGCGTCCATCTCGCGGTCAACCAGCACCTGGCCGGTCTGCATCACCAGGCCCTTGGCCCACACGGCCACCATCACCGCGCCCACGATGCCCATCACCGGGTCGAGCCAGGCCCAGCCCCACAGCCAGCCGCCGATCAGCGCCAGGATGGCCAGCACCGAGGTGGCGGCATCGGCCAGCACGTGGATGTAGGCGGCCTTGAGGTTGAGGTCGTGGGCTTGTCCATGGGCGTGGCCGTGTTCATGACCGTGGCCATGGTGGTGGGCATGCCCGTGATCGTGGCCATGAGCGTGCCCATGGTCATGCCCGTGGTCGTGCGCCCCGCCCAGCAGCAGCGCACACACCAGGTTGACGACCAGGCCCAGCGCCGCCACGGCCAGCGCCTCGCGGTAGTGGATGGGCTCGGGCGTGAGCATGCGCTCCACCGAACCGAACACCATCAGCGCGGCCACACCGATCAGGAAGACGGCGCTGGCGAAGCCGGCCAGCACCTCGATCTTCCAGGTGCCGAAGGCAAAGCGCGGGTCGCGGGCGTAACGGCGGGCCGTGGCATAGGCCAGCGCGCTCAGGCCGATGGCCACGGCGTGCGACGACATGTGCCAGCCGTCGGCCAGCAGCGCCATCGAGTTGAACCACCAGCCGGCGCCGATCTCCAGCACCATCATGGCCAGGGTGATCCAGGTCACCCAGCGGGTGCGGGCCTCGGCGCGGGCGCTGCCTTCGTCGAAGATGTGGTCGTGGATCCAGTCGTCTACGGCCACATCGGCCGCATGGTCATGCGGTGGGGCGTGGCGGTGAGCGCCATGGTCGTGCCCATGATCGTGATCGTGGGGATGGTCGTGCGGGTGATCCGGATGATCGTGGTCGTGGCCCATGCCGTGCCTCAAGCGGTGACTGCCCGCATGATCCCACGGCCAATGGGCTGGGCGCCGCGATCAGCGCAACCAGGTGTCTGCTTTGAGCAGGGTCAGCGCGCCGAGGATGGCGAAGATGGCCGCCGCCACGCCGTGCACCAGCTTCATCGGGATGCGCTCGGCGAACTTGTTGCCCACGAACACGGCGGGCACGTCGGCGATCAGCATGCCCAGGGTGGTGCCGGCCACCACGGCCAGGGCGCTGGCCTCGTGTGCGGCCAGGGCCACGGTGGCGATCTGGGTCTTGTCACCCATCTCGGCCAGGAAGAAGGTGACCACGGTGGCGCCGAACACGCCCATGCCCTGGCTGAGCTTGACCTCGTCTTCTTCGATCTCGTCGGGGATCAGCGTCCAGATGGCCATGGCGATGAAGCCTGCGCCCAGCACCCAGCGCAGCACGTCGGGCGTGAGCAGCTGCGTGATCCACTGGCCCAAGGCGCCGGCCAGGCCGTGGTTGGCCAGCGTGGCCACCAGGATGCCCAGCACGATGGGCACGGGCTTCTTGAAGCGCGCGGCCAGCAGAAAAGCCAGCAGCTGGGTCTTGTCGCCGATTTCGGCCAGGGTGACGACGCCGGTGGACAGCGCCAGGGTGTGCAGTGACAAGCTCATGGGCAGGCGGGGTGGCCTCGGCGGCCAAGCTGGCCGATCCAGCGGGCGGGCAAGGCTGCCCGACGTGAGCCATCGAGTGTAAGCCCCGAGGATGAACGCCGGCTGAAGCGCAGGCGAGCTCGGACTGCCGCGTCAGCCTCTGCCGCGTTCACGCTTCGGGTGACACCTGCTGGCGCAGGTAGGCCAGCAGCGCCGAGGCCGCGCGCGTGGGGTGCCGGCTGGGCATGTACATCAGGTACATGCGGGTGCCGAAGATGCTCAGCTTCCAGGCATCCAGCACGGTGCGCACGCGGCCATCGGCGATGGCATCGGCCACCACGTAATCAGGCACCAGGCCCACGCCCAGGCCGGCCAGGATGGCCTCGCGCAGGAAGGCGAAGTTCTCGCTCATCAGCCGGGGCTGCAGCGGCACCTCGTGGCGCTCGCCATGCAGGTAGGCCGACAGCCGCACCTGCCGCCCCACCACGCCTGAGGTGATCACGGGCAGGTGGGCCAGGGCTTCGAGCGTGTCGGGCGCGCGGTGCTGGCGCTCCACGGCCGGGGTCATGCAGGCCACGTAGCGCACTTCGCCGAGGTCGCGTGCCACCAGGTGCTCGGGCGGCTCGCTCATCACCCGCACGGCGATGTCGATCTCGTCGCGCACCAGGTCGACCGCGCGGTTCTCGAAGGCCACATCCAGCACCACAGCCGGGTGCAGCTGCTGGAAGGCGATCAGCCAGGGCGCCATCACCATCTGCCCGTAGCCGCTGGGCACGCTCAGGCGCACGCGGCCTTGCAGGCCCTGGCCCAGGTTGGCCAGGGTGTCTTGCGCAGCCTGCAGCTCGGTGCGGATCTGGCGGCCGTGGTCGTACAGGCGCAGGCCGATCTCGGTGGGGGCGATGCGGCGGGTGGTGCGGCGCACGAGCTGCTGCCCCACCGTCTTTTCGAGCGCGTTGAGGTGGTAGCTGACGTTGGCGCGGCTCATCTTGAGGCGGCGCGCGGCCTCGCTGAGGTTGCCAGCGTCGAGGATCTCGACGAGCAAGGTCAGGGCATGCAGATCGAGGGCGGCACTCATGCCGGCCCCTTCGGCACCCTCGGCCCCATCTCTCGCATGACGAACATCCAGCACCTCTTTTGTCAAAACTCGCTTGACAGTCTGTCAATTCGACTGCCAATTGTCAAATCAGTCTGGAAGTCGAACAATCGGCCTCCATACCCTGATCTGCCTCCTCATCCGCCACCGCGCCCCACCATGAGCACCGATCTGCCCGCATCCCCCTGTGTCCGCCTGCGCATCCACGAGGCCATCGCCGTCTTGACCCTCGACAACCCGCCGGTCAACGCCCTGGGCTGGGCCGTGCGCGACGGCCTGCTGCAAGGCTTGCGTAACGCCGAGGCCCACCCCGCCGTGCACGCCCTGGTGATCGTGGGTGCGGGCAAGGCCTTCATCGCGGGCGCCGACATCCGCGAGTTTGGCCAGCCCCCGCGCGATCCCTGGCTGCCCGCCGTGTGCAACGCCATCGAAGCCTGCACCAAGCCCGTGGTGGCCGCCATCCACGGCCCGGCGCTGGGGGGTGGCTTGGAGATCGCCCTGGCCTGCCACGCCCGCATCGCCGCGCCCAACGCCAAGCTGGGCCTGCCCGAGGTGCAACTCGGCCTGCTGCCCGGCGCCGGCGGCACGCAGCGTGCGTCCCGCCTGATCGGCGCTGCCGCCGCGCTGGACCTGATGCTCAGCGGCCGCCACGTCAGCGCACCCGAGGCGCTGCGCCTGGGCCTGATCGACCACATCACCACGATGGCCGAAGACCTGAGTGCCCACATGCAAGCAGAGGGCATCGCCTGGGCCCGCCACCTGTTGGCTGAGCGCACCCCACCGCGCCGCACCGGCGAGCAAGCCGAGGCCCTGGCCGACCGCGCCGCCAACCAGGCCGCCATCGACGCGGCGAAGGCCCAAGCCAGCAAGGCACGCGGCCTGTTCTCGCCGCTGCAGATCGTGGCCTGCGTGCAAGACGCGTTGGACTTGCCCATGGCAGAAGGCTTGATCAAAGAGCGCGAGCGCTTTGCCGCCTGCCTGGCCAGCCCGCAGCGCGCCGGCCTGATCCACGCCTTTTTCAGCGAGCGCGGCACCGCCAAGGTGCCCGAAGCCCAACAGGGCACGCCCCGCCCCGTGCAGCACGTGGGCGTGATCGGTGGCGGCACCATGGGCGCGGGCATCGCCGTGTCGCTGCTGGACGCCGGCCTGCGCGTGACACTGATCGAGCGTGACGACACCGCCCTGCAAGCGGGCCTGGGCCGCATCGCCAAGGTCTACGAAGGCCAGGTGGCCAAGGGCAAGCTGAGTGCCGAGGCGCAGGCCGAGAAGCTGGGCCGCTTGAGCCTGGCCACCGCCTACGCCGCGCTGGCCGATGCCGACCTGGTGATCGAAGCCGTGTTCGAAGACCTGGCCGTGAAGCAGGCCGTGTTTGCCCAGCTGCAAGCCGTGTGCAAGCCCGGCGCCGTGCTGGCCACCAACACCTCCTACCTCGACATCGACGCCATCGCGGCCAGCACCACGCGCCCACAAGACGTGATCGGCCTGCACTTCTTCTCGCCGGCCAACATCATGAAGCTGCTGGAGATCGTGGTGCCCGCGCAGGTCAGCCCCGACGTGGTGGCCACGGCGTTCGAGCTGGCCAAGCGGCTCAAGAAGGTGCCCGTGCGCGCCGGCGTGTGCGATGGCTTCATCGGCAACCGCATCCTGGCGGTGTACCGCACGGCCGCCGACCACATGCTGGAAGACGGCGCCTCGCCTTACGACATCGACCGCATGGTCAAGGCCTTCGGCTTCCCCATGGGCCCGTATGAGATGAGCGACCTGGCCGGTGGGGACATCGGCTGGGCCACACGCAAACGCCGCGCCGCCACGCGCGATCCGAAAGCCCGCTACGTGCAGATCGCCGACCGCCTGTGCGAGCGCGGCTGGTTCGGCCAGAAGACGGGCCGCGGCTGGTATGTCTACGAAGCCGGCAGCCGCCAGGGCCAAGAAGACCCCGAGGTGCTGGCCATCGTCGAGGCCGAGCGCCAGCGCGCCGGCATCACGCCGCGCGCCTTCAGCACCGACGAGCTGGAACGCCGCTACCTCGCCGCCATGGTGAACGAGGCCGCCAAGGTGGTGGCCGAAGGCATCGCCCTGCGCCCGCTGGATGTGGACGTGACCTTGCTCTACGGCTACGGCTTCCCGCGCCACAAGGGCGGACCGCTCCACCACGCCGACCAGCTGGGGCTGGCCCGCATCCTGGCCGACATCCGCACCTTTGCCGAAGCCGACCCGCTGTTCTGGCGCCCAGCCCCCCTGCTCGAACAACTCGTGGCAGAAGGCCGCCAATTTGCCGATCTGAACAAGATTTGAACGAGGAGACCCCATGCGCGAAGCCGTCATCGTGTCCACCGCCCGCACGCCGCTCACCAAGAGCCACCGGGGCGAGCTCAACATCACCCCAGGCCCCACGCTGGCCGCGTTCGCCGTGCAGGCGGCCGTGCAGCGCGCGGGCATCGACCCGGCCTTGATCGAAGACTGCATCCTGGGCTGCGGCTACCCCGAGGGCACCACGGGCCGCAACCTGGGCCGCCAGGTCATCGTGCGCAGTGGCCTGCCGCTGAGCATCGGCGGCACCACCATCAACCGCTTCTGCGCCTCGGGCCTGCAGGCCGTGGCCCTGGCGGCCAGCCGCATCATCGTGGATGGCGCGCCCGCCATGATCGCCGGTGGCGTGGAGAGCATCAGCGGCATCCGCACCCGCGAGGATGGCGACAGCGGCATGGACCCGTGGATCACCGAGCACAAGCCCGCGCTGTACATGACGATGATCGAGACGGCCGACATCGTTGCGCGCCGCTACGGCATCAGCCGCGAGGCGCAAGACCGCTTCTCGGTCGAGAGCCAGCGCAAGACGGCCGAAGCGCAAGCCGCTGGCCGCTACCGCGACGAGATCGTGCCCATCACCACCACGATGGCCGTGGTCAACAAGGACACGAAGGAAGTGACCCGGCACCAAGCCACGGTCGACCACGACACCTGCAACCGCGCCGGCACCACGTACGACTCGCTGGCCAAGCTGGCCCCGGTGCGCGGGCCCGATGCGTTCATCACCGCCGGCAACGCCTCGCAGCTGAGCGATGGCGCCTCGGCCTGTGTGCTGATGGAGCGCCGCGAGGCCGAGCGCCTGGGCCTGCAGCCGCTGGGCGCCTTCCGGGGCTTCGTGGTGGCCGGCTGCGAGCCCGATGAAATGGGCATCGGCCCGGTGTTCGCCGTGCCCAAGTTGCTGGCCCGCCATGGCTTGAAGGTGGACGACATCGACCTGTGGGAGCTCAACGAGGCCTTCGCCTCGCAATCGGTGTACTGCCAGCAGCAGCTGGGCATCCCCGATGAGCGCTTGAACGTGAACGGCGGCGCCATCTCGATCGGCCACCCCTTTGGCATGACGGGCGCGCGCCTGGTGGGCCATGTGCTGCTCGAAGGCCGCCGCCGCAAGGCCACCAACCCCAACGTGAAGTGGGCTGTGGTGACCATGTGCATCGCCGGTGGCATGGGTGCCGCAGGCCTGTTCGAAATCTTCTGAGCGAGACCGCGATGGACCTCAATTTCAACGACGACGAGCTGGCCTTCCGCGACGAGGTGCAGGCCTTCTTGGACAACGACGTGCCCGCTGCGCTCACCGACAAGGTGCGATCGGGCCGCCACCTCAGCAAGGCCGACCACGAGCTGTGGCACGCACTGTTGCACAAGAAGGGCTGGCTGGCCAACCACTGGCCCGAGGCTTACGGCGGCCCGGGCTGGACGGCGGTGCAGAAGTTCATCTTCGAGCACGAGTGCGCCCTGGCCTACACGCCCCGCACCGTGCCCTTTGGCGTGAACATGCTGGGCCCCGTGCTCATCAAGTACGGGAGCGAGGCGCAAAAGCAGCACTGGCTGCCGCGCATCCTCGATGGCACAGACTGGTGGTGCCAGGGCTACTCCGAGCCCGGCGCGGGCTCGGACCTGGCCGGCCTCAAGACCACGGCCATCAAAGACCCATCGGGCGAGTTCTACGTGGTCAACGGCCAGAAGACCTGGACCACGCTGGGCCACCACGCCAACATGATCTTCTGCCTGGTGCGCACCGACCGCGAGGCCAAGAAGCAAGAGGGCATCAGCTTCTTGCTGATCGACATGGCCACGCCCGGCATCGAGGTGAGGCCCATCATCACGCTGGACGGCGAGCACGAGGTCAACGAGGTCTTCTTCACCGACGTGAAGGTGCCCGTGGCCAACCTGGTGGGCACCGAGAACAAGGGCTGGACCTGCGCCAAGTTCCTGCTCACCTACGAGCGCACCAACATCGCCGGCGTGGGCTTCTCGGTGGCCGCCCTGGCCCGCGTGAAGGACGTGGCCAGCAAGGTCAGCAGCCACGGCCGCCCGCTGCTGCACGACCCGCTGTTTGCCGCCCGCCTGGCGCGCGTCGAGATCGCGCTCGAGAACATGAAGACCACCAACCTGCGCGTGATCGCCGCCGTGGCCGGCGGTGGTGCGCCGGGTGTGGAGAGCTCGATGCTCAAGATCCTGGGCACCGAGATCCGCCAGGAGCTGACCAGCCTGCTGCGCCGCGCGCTGGGGCCTGCCGCCCTGCCCTTCCCCACCGACGTGCTGCACGCGGCCGACGACGAGGCCCCGGTGGCTGGTGGCGGCCTGCCCGAGGCCCGCTTCGCGGCCGCGAGCTACTTCAACAACCGCAAGCTGTCGATCTTCGGCGGCTCCAACGAGATCCAGAAGAACATCATCGCCAAGACGATGCTGGACTGCTGAACCGGGGGCACGACATGGACTTCCAACACACCGACGACCGCCGCATGCTGGCCGATGCCCTCGACCGCTGGGTGGGCCACACCTGCACCTTTGACGCCCGCCTGGCCGCACAGGCCAGCGAGGCCGGCCACCAGCGCGCGTGGCTGGCGCAACTGGGCGAGCTGGGTGCACTGGGTGCGCTGTTCACCGAGGCACAAGGCGGCCTGGCCGGCGAGGGCTTCGACATCGCCGTGGTCTTCGAGGCGCTGGGCAAAGGCAACGTGAACGAGCCCGTGCTGGCCTCGGCCGTGCTGGCTGGCGGCGCCTTGGCTGCGGCCGGCGCCTTCGAGGCCAGCCACGCCCACCAGGCCTTGCTGAGCGCCATCCAGGCTGGCGAGACCGTGGCCACGCTGGCCCACTTTGAAGCCGGCAGCCACCACGACACCGCCCACGTGCAGGCCACCGCCCGCCGCGAAGGCGAAGGCTGGCGCCTGCAGGGCCACAAGGCCGTGGTGCCCTTTGGCGCACAAGCCCAGTGGCTGCTGGTGAGCGCCCGCACCGCGCCGGCCGAAACGCCCAAGCGCGAGCACGGCATCAGCCTGTTCGTGGTGCCAGCCGATGCCGCTGGTGTGCAGCGCAGCGACTACCCCACCATCGACGGCCAGCGCGCCGCCGACATCCACCTGGACGTGGCCCTGCCCGCCCACGCGCTGCTGGGCACCGAACACAAGGCCTGGCCGCTGATCGACGAGGCCATGGCCCGGGGCCTGCTGGCCTTGTGCGCCGAAAGCCTGGGCGCCATGCAAACCGCCCGCGACGCCACCATCGCCTACCTGCAAACGCGCCAGCAGTTCGGCGTGCCGCTGGCGCGCTTCCAGGCGCTGCAGCACCGCGTGGTCGACATGGCGATTGCCATCGAGCAAACGCGCTCGGCCGTGATCAACGCGGCTGCCGCCTTCGGCAACCACCAGGCTGAGCCCGACCAGGCCACCCGCATCGCCCGCGACATGGCCTTGTCGGCCGCCAAGGTGACCGTGGGGCAATCGGGCACCCGCGTGGCCGAGGAGACCATCCAGCTGCATGGTGGCATCGGCATGACCTGGGAGCTGCCCGTGGCCCACGTGGCCAAGCGCCTGGTGATGATCGACCACCAACTGGGCGACGAAGACCACCACCTGGCGCGCTACATCCGCCTGTCCACCGGCGTGCCGCTGGCCGCCTGACCGCACAAGAGGCCCGCATGCCCGAGGACCTGACCCACACCCTGCACCTGCAGCACTGGCCGCCCGGCCTGCCGCGTGAGCTGCCCCTGCCCGAGGAGCACCTGTGGCACGGCCTGGCGCAATCGGCCGCGCGCCAGCCCGACAAGGCCGCGCTGATCTTCTTCGACAGCATCGTGGGCTACGGCTCGCTGCTGGACGAAGCCGAAGCCTTGGCCCGATGGCTGCACCATGAGGCCGGCGTGCAACGTGGCGACCGCGTGCTGCTGATGCTGCAAAACAGCCCGCAGTTCGTGGCGGCGTACTACGCCATCCTGCGGCTGGATGCGGTGGTGGTGCCCGTCAACCCGATGAACCGCGAGGCCGAGCTGCGCCACCTGGTGGCCGATGCGCAGGCCCGCGTCATCGTCTGCGCGCAAGACACCTGGCCCGAGGTGCGCGCCGTGATGGCGCACCCCACCCCGCGCGAGACCTTTGGCGACGACACCCGGCTCGCACACGCCCTGGTGGCCTGCTACAGCGACCACCTGACCATGCCCACCAGCCTGCGCGTGCCCGACTTCGTGGCCGCCCCCTGGCTGGCCCTGGGGCAAGACGACCTGCGCCTGGGCGCCTGCACCTGGGCCGATGCCCTGGCCTGGTCGCAAACACATGCGGCCAGCCGCGCCCTGCCGGCCATGCAAGCCGGCCCCGACGACCTCGCCGTGCTGCCCTACACCAGTGGCACCACCGGCCACCCCAAGGGCTGCATGCACACCCACCGCTCGGTGCGCTTCAACGCGCTCACGCGGCCAGCCTGGCTGGGCCAGACGGGCAAGGACACGGTACAGCTGGGCGTGCTGCCGTTCTTCCACGTGACCGGCATGCAAAACGCCATGAACGGCGTGCTGGCCGAAGGCGCCACCACCGTGCTGATGCCGCGCTGGGACCGCGATGTGGCCCTGGCCTGCATCCAGCGCTACCGCATCACCGGCGCGCAGCTGATCGCCACCATGGTGGTTGATTTGCTGGCCCACCCGCAGATCGAGCAGGCCGACCTCAGCAGCCTCCAAAGCATCGGCGGCGGCGGTGCCGCCATGCCCGAGGCCGTGGCCGCGCGCCTGCACCAGCTCACCGGCCTGAACTACATCGAGGGCTATGGGCTGTCTGAGACCATGGCCGCCACCCACATCAACCCCACGCACCGCCCCAAGCGGCAATGCCTGGGCATCCCCATCTTCAACACCGACTCGCGCGTGATCGACCCGGCCACGCTGCAGCCCGTGCCCATCGGCGAGGTGGGCGAGATCGTCACCCACGGCCCGCAGGTGATGCAAGGCTACTGGCGCAACCCGCAGGCCACCGAAGCCGCCTTCGTGATCATCAATGGCCAGCGCTTCTTGCGCACGGGCGACCTCGCCCGCCTCGATGCCGAGGGCTATGCGCACATGGTCGACCGCCTCAAGCGCATGATCAACGCCTCAGGCTTCAAGGTGTGGCCAGCAGAAGTGGAAGCCCTGCTGTATGGCCACCCCGGCGTGCAGGAGGCCTGCGTGATCGCCGCCCAAGACGCCTACCGTGGTGAGACGGTGAAGGCCGTGGTGGTGCGACGCGCCGGCCACGAGTCCCTCACCGGCAGCCAGCTCGAAGCCTGGGCCCGCGAGCGCATGGCCGCCTACAAGGTGCCGCGCATCGTCGAGTTCGTCACCGCCCTGCCCAAATCGGGCACCGGCAAGATCCTGTGGCGCCAGCTGCAAGACGACGCCAACAAAGCCGCCTGATCCCCACACAGACCTGCATTGCACACCATGAGCGACACCAAAGCCTC